>MAAC01011138.1_pt1 | contig 153004 bp, 121 predicted proteins | sample 1115981 | NCBI WGS metagenome assembly MAAC01 (sample SAMN04961126, study PRJNA320927) | seawater metagenome | isolation source: sample BD02T64 sea water enriched with oil for 64 days | place: USA:Gulf of Mexico | collected 2013-07-27 | reverse complement strand
GATGAATTCCTTGACGCAAGATGAACAGTTGGACTAAAAATAAAAGACAGAATGCTTAAGGGGTAACTGAGTGATCATCTTGGCCGGAATGAGTGATCATCTTCACCGGAATACGCAATGTTCTACAACTGATGTTCTATAAAAGGTATTATGCTCCTCCCACACAAAAACCCTCCGGTAAAAACCAGAGGATTATTTCTCGTCATTATGATCAATATTATCGACAATTAATTCCGTGTGATGTAATCGCTAAACCAACGATCGTCTACATGCTCTTGATGTTTATCGCCATACAAATACGTTGCATAGCTATCATCACCTTCAAGCTGCATCGACAACCAAGATGTCGCAAGGGTTTTATACTTGTTGTGATAATTCCCTGAGTTTATAAAATCCAGATGGCTTGAACCAGCAACCTCTGCATATATGGTCGACAATATGTCTGGCAGGCCATCAAATTGGCCCATGGCATTACGCGGGTAAGCGACTGTATCTTCGCTACCAATGGCAATTAGGGTAGCCGCTTCTATGTCAGGTAACGCCCATGTGCTTGGGGTTGCGTTAAAGGGAGCAAATGCCACCACGGCTTTAATTCTGTCACCCAACTCATCGGCGGCAAATAACGCACCGCGCCCTCCAAAAGAGTACCCCACCATCCCTATGGCTTCCTCATCGATCAAACCTTCGATAGGGCTACCTTCGTTGTTTTCAATGATTAGTTGCTCATACCCCGCCAACTGAGCAGACACCCAACTCGATGGCAGGCCGAAAGGAAAGTTTGGCGTTAGTCGAATCACGACAAAACCATGGCTCGTCATATTGTCGCTAATCCAGGTCATTTGATTCTTCGTATTGGTAAAGCCACCAATAACCGTGGTCGCTGGAAACGGGCCATCCTCTGTAGCGCAAGGGTACGAAATCGTCGCACTTCCGTAACCGCTATTACCCAAGCCACGGGTATATTCACACACGTCATATTCGCCTTGCGCGGATGGACCTTCTGCGATGGAGTCTCCCCCACATCCATAAAGGGTAATGAGCGGCAGTAAAATAGATAATGATTGCACTATAGGACGTTTTAACATGACGGCTTTCCTCTCTTATTATTAGTGTTTTAGTTGTAAGCATCGCCATTCACCGTAAAGCGTGAATGATCGATATCTCGCAAAAAACAGTAACAAACAAAACTCGCCGAGACTTCCACGATCTGTCCCTCTTCAGCTTAATGCGGGCTAACCAGTTCGTCGTATTCGTACAAGTACCTAGAGGGATGTTGTTATACGCTCACAGAAAATCGCCATAGACATATTTAGGGAAACTAATTTTGCGTAACACGGTTATTTATCAACAATGGTCTCAAGGTGCATTTGCTGAATTTGTCAACCATTATTCCTTTATGCACTCATGGTCAAACTGGGTGTTGGAGCTGTTACTGCTAGTATTATTCATTGCCTCAGTAAAAATAGATATCAGGCAAAACATACTCTCCCCAATGAGCTTTGGTTTTGCAGCATTGCTTGGAATAAATCTTGCCGCAGCGGCGACTCACGGAATAGAGCTGACACAATCCTTGAGCCTACTCGCCAAAGATATAGCCTATATAAATTTCACTTTATTGGGGTTTGCCTCGTTATTTTTTGAGTTTTTTGTTCTGCAAAGAGTTAAATTTTTGAGGCTAGAGGGGTTTTCTACATTTGAGCGCTTCCCCTTTGGATGGGTGACGTTCTTTGTATTACTATTTTTTTTCGTATTTCAGCTATTCAATTGGTTCTCGCGCGTTAAACCCATTTTTCTATATGCAGTAGTCGACTATGGTGCGAGCTTGGTGATGATGGCCGCAATTTCTATCTACGTGTTGGTAGCCATGCAGGTTAAGACATCAAACCATCAGGGTATAAACTCAGATGACAAATTCGACCATCGCTTTGAAATTTACACCCTACTGTCTATATGCTGTTTCGTTTTTGCGACGTTCAACTTATCGTCTTATCTACTGACCAACTGGCTTTATCATAATTTTGGCATTTCCCTTAACCGTGTCGATCTCTACCATTTATTGTTATTTCCTGGATTTTTGATGTTATTCAAAGCAAAACTACATGAACGACAATGCATCATTCGCCCTGCGCACAAGGAATTCGCCCTGTGCTCTGAAAATTAACAAACTCTTGTCGGGCTCAATTGTTCACCCGACAAGAGCCTTAAGACTAAATACCTTCAACCATTACCCGTGTATCCGGTAAGCACGCAAGCTTAGGAATCTCCAAATCAGGTCTCGCAGCACGGTTTACCGCATTCAACGCGGCGGCAATCGCACCTTCCTGCCAACCCGGTAATGAAGAAATCTGATCACCCACAATAAAGAAGTTTGGATCACTGAGTACGCCATCGTTATCATAGACCCCTGTACCCTGCACAATCACATTAAAGTGATCCACTGCCTCAATCTCCGTATCACCCACCGCATGCCATTGAGCCCAGCCCCCTTTTATATAGGGCATATTTTGCCAAGCAATTGCGATGCCGTCATGTAAACCTTCCGCGAACGCATTACCAAACAATGACGCGCCACTGCGCGCCTTTACCAGCCTCTGATCAATCGTTGATTCACCCCATTCATAGGCTGTTTCTGAGAAGTTATATGCACCTGTGAGCACACCTTTTTCATCATGGTATCCAGTAGAGGGATACCAGATTTGCAATATTTCATCATCAGTCCAAGAGATGCCACCAAAGATTGGCACCACCCCCACTTCAGAATCGGGTACTCCTATTAAATTCCAGCCATTATCTTTGGTTTCTCCCACTGGCGTACCCTGCCATAGTGATCGGTCAGCCTGCCACCCAACTTTAGTCGTACACGCTAGAAAACGATCAACGTAGCCAGTATCATCGCACTCACCATCCGTTTTTGGTGAAAACTGCGCAGAATATATTGCCTGCAAGGATGCGTTAAATTCAGAACAAAACCCTTGCTTATCAGCGTTACTCTGAAGGTTGTCTGATAGCATTTTGCTGAGAAACGGCATTGCGACATTGCTAAAGCAATAATCAGCTTCGTATTGAATACAATCTTCAGTACCAATCTGACTGGCGGAAATAACGTATTTTTGTTTCTTCTCATTCCAGTCGATGGTTTTCACTGGGCTATTGAGGTGAATGGTTCCCCCCAACGCTGCCACTTGTTGCGCGAACGCGTGCTGAACTTGATCCATTCCGCCCACGGGTTGAAACAGGGTCGGTTGCCACAAAAAATCTGCCGGTTGATAAAAACTGGTTTTATCCCAAAATTCCGATTCCAATAAGCTATCAAAACTCAATGCTTCTGCAATTTCTCCCGCGCTCACACCCGGTAACTGCGTATAACCCGCTCGCGAACGTGCATTTTCTAACCCATCTTCTCCCGCTGTCACTTGGTACTTGCCCTTATGATCGCCTGTAGGAATCAGCTCACCAAAGGAAATCATCAATTCTTCCAGCTGTGCCGTGCGTTCTTCCAGTGATTTTTTTGGAATACATAGATTGTCCTTACGTAATAACTCCGTCGCATTATCGTATACCATTTCAGCTAACCAACCTCGCGTATTATGATCCAGGCGGCGATAGGCAATAGGTTGGCTGGCGTAGGGGCCATCTTTCATTTGCACTAAATTAGATTCGCTGTTCATCACGTAAACTTCAACGTCCACCGAAAACTTCTTCAAATAAGACAGTAGGCGCTTATGGCTGCTGGGAATACGACCAGGCCCTGCATTGAGATATGGCTGCTCGTCTCCAGTTGGCTGTTTAAAGCGAACAACCTGGGTTTCGCCAGGAGAAGAGCCGTAAAGTTCACTGTTTTTGTCTTCCGTTAAAGTATCGCCAGTACGCAAACTAAGGCAACGACCACCCGTTCGGTTTTGCGCCTCCAATACAGTCACCTCCATACCAGACTCAGACGCCAACAATTCATAGGCAGTGGTTAGCCCACCCACACCAGAACCAATCACTACAGCGGTCTTGCCTGTGAATTGTCCTTTCTTTATCTTTAGCGCTCCAGGGGTAACATTTTGCTGTTTGGTCGCGGTTTCCAGCGCCGCCATGGCTCGGGCTTTGGGGAATTTCTGAAAAAATTTGGCACGGCTGTGATTTCTTGGCATGGTGATATCCTTTATTCATAGCGACAAACCCTAGATCTAGCGATTTGCCTTAAATTGGCAACAGTATTGGCGAGTTTTTGAAATCTAAGCGTAGACAATATTGATGGATTAATTATTACATCTCATTACTCCATCACACCAAGTCGTTAAATCATCGATTAGCGAAACGCCTATATTCCTACCAAACGCACTCGCGTTATCACTTAGTTGTAATGTCATGTAATTTCTTTCCCATTTAGCATGAGATAGCCTGCCTTCAAATTAGATTGCGACATAATGACGCTAGTGTCTTTCATTTTTGGATATTGTTGCTATGCAAGAAAGAACATTATTCTTGGGCTATATACATTACTTTAGGGCGCTTGCGATAACCTTTATTGTTTTTGGGCATGTTATCGATGCCTTTATCTGGGATGAAGGCAGTGCTTTGGAGCGTATCCTTAGGATATTTATATCCAATGGCAGCACTTTATTTGTATTCATCGGTGGGTACCTGTTCCAACACCTGTCTCCGCAATACCGGTCAAATAAGTATTTCAAATCAAAGGTCAAACATGTCATTGCTCCCTATCTATTGATATCAATTCCAGCATTGCTTATTTTTACCACTTTTCTGGAGAGGGAAACTGTCTGGCAGGGTTTTTATGATAATCCGGTTTTTGTACAAATTGGACTCTTCTATATGACGGGAAAACACCTCGCTCCTCTTTGGTTTATTCCGATGATATCTATTTTTTATGTAGTGTCACCGTTACTCATAAAAGCGGATAAGAATAATACAATTTATTATTTCTTACCGTTGTTTATCGTAATATCCTGCTTTGTCGGGAGAGGATTACCATACCAGAGCTTTATCCACTTCTTTTCCGTGTATTTACTGGGTATGGCCTGCAGCAAGTATAAGGACACCATAAATCCTATATTGAGCAATTGCACATTTATTGTCGGTTCATTTTTGATCGTGCTATTTTTTGCTACTACCGAGTTCTTTCGTGTTGGTGGAACCATGTCCTGGTTGAATTATTTGCAAAAAATATTCATGTCTGTTTTTTTCCTCGGATTATTTTTTAGAATCAATGACAAACTCAATTCGAAAATCATTGGCTATACAGCCGAAGTGAGTTTTGGCGTGTTCTTCATACATTCGTACTTTATCTCTGGAAACAAACTAATATACACATCATTTTTGGAAAAATTGCCTGCTGGTAACATGATTTTCTTTATCCTACTTTCCATCGCTACGCTTACTGCTTGCGTATGTCTGGTGTTCGCTTTCCAGAAAATAACAGGAAAGTACAGCCGAGTGTTGATAGGGAGTTAACTGATACGCCATCATTAATCAGGGAACTCTATTTTCGATGTTCACACGTAGGGCCTGTATTTAAGGCTACATCCCCCTCTTTTCCCCTTCTAAACAGATAAACCCCAAAAATACTGAACAATCTTTAGCAAGTTTATGAATCCGTTATAAATTTGGAATATTGACGTGAGATTTAGCAACTATAATAACTTCATCTAAGCAACTTAGCGCGCAGACGCTTCTTTAGACACACACTAATTCACATATAAATCAACATGTTAGGGTCAGCCATGATTACTCTTAAGTTAAGACATCTCGTTTCAACAGCGTTATTGATGTTTTCTGCCATTTTCTCTTCGCAGGCACTCGCTGAATCACCGATATACACAAGTTACTTTAGTGATACCGCGGTGTCAGGCTATGACACGGTCGCTTATTTCACCGAAAACAAGCCTGTAGAGGGTGATTCCAAGTATTCAGCTGAATATCAAGGGGCAGAATGGCACTTTAGCAGCCAAAAAAACCTCGATGCTTTTAAGGCAGATCCGGCCAAATATGCCCCTCAATACGGCGGCTATTGCGCTTGGGCTGTGGCTAAGAACAACACTGCCAAAGGTGATCCTATGCAGTGGGCAATCCATAACGGCAAACTCTACCTTAACTATAATGCCGAAATACGCAGTAAGTGGTTTGCTGACAAGGACGCACTTATCGTAACAGCCGACAAGAACTGGCCTTCGGTTTTGAATTGAGCCACGTAGCCCTACGTTTAATGAACCCCACTCACTACCTAGCACAACATTGAGCACGAATTATGAAAGACCGTATTGTAAATATTATTAGCTGGTTAATCGTTCTTTGGACCGCAAAAGTATTCTTGTTCTCACTGCCTTACAAATTTACCGATCACCCCGATACTTTACATATTTTCGGTACCATCGGTGAGTGGATGAAAGGGTTTCTGGGTGATGGTATTGGAGGGTGGTTTGTAAACTACGGTGCATACGCTGTCGGCACAGTGGAACTGATTACATCAATCGTCCTACTTTCGCCTCTAGTATTTTTACTACTCAAAAAGGCGGGGGCCATCTCTACAGCTCCGCCACAGTACTTTTTACACGGCCTTGGTGGCTTGATGGCCTCCGGTGTTATGGCTGGCGCAGTCTTTTTCCACCTATTTTCGCCATTGGGAATAGAAGTCATTCATGAAGGTAATAGCGACAATGGCTCTCTATTCTATGCCGCTGTTTCCATTTTAGTATTGGGTGGCTGTCTGTTTACGACAAACCTGTACATCTGGAAGTCGTCTAAATCTTGAAACTGTTTGAGCGTCACGATGTCCCAAGCAACAACGAATCTCGATAAGCAACAACACTGCAACTACACTAAAGAGTGCTGTTGCCGTTAACCCACTAACCATGGCTCGATTATGATTATTCGCATATATCAAGTACTCGTGTATATCGTATTTTGCACCCTACAACGTGTAGCACCATGGAAGTACTACAGGCTAAATTCGCCCTACTTTAACGAGCAGCGGGGCATATTTTCCAAGTTAGATACAGATCAATTGATCCCAGACCAGTGGCGGCTACAACAATTCATGGATATTGGGGACACGCAACCTTCCCACTACCCCGTGTTTGTGAAACCCGAGTGGGGACAAAACTCCTTTGGTATTCAGCGAGCCGATAATATCGAACAACTCAAAACCATACGCGCAAACAGAAAATCAAGCAGCGATAACTACCTGATTCAACATGCTGCTCCAGGCACACGGGAATTCGAGATATTTATCATCCCATCAGCTCGAGATACTGATCGCCCTGCAGTGATATCCGTCACGGAAACCGTCAATGTCAGTGACGATAGCTACCCCATTAACGGTATTTATAACCAAGACACTCGCTATGTTGACCTAACGCCACACCTCAGCCGCGAGCACATTGCTCAGCTATGGCAGCACATCGATAACATTGGAGAGTTTCGCCTATCCCGTGTGGGGGTTCGTGCAAGCTCTATTGACGCCATGATTAACGGTGAATTCCATATTATCGAGATCAACCTGTTATACCCGATGCCACTTATGCTGTTGGCGGACAATCAATCCTGGCGAGAAAAACACCGCTTCAGTATTCGCGCGATGTGGCATTTGGCGGCTATCACAAAAACGATCCCCAATTCTCAACCTCGTAAATCCATCTTCTTCAAAAAATTAAAACTTGCTCATCAATTGAAGCTGAGCAATAAAATGAGGCCGCACAATGAACGCGCTTAGAAAATATATCTATCTCTGGATTAGTAAACGCTTTATGGATGGATGTAGCAGCTACAACAGCTTGGAAGTCAGAAAGAGCTGTCGATCCAAAAAACAGGCGCGGGAAGTATTTGCCCAAGGCGACATTCCTCATGCTAATGGCATGATTTTTATTAACCCACTCAAGGCCTTCGCTTTTGCAAAAACTTATGGCTACCCACTCGTCATCAAACCCAATGTCAGTGGTTTCTCACGCGGTAGCCACTTCCCGATTCGAAATGCTAAAGAATTATGGAAGGCCATTTTTCTTGCCAAACTATGGTGGCCAGCCACGGTGGTCGAACAATACCTAGAAGGTAATAACTATCGAGTGGTCGTTGCACAAGGCAAAATCATGTCGGTATTGCAACGCTACTCTCCCTTTGTAGAAGGCAATGGTGTCGATTCCATTAGCACGCTAATTGATGCAGAAAATACCGTTCGAGAAAGCATGGGGCTATACCCTTGCATTCATCCACTTCAAAAAGGCTCTGTCACCCAACGCTTTCTTAAAAAGCAAGGCCTGGGGTTAGAAAGTATTCCTGACAAGGGTGCAATCATCACGCTGTTTTATCGAATATCCTTAGCACCCGGTGGCGTTGTAAGAACCATTGAAAAAGACACGCTTCCTGCGGTTAATGAAGCGCTGTTTAAGAAAGTACTGGATTTGTTTGACGCCAATATCTTGGGTATTGATGTGATCTTGGAAAAAGGCATCGAAACGGATTATAGAGATCAGAAGTGTATATTCCTGGAAGTGAACTCTCGCCCTTATCTCAAAATGCACGACTACCCGAGATATGGAAAAAAGGAAGATTTATCACACTATTTTGACGAATTAGATCAACTCAACATTGGCCAGACAGACGTATTCTAATGCAACTAACCTCTCGACATTTTTATCAATTCTCAGGGTTTCATTCTCTGATTATTGGTCTATTGCCTTTCTTCCTGCCGGTGCTACTTTGGGATAGGGGTTATTCCATTGCCGGTATAGCAGCCTTTATTTCCCTCACCGGAGTGGGTTTTATAGGCACGTTATGGGGTTGGGATAGACTACGGGAACACCGCCAATGGAAAGCGATTATCCTTTTATCGTTTATCGCTGAGCTTTGTTTAGTGGCATTGTTAGCCATAGACACAACCAGCGTTGTATTTGTAGGGTTAGCATTGATCAACGGGGCATATAATTGTTTTTATTGGTCAACACAGCGGGCGATGTTCAATCAGATTACCACTGCAGGCAATACAGGAAGAACCTTTGGCAACATTCAAATCCTTGTCGTCGTGCTCCTTAAAGTTGGCATCCTGATTGGCGGATATTTACTAGAAAACAATGGGGTAACGCCTATCCTTGTTCTGTCGCTAGTCATCGCCTCCATTGCAGCCTGGCAACTGCTCACAAGAAACAACAGCCCCCATGAAATCTCTCAGAAAAGCTCTTCCGACATAAGGCCAACAAATGAGCCCGCACTTTCTCTTAGCGAGATTGTCGGATTTAAAGATAACCACCGCTCTAAGCTTGTCTTCCTTTTAGACGGCCCCTTTTTATTCTTAGAAAGCTATTTCTGGGTGCTCTCTTTATACTTTTTGACCCAACAAAGTTTCCTTACCTTAGGCGTCGTGGTCGTATCCTTAACCCTACTATTATCCATTGCCTTCTATTTTATTAAAAACAAAATAGACAACATCAATCAACAAAAGGTATTTACCGTTGCAATTTTACTCTACGCCTTAAGCTGGTTGCTTCGCGGTGACCTGAGTGCGAATAATAGTGCGGGGAATAGTGTGGTGAATAGTACCGAGTTCAATCATATAACGTTATATTCCACCATTCTTATTATTGGTTTCTTAACCACCTTTTTCCGCCTGGTATTTAACAAGCGTTTTTTCGATCTTGCTCGAGATAATACTCCCTATCGCTACTTATTATGCAAAAGTTACTACTCACAATTCGGTATTGCACTCGCCTTCGGCCTAATTGCCCTACTGCTTTTTTCGACTGGCGATCAGACCAACATTGATATGTCAGTAGTTTACTTTATAGCCAGCCCTTTTGCGTTAATTTATGGCGCTTATAGCATCTTATACAGCAGTACAACGGGCGACAGCGACATAAGCGGTCGCCACACGCAAATGTTGTCATCCCTAACGCACCCCTTCTTATCAATTAAACAATACGTCACAACCCGACACTCTCGGTTAGTGAATAAACGGTAAAGCATTATGAATAAAACGGTAGCCGGTAGCCTTGAGTCAATAGACCAAATGATTACATTCATCGAGGGGTTGAGTGACGCTGAATATCAGTTCTGCGCCAAACCTTGGTTTGATAGTTCCATTGGACAACATCTCAGGCATATTATTGACCTCTATTTGGCACTGATAAATCGCGCCAATGCCGATGTTATTAATTACGATGTACGCCGTCGTGGACATGGCGTAGAAAGCGTTCGAAACATCGGTTTACAGGAACTCAATGGCATAAGACAATGGGTCAGCGAAATAACATCCGAAGAGATAGAACAGCAAACGACAGTGAGCACAGAGGTCGCGATGTCCTCTCAACAAACCGCTGAATTTGCATCCTCATTTGGTCGCGAACTGTGCTTTGCATCCAGCCACTTAACCCATCACCTTGCCCTAATGGCCGTTATCGCTAAAATGACCGGCAAAGATGTTGACCCTACGCTGGGTTTAGCCGCAGCCACCGCAACTCATTTACGAGAACAAGAACCCACAACATGTGCACGCTAAGCTGGTTACGAACCGATACAGAATACCAGGTGTTTTTCAATCGAGATGAGCAACGCAACCGACAACAAGCCGTTCCACCCCAGCCAATTACACTTAATAGCACTCGTGTGCTTATGCCCACCGACCCCAATGGCGGTGGCAGCTGGATATCAGTTAATGAACATGGGTTAAGCCTGTATCTACTGAACTATTATCACAGCGCTGCGCATCCCACTAGAAACACCACGGAGCTTATCAGTCGCGGCCTGTTATTACGCTCTCTCGCTCACCATCGAAATATTAACGCGGTCCAAGCATCGCTGATATCAGAGCAACTCACTGATTACGCACCTTTTACCCTTGCTGCGTTTGATTTGACCAATAGCTCCGCCAGCCCTTCTGGAAATCAGCAGGTATTTCAATGGAGCGGCCAGGACCTTAACATGTTCGCTCCAGCCACCTTAATCACCTCATCATCGGTGAAATTCGATGAGGTCTCCCCTATGCGTCAACAAAAATTTATCGACGTAATCAGTGCTGGGCCTCAGACCGAAGGGCTCACCTCACGCCACTTAAAGCTACATGCTAGCCACCAAGATGGAAAAAATTATCAGTCCGTATGCATGCATAGAAGCGATGCAAAAACCGTGAGTTTTAGCCATATCGCGGTGCGTAAAGTCCCTCAAGACGATAATAACCCGATCACTTTTAACTACCATGATGGCTCCCCCTGTGAAACTCCCCTGACTCACACAGCCAGCTTGGCTCAGCATGATACTCTATTTGGCTAGCGACTCACGCGGGCCGAAGGCTCTTCAACACGCAAATATATTCAGACTATATTCACCTTTATGAATAATAATTCTGATAGAATCCCGCTACAACCCACTAAATTCGTCTCAATTGACCGACAAACATCAACATGTGACTACACATCCACTTTACAGATAGTGCATATTTTTATAACAATTGGTTACTAGCCCTATTGGCAATTCAGTTGCGAGATATAAGGGGTTTTGTGATAAAATCGGGCGCCTTTTGTGAGTCTACCGGCAATTAGCCGGATTTCGGGGCGTCACACCTACAACATTGAGCAAGGTTCTGGCCGAATGTCTGAATTTCTGATTATTCTCGTAAGTACGATATTGGTAAACAATTTCGTATTGGTACAATTTTTAGGGTTATGTCCCTTTATGGGGGTTTCCAACAAATTGGAAACGGCCATGGGCATGTCGTTAGCCACCACCTTTGTGCTTACCTTATCCTCTGTGCTCAGCTATCTCACCTATGCCTATATCCTAGAGCCCTTAGGAGTCGAGTATTTACGTACCATCTCCTTTATCTTGGTGATCGCGGTTACCGTTCAGTTCACCGAGATGGTCGTGAAAAAAACCAGCCCATTACTTTATCGCGTTTTAGGGGTCTTCTTACCGCTGATCACCAGTAACTGCGCCGTATTGGGTGTTGCCTTGTTAACTGTTAAAAAGGGCACTGATAGCTTTATTGAGGCTTTACTGTATGGCTTTGGTGCAGCAGTCGGGTTCTCCCTCGTATTGATTCTATTTGCCGCGATGCGTGAACGCATTGCGGTGGCCGATGTGCCAGAACCCTTTAAAGGACCGTCCATTGGTATGATTACCGCCGGATTGATGTCATTAGCATTCATGGGCTTTTCCGGCCTCATCAAACTGTAGTGATTAGTATGACTGATGATTTAAGTGCAGTATTTTCGCTGGTATCAATGGCGGTGCTATTCGGCTCAGCGCTGGGCTATGCGGCGGTAAAGTTCGCCACCGACGATGATCCTATCGCCGACCAGGTCGATGCGTTGCTACCACAAACACAGTGTGGTCAGTGTGGCCATCCAGGTTGCCGCCCTTATGCAGAAGCCGTTGCCAATGATGAAGATGAAATCAATAAGTGCATTCCCGGTGGCGAAGATACTATTCACGCGATGGCTGACCTGCTAGGTAAAGATTTTATCCCGTTGGATGCAGAAGAAAGCGACGTTGTTGATGTACCTATGGTGGCCTATATTCGCGAAGATGAATGTATCGGCTGTACCAAATGCATTCAGGCCTGCCCGATGGATGCAATTTTAGGCGCCGCAAAACAAATGCATACCGTTATTGTCGACGAATGCACGGGCTGTGACCTCTGCGTAGAGCCTTGCCCTGTTGACTGTATTGATATCATCCCGGAGAAAGTGACACACACCACTTGGGCCTGGCCACAGCCTGATGGCGTGGGCATAACACCGGGGCAGTTGATCCCAGTAAGGAATATCGCATGAGCCGTCAAATTTGGGATATTCCTGGTGGCATACACCCTGCACAAAACAAAATTCAGTCGCTACAAACAGAGATTACTCGCGCGGATATTCCGGCGGAATTAGTCATCCCCACCCAGCAGCATATTGGCGCACCAGCAAAGCCTTGCGTCGAGGTGGGTGACAAAGTCCTAAAGGGGCAAGTGATCGCTGAGGGTAATGGCTTTGTTAGCCTTCCCGTACATGCTCCAACGTCTGGTGAAGTGATAGCCATTGAATCTCGTCCAATACAACACCCATCACAAATTGATGGCGTCTGCATTGTACTTAAACCTGACAGCAACGATACCTGGGGAGCACGCCACCCGATAGACAACTATCAATCCCTAGAACGTAACGACGTTATCGATGCTATTCGTAATGCAGGCATAGCCGGCATGGGTGGAGCAGGTTTTCCGAGTGCGATAAAACTGGGCATTAAACCCGGCACAAAAATAGAACAACTCATTCTTAATTCTGTGGAGTGTGAACCCTACATCACCGCCGACGACAAACTAATTCAAGAGCGAGCTGATGAAATAATCGCTGGTCTCGAAATAATGCAGTGGTTAGTCAACCCACAAGAAACGCTGATCGGCATTGAAGATAACAAACCCGATGCCATTGCCGCGTTCAAAAAGGCAACCGCCAATAACAATATAGAAGTAGTGGTGGTACCCACGAAGTATCCGTCTGGCGGAGAAAAACAGCTCATCTATATGCTCACGGGTAAAGAAGTCAGCAGTGGCGGCCTACCTTCCGATGTGGGGGTGATTTGTCAGAACACGGGGACAGCCTACGCGATTAATCGAGCCATACATCATGGTGAGCCCTTAGTATCCCGTATTACCACCGTGACGGGTGACGCAGTAAAGCACAAAGGTAACTATGAAGTCCTACTCGGCACCCCTGTTGACGCGCTGTTAGCACAAGCAGGAGCAGACATGAGCGCTGCCAGTCGTTTAATCATGGGCGGGCCAATGATGGGGTTTTCCATTCATGACGCCTCCGTGCCTGTGGTGAAAGTAACCAATTGCCTGTTAGCACCGACCACCGAAGAAATTCCAGTTCCTGCTCAAGAGCAAGCCTGTATTCGCTGCGGTAGCTGCGCGCAGGTATGCCCCGCTGGCCTACTACCTCAGCAGCTCTATTGGTTCTCCAAATCCAATGAGCTGGAAAAAGCCGAGCACTTCAACCTCGCGGATTGCATCGAATGTGGTGCCTGCTCCTTTGTCTGCCCCAGTAACATTCCCTTGGTACAATATTTCCGGTTTGGTAAAGGACAGATACGAAAACATAAATCTGAAACAATTAAAGCGGATCATGCTCGAGAAAGGTTTGAATTTCGTCAAGCCAGACTGGAGAAAGAAGAGCGTGAAAAAGAACAGAAACGTAAAGCTAGGGCTGAAGCAGCTGCAAAAAAACAGGCCGCTAAGAAAGCAGCGGCACTTGCAAACCCTCCATCGGACGCGAGTGGCTCGCCTACAACACCTGGAACCGACGATGTAGCGGACACTGCAAGCAACGCAACCAAACTCAAATCTGCTTGGGCATCAGCCACTAAACGCTGGAAAGATGCCGAAAAAGCCCTCACTATTGCTGAGAAAAATGGTAGCGATCAGTTGGAGGCGTTCCAAAAGAAAGTGGATCAGCTAAAGGCTAAAGCTGAAAAAACCAAAGCATTGTACGAAGACGCAAAAACCTCCGCCGCGTCTACCAGCCCCTCTTCTCCCTCTGCATCACCTTCTCCAGCCGTAGCACCTGTCTCTAATGACCCGATGGTGCAACTAAAGCAGGCCTCCGCCGACAACTTTAAAGCCTGGAAAGATGCTCAAAAGAAAACCCAAGAAGCAGAAGCCAATAGCGCCGACAATCTTGAGGCCCTACGAGAAGAAGAAGCGACGCTAAAAGCTAAATCTGACGCATCAAAAGCGGCAATGAAAGAAGCTAGAGCAAAAGAAAAAGAAGCGATGCAGGCAAAGAAAGCCACTGAAGACCCCACCAAACAACTGAAACTTGATGCTGCGATCGCCCGTACCAAAGCGAAAAAAGCGCTAAAAGCGTTGAATAGCTTGGACGACGATCACGCTAGCCATGCCGCCCTAAAAGCGGCCTATGAAAAAGCCCTGGCCACCGCAGATAACGCGGATGCGGCCCTCAAAGCAGCAGAAGAGGCGTAACTGATGTCTGTATTACATGTGACCTCCCCTCACGTTCGTAAACCGATGACAACCAACGCAGTCATGCGTCATGTTATCTACGGCACAATACCGGGTTTGGCTGTACTTACCCTTCTCTTTGGTTGGGGTACATTGATCAACGTCGTATTTGGCTCGCTAGTGGCGGTGGCGGCAGAAGCACTGGTGTTGCGATTACGCAATCGCCCAATACTGTTTTCAATTAAAGATGGCAGCGCAATCTTAACCGCTGTGCTACTTGCCCTCGCGATCCCGCCCACCTCCCCATGGTGGATAACCGTTGTAGGTATTCTCTTTGCGATTGTCATCGCGAAACAGTTATATGGCGGCTTAGGATCAAACCCCTTTAATCCCGCAATGATTGGCTACGTATTGCTGCTGATTTCATTCCCCCTAGAAATGACGACTTGGATACCCGCAAACCTTACCGAAGGTGTTGCTGCTTCCCCCTCCTTCTCTCAATCGTTAGCGCTAATATTTGGCTCTGTAGATCGCACGGTTATCGATGGCATCACCATGGCCACACCGTTAGACACCTTTAAGACCTACGCAGGTAATGATTTGGACATGCTGCGTTCTGCATCTGTGTTACAGGGCAGTATTGCTGGAGTGGGTTGGGAATGGGTCAACATTGCATTTTTAGTCGGTGGACTCTATTTGGTCGCACGCAAGATTATCACCTGGCATATTCCCGTTGCCATGGTAACCAGCCTATTTTTACTGGCCGGATTATTCTACATCATTGACCCCGACAGCTACGCTGACCCCATATTCCACGTACTCGGTGGCGGCACCATGCTCGGTGCATTCTTTATTGCAACAGACCCTGTCACCGCTGCCACCAGTAACAAAGGCAAACTCATTTACGGCGCGCTTATCGGGTTACTGATCTACGTCATTCGCGCATGGGGTGGATACCCTGACGCCGTGGCGTTTGCAGTTCTACTACTGAACTTATGTGCGCCCACCATTGAATACTATACCCAGCCCCGTGCTTACGGGCATAAGAAAGCCAACAGCGGTATCGCCAAGTCTTAAAGAGAACAACTATGATTTTAGGATCGATCAGTAAAAACAGCGTCATTATGGGGCTCTTTGCCATCGCAACGACGGGACTTATTGTTTTTACCCAAATCAATACTGCTGACCAAATTGAAGCGGCTAAAAGAAAAGCACTGGAAGCGGCACTAAAAGAGGTGGTACCGGCAAACCTATTTGATAATAACCTATTGGATAGCACCGTAGATGTCGCCGCTAGTAAACAGCTGGGAAACAAAGACAGCCGCGTTGCCTATATTGCAAAGAAAGACGGCATACCCACTGCGGCTATTTTTCAAACCACAGCTCCTGAAGGTTACGGTGGCTCGATTAACCTCCTAATAGGCATCAATGCCGACGGTGATGTCACCGGGGTACGCGTAGTACCGCCCCACTTTGAAACACCGGGGTTAGGAGACAAAATAGAACTCGCTAAATCCGATTGGATTAAGAGTTTTGATAACAAAAACCTGGCCTCACCCAACACTGCTGGCTGGAAAGTGAAAAAAGATGGCGGTGAGTTCGACGCATTTACTGGCGCCACCATCACGCCTCGCGCTATTGTTGATGGTGTACATAAGAGCCTACTCTATTTTAACGAACAGCAACTTGCATTATTCGGTACACAAACGTCTTCCACTTTTTCTAGCCAAGGTAGTCAGCCATGAGCACTGTAGAGAGCACCGCTACGGACAACCCAGAACTCGACCTACCTTCGACACCGAAAAAAACATCGTCTGTAGACACGAAAAAAATTGTTAGTGATGGATTGTGGAATAACAATGCCGTATTGGTGCAAGTACTTGGATTGTGCCCTCTGCTGGCCGTATCCGGCTCTATTGTAAACTCTCTGGCGCTTGGCCTCGCCACAATGTTTGTTATCACAACATCAAACATTGCCGTTTCAATGATTCGAAATTACACAACAGATACCGTGCGACTCCCCGTCTTTGTAATGATTATTGCCTCATTTACTACCTGTATCGAATTTCTGATGAATGCCTTCACCTACGAGCTTTACTTGGTTCTTGGCATATTTATTCCCCTAATCGTGACTAACTGTGCTGTATTGGGTAGAGCAGATGCATTTGCCAGTAAAAATGGCGTCTTCGCATCAGCGCTTGATGGTCTAATGACAGGACTAGGGTTTACCTTGGTCATTGTTGCCCTAGGCACTATTCGTGAAGTACTGGGTCAAGCAACACTATTCGATAATATGCATTTGTTATTTGGCGACATTGCCCAAAACTGGACCATTCATATTGTTGATGACTACAAAGGATTCTTGTTTGCAATATTGCCTCCTGGAGCCTTCGTGATCATGGGCTTCTTGTTGGCACTTAAAAACATAGTCGACAAGAAACTTAAAGAGCGCGCTACCGCCCTTGCGGACAAGCCTGTCAGCGGCAGCCGTCGTGTTCGTACTACTGGGAATATCTCTTAAACAACATGAACGCCGACAAACGCCTGCAGATATTTACACGATTACGAGATGCTAATCCGAACCCAACAACCGAGCTAGAATACAGCAGCACCTTTGAGCTGCTTATTGCCGTAATTCTGTCAGCGCAAGCAACGGATGTATCGGTAAACAAAGCAACAGCAAAGCTATACCCGATCGCCAACACACCAAAGGCCATCGCAAAGCTCGGTGTAGAAGGTCTAAAAAAGTATATCAAAACCATTGGCTTATTTAACACCAAAGCGGCCAATGTGATTAAGACATGTCATGCACTGATAGAACAACATGACTCCGTTGTACCCGATAATCGTGAAGACCTAGAGGCTCTGCCTGGAGTTGGCAGAAAAACTGCCAATGTCGTTCTCAACACCGCATTTGGCCAACCGGCAATGGCAGTAGATACGCATATTTTTCGTGTATCCAACCGAACAAAAATAGCCAAGGGCAAGAACGTTCTTGACGTTGAGAAAATGCTCATGCGTCACGTGCCTAAAGAGTTCTTAGTGGATGCCCACCATTGGCTAATCCTCCATGGGCGTTATGTATGCACTGCGCGCAAACCCCGTTGCGGAGCATGCACTATCGAAGATCTGTGTGAATTCAAAGAGAAGACAGAGATTTAGCAACAACACAAAATTGGCGCAACCTGCGCACTCGTGTTATATGTTGGTCTTATTGACCCCGAGCATAAAGGTAACCGCTTTTAAGTCTTTACCCAGACCTTCGTTCTTTTCGAACAGTGCATTGGTTTTAGACTCAGCCGTATTAATAAGCGTCATCACGTCCTCTTCTTGATCTTCTGTTAACCCCATCGTGAAGAAGGCCTTGCTGACATCCTCCACCAAGCTATTCATGATCGCCGTCAGCTCTGCTTGATTTTCGTTTTGCTGTAACTCAATATTCGCTAAACTTACAGTAGCAATATTAACGGCATCACTCACCATATTACGTTGAAATTCAGCCTGCTGCTCCATTACAATCATCTCGGCACGAGAATTGGCACCTTCCACTAACATCGCAACATGGTCCCTCACACGGCCTTTTTTATCCGGATCATCGCAGGGCATATTCATCGCTATAAGCGAAATATAATGATAATTAAATGCCGTTCGACCACCGAAATCGTGAATATTCTTTACGCCACGCAAGCTATCCATCACTTTCTGCTCGTTAGCCGACAGCTCACTGCCACGAAAGGTGCGCTGAACACGCTCAAGGTCCGTTTTGATTTCGACTATCGCGTTAACACCATAATAATTCACTACATCAATCAACTTATCAGCCAAATCAGAAAAGCTTATTGTTGAAAAACTCTCGCGAAAGAAATGCAGTACATGACCAATCTCTCCTGCAGCGGTCATCGCGGTCATTGCCGCACCCGCAGCAGCTTCTGACTTTTTCTGAAAGGCTTCAATAGATTTTTTGTGCGTAATGGCTAACTCGATCTTTTTTAGCAGCTCCCAGCTCGAGAACGGTCGCCCCATATAATCATCGCCACCTGCCTCATAGCCGTCTAATCGATCATCCGCATTATTCAATGACGAAACAAAAATGACAGGAGAGCTCTCTAGCTCAGGCATCGCTTTGAGTTCCTTACATAAATCAATGCCCCCCATTCCAGGCATATTCACATCCAACAAAAATATATCTGGCTGCCACTCGGAAAGTAATGAAAGGCACGCTTCAGCACTATCGACTGCGATAACCTCATATCCTCCTTCTAATAACCCTTTAATGAAACTCTGGTTTAACTCAGAGTCATCAACGATCAATATTCTCGAAAGCTCCACTGCGCCTCCCAGCTTCAGCAAATTAGCAACGATACTCCGTAAGTTTAGCGGAAATTCGACATCTGGAAAGGCGGTTTACTCACCGATCCCTCACTTCGGCTTGTGTGGCTAGGTTGATCCGTTCATAATCAAGCCCTCACAAAAAACCTACCGCAGAGTGATTTTTGAACCATGTTTGATAAGAAATTATTAGAAATTCTTGTTTGCCCAGTCAGCAAAGCCAAATTGGACTATGTTGCTGAAAAGAATGAGCTTATTTGCTACGCCAGTGGGCTCGCCTACCCGATTCGCGACGATATCCCGGTAATGCTAGAGGACGAAGCGCGTCAGATTACTGTCGAAGAAAAAGAAGCCCGCAAAAAACGCTAACTGACACGTTTTACGCTCATCAAGAGACCCACTCCCATGTTTGAAGCTGTCCGTGTAGAGCCATCTCAACCTGCCACTGCCACCGTAATTTGGCTACATGGATTAGGTGCCGATGGCCACGATTTCGAGCCCGTCATTCCACACCTAAAATTAGCGGAACACCTCCAGATTCGCTTTATTTTCCCCCATGCCCCTGTCCAGCCTGTTACCTGTAACGGCGGTATGGCCATGCCTTCTTGGTATGACATTCTAGAGCTTTCTGAGATTAGAAAGGTCAACGAACAGGACCTGATTGGTACTACTCATACGATCAATCAATTGATCGATCAAGAAATTAAAAGCGGCATTCCATCTGACAAGATTCTCCTGGTAGGCTTTTCACAGGGTGGCGCTGTAGCCATACACACAGCATTACGATACCCCCATAAACTCGCGGGATTACTCGCCTTGTCTACGTATATGCCCCGAGTTGACTCGATTGATGCTGAAGCCTCATCGGCGAACAAAGACATCATTATACATATGGCACATGGCGATCATGATGACATGGTGACTCCTAGGGCATCGAAGAAAGCCTTTGATGATCTCATTGCACACAAGTATAGCGTGACGTGGGATAACTACCCGATGGCACATGAACTCTGTCTGCGGGAAATTCGTGATATTGGCCGATGGATGGAAGAGCTTCTTAGCTAAAATTCAAGATCAAACGCAAGTGCGCAGCGATTTGCCTGACTAGCGAAACCGCTGCGGTACTTTTTCCAATAGCGCTTTAGCTATATCCTTGTCAACCCCTGCACCTTCAACCCAATCACAGCCTTTACTTTGCAGAAAACTTAATTGTTCGGCATGTTTAACGCCGGTCGCGATGACCTTAAATCCGAGGTTGTGAGCAAGATAAATTATTCCATCAACAATCAACTCATCGGCTTTTGATTCCATCATCTTATCGATAAAACGTTCACTGATTTTTATCATGGAATAAGGAATGCTCCGTATCAATTCAAGGGAGCCATGGCCAGTACCAAAATTATCCAATACAAATTGAAACCCTACTTTTTGAAGCTCGGTGATAACACCAGAAAACGACAAACCTCTCGCCATCAAGGTTGATTCAGGGATTTGAATCAATATATCTTCAGGAATAAGTCCGGCTTTTTCCACTTGCCGTAACAACCACTCAACAATGTTATCTTGCGCAAACAATGATGGGGATATGGGCATACATAACTTCATACCAGGCAGTGATTTTCCATGTTCACTAAGTTCAGCGCTGGCTCTCTTCCACATCCAGCGATAAAGATCAGGGCCAAAACCCGCATCCTCCGCGACAGGTAAGAAATCATCAACCTCGAGTAAGCCACGCTTAGGATGCTCCCAGACAAGTCTTACTTCAAATGCTTCGATACTGCTTTCTTCATGATTAATCAGTGGATGATATTCCAATTTAAACTGCGAACTGTCTAAAGCACGCCGTAAATCGAGCTCCAGCTCCATCCGATCTGCTCGTTGTTTATTCATTTCTACGGTATAAAACTGATAGTTATTGCGGCCCAAATTCTTCGCACGTGCAACCGCAGCTTCTGCATTCTTAATAAGAATATCGGTATCGTCACCGCAACTTGGGTAAATTGCTACACCGATGGAACAGCCCGTAAATATTTCGTGTCCATCCACCAAAAAAGGTTCGTGCAATCGATCGATCACTTTCTTCGCCACAGCGCCGGCATGGGTTGGATGATCTAATTCGCCAAGAATGACGACAAACTCATCACCTTCCATACGACAAACGGCATCATCCTTACGCAGCAATTGGGAAACGCGTTGAGCCACCGATTTGATAAGCGCGTCACCAAGATCGTGTCCTAATGTTTCGTTAATGTATTTAAAGTGATCAAGATCGATAAACAATAGCGCAAAGTGATTGTTTTCCAATTTCGCTTTTTGAATCGCACTGGAGATATAATCATCAACTCGAATGCGTGTTGGTAATCCCGTCAGATGATCGGTACTTTCTAGTCGGGATAATTTTCCTTTCTTTTCACGAGATTTTTTAAGCCGTCGAAACGCAAATAACAGCTTGGCACCGGGTAAATGAAATACCGGAATCGCGGCGAACTTCACGTCGATCACATCCCCAGTGGCACCCCATATTTTTGCGCTTTCAACCTGTAATATTTGTTCTGTCTTAGTGACTTTGGATATAGGGTGATCTTTCCAGCTCGACATCAAGCGCTCGGCACTGTCTTGTAAAATCGTTTCAATATACTGACCGCACAGCGCATGTACGCGAGTATCAAGCAGACGCTCCGCCGCACCATTGGCAAAACATATCTTGCCTGCTTCATCGATCACTAGCACGCCCTCATCCCGTCCCTCGACTAACGAACGATTCTTTTTCTCACCACCAATGGCTTCAATGGCAACACGGTATTGGTATAACTGAAGGTAAAATTCCACGAGACCCCGGTAGCGAACTTCATCCACCGGCTTTGCTAGCACTTCGACTCGCCGAATCATATCCGCATGTAATTTCATTTGCCGTTCGCCAAAATTAGCCGGGACAAAAATAACGGGGATATGGGCGGTTTCATTCTGAGACTTAAGATGGTTTAACACTTGGTATCCATCTTTCAACTCAAGTTGGGAGCTCAAGATCACGACAGCAGGCTGTATTTCCAAGGTCAGTTGAAACACCTCTGCCGCATTTGAACATGCCTTAAAGGTTGCTTCGATACCATCCAGCAACTCCATTGCCAAGCCTATTTCCGTACTCTCTTGATCAACAATAAGAACAACAGGTAAAGTTGAAGTCATTTACTATCCTAACTACTGATGCTAATAGGGTTGTATTTGCCGTTAATCTCTAACAAATCGGGACAAAATAATTTCTAGCTCATCGGCACGAAATGGCTTCTGCATAAAGTCATCCATCCCTGCTTCTAAGCAGCTTTTTTGGCACTCTGTACTTTCGTTCGCCGTTAACGCAATGATAGGAATATGCCGACTTTCTTGCTTTTCCCATTGGCGAATCAATCGCGTTGCTTCAAACCCATCCATGATCGGCATTTCACAATCCATTAGCACCACATCATAATGTTTGTCTTGAATGGCATCGATGGCTTCTTCACCATTGTTCGTCACGTCAGTACTTATGCCCAACCGCTTCAATGCACCTTTCGCTATAATCTGATTAACTTCGTTATCTTCCACTAGGAGCGCTCGGTAAGCTTGCTTTTCTTTTGCTTCCCTTACTGTGTTGTTCGTCACTATTTGGTGATGTACATTAGAACGCCGCCCCAATGCAATCGTCAACGCATCATATACCAAGTGCTTTCTCATCGGTTTAATAATGAACACATCAATACCTTGATCGGATGCAGAGGCAGTAGAAAGCCCACCAGGATCTGCCGCCATAAGTACAACCTTCAGCTGATTCAACTCTGAAGACTCATTAATCTTTCGCGCTAACTCCAAGCTGGCACCGTAGGTTTTATGAAGATCGATGACGACGAAATCAAAATTACAATCTTCACGGCTTGATGTTTGCAACATGCCAAGCGCATGATTTCCACTACCTGCTATGTCGGTATTAATATTCCACTCTGCAGCATAGGCTTGTAGCTTATTGCGATCTTCAACCGAATCGTTTACCAGTAACATTTTCTTGTTGGCTAGATTACAATGCTCTGACTCATAGGCTTCGCCTTTTTGCATGATCAGCGTCACAATAAAAGTAGAACCCACATTTGCGCTGGAACGTAGAGAAATCTTCCCCCCCATTCTATCAATAAGCTCTTTGCATATCGCCAAACCGATCCCCATACCACCGAAGCGATCCGTCATATGAGCTCCTGGCTCGGCGAAGCCTCGTCCGATCTGTTGACAGCGGGAATCCGAAATACCGCTACCCGTATCCATCACCTCGATTTGTATGGTTGCCGTTTCGTCGGTTTCCACATCGCAGCTAGCCCTAACAGTGACTCCGCCTTCTGTGGTGTGTTTAAATGCATTGTTCAGTAAACTCTGTAATATCTGGTGAAACCGATCCGGATCACCCACCACCGTTTCAGGTACGTAGGGCGAAACAAGCGTGGCCAACTCTAGATTACTCTTATGCGCAGTGGACTGATAACGATCAACAATATCCTCTAATACCATCCTAAAGTTGAAGGTTATTTCTCTGAATTCAAATTTATCGCTCTCCATTTGCGTATAATCCATCATTTCCCCGATGGCTTTCTGCAAATCACGTCCTGCGGTAAATGCTCGCTCCAAGTCCTCTTCAATTTTGAGAGGGATACCTTCTCGATCGATTGTTTCACCCACAACATTCATCAATAGATTAATGGAAAGCCGTAGCTCTTGGCTCATATGGTGTAGGAAGTGGCTCTTTGCTTTTGAAGTACTCTGGTATTCTTTGACTTGATTACGTAAATCATTAACGTCTGAGAGATGCGCATCAACGTTACTAAAGATCACCAGAAGGTCTGACTCCAGTGGAGAAATGCTAAAATGAAGCGCAAAGCGTTCACCGCTTTTTTTCGATGCCATCACCGGCTGCAGCCACTGATCTGGATTTGCATGAAGGTGATCTTTCAAATAGGTAGGTACATTACCTTGATACTCTCGAGGGCAAGGCACAAAATGATCGAAGAATTCCCCAACCAAGGAGCTACTCCCCAACCCAAATAATTCGATGGCAATAGCATTTACGACAAGTATGCGTCCAGATGGATCAAACAATATGGCTGGCATCGCAAGTTTATCGACAAAACCATCGCAAGCGCTCTCATTTTTCGTCCTTGATATCTGTGTATTTCCATTCGATTGATCGTTATCAGACATTGCCTTACCCATCTCCAATTTTGCCCCCTCTTTTTTGAGTATAGATGGCCTTGGGTAAGTCGCTCAAAAATAAAGGCCCGTATCACGACTTGCGATACGGGCCTTTATTTTCAATCAGTTAGCGCGGATTAAGGCGTTGTTGTTTTATAACTTACGGCCTTTTCCTGCAGCAATCCTCAACCTAAGTGCATTAAGCTTAATAAAGCCTTCTGCATCCTTCTGGTTGTATGCGCCTTCATCATCCTCAAAGGTTGCGATGCTTTCATCAAACAACGTTTGCTCTGAACGGCGACCAACAACAGTCACGTTACCTTTGTATAGCTTCACACGCACATCACCATTAACATACTTTTGCGTGTTATCAATAAGCGCTTGAAGTGCTTCACGCTCTGGAGACCACCAGTAACCATTGTAAATCAACGTTGCATAACGAGGCATAATCTCATCTTTAAGGTGCGCAGACTCACGGTCAAGAGTGATAGATTCTATCGCTCGGTGGGCACGCAACATGATAGTGCCTCCCGGTGTCTCGTAACAGCCACGAGCCTTCATACCTACATATCGATTCTCAACAATATCAAGACGCCCTACTCCGTTTGCTCCACCCACCTTATTAAGGTATTCAAGCACGTCAGCAGGTGACGTTGGCTTACCATCGATAGCGACGATATCACCTTTCTCATAGCTCAATTCAATATAGGTAGGCTCTTCAGGAGCCTTCTCTGGAGACACACTCCAACGCCACATATCTTCTTCAGCTTCAGTCCACGGATCTTCTAGCGGACCACCTTCGTAGGAAATATGCAGCAAGTTGGCGTCCATTGAGTAAGGAGACTTCTTACCACGCTTCATCTCTACTGCTATACCGTGCTTTTCAGCATACGCTAACAAAGACTCTCGAGAGTTCAGATCCCAATCTCTCCAAGGAGCAATAACCTGAATACCAGGAGTCAGCGCATAGGCTCCGAGTTCAAAACGTACCTGGTCGTTTCCTTTACCCGTAGCACCATGAGATATCGCATCAGCACCGGTAGCTTCAGCAATTTCTACCAAACGGCGCGCAATAAGAGGACGCGCAATCGAAGTACCTAGCAGATACTCACCTTCATAGATGGTATTGGCGCGAAACATAGGGAATACGTAGTTAGCAACAAACTCTTCCCGTAGATCTTCAATATAAATCTCTTTTACGCCCATCGCTTCCGCTTTGGCGCGTGCGGGTTCAACTTCCTCGCCTTGGCCAAGATCAGCGGTGAATGTCACCACCTCACATTGATATTCATCTTGTAACCATTTCACAATAACTGACGTGTCTAAGCCGCCAGAATAGGCTAATACTACTTTTTTGATGTCGGACATGGGCTAGAAACCTATCTTAATAACGATTCGAAAGGCCAATACGGCCTCAAATTGGGGCTCTTCATCTATACAAGCACGCCAAGGGGCCGATATTCTACAACGAACCGCCGATGGACTCTAGACCTCTAGGTCTTTTGATTCCATTCTTCTAGCTTAACCAATCGCACAAATACCCTTCTATTCTTAGATTTATTGCCTTTTGTTGAGTTTTTGACGATCGGTCGTGACTCTCCATGAAACCGCATGGTGATCAATTCGGGATCTACGCCATTATGTTCGAGGTAGCGCTGAACCGCGGTAGAACGTAACCGAGACAGCTCCCAGTTGTGCCCGCGACGCCCAACATTGTCGGTATGCCCGTCGATATATACCTTATCGATTTCAGGGTCTAACTCTATATAACGAATCACTAAATCCAAACGTTCCTTGAGTCTTCCTCTCACCCGCCACCTATCTGTCTTAAAATTCAGCATGGACGTGCGCAATTGTTCAAAGTTCGCAGGAAACAAGCCCGCAACACAGGATAAGTAGCCTATATAGGCATCTTGAAAATTAACAGCCGACACATCGACTTGGATCCGCTGTTTCTTATGCCATCCCCCTAGGACAATGGCGGGATTCATACCTTCTTGCAGTTCGTCTAGAAACCAATTTGCCCATTTATCCTTCAACACTACGGGGCGGTTACCTTTTTTCAAGGCAACCGTGCCTAGTGATTTATCACGCAAACCTGGTCGCCAAGACGGAGCGACAACCTTAAGTTCGGCGTTACCTTTTGCATGGGCGGCCCTTTCAGACTGCAAATGGAACTGAAGATTACCACCAGACTGGACGCTAAAAACGACTTCGCCATAGTGCGGGACCGATTGCCACAAGCGACATTCTAAGGGAGAAGGGTCAAGCTGCCACTGAGCCACATCAAGCCGAGCACCAAAATCATAGGCAAAAACTTGGCCCGGCAAACTCAGTAACCCTATGAAAAACAAGGAGTAGAAGCCCAAATATCGGTTAACCATAGATTTTTGGCGGCTTGTATTCATCACAGACACTCATGTTAAGGGGACTGACTCTCTATTCACTATATCGGCATAGTATTCAGATCTTTAAGATAAAAAGGGGGCGGCACTCATTGTACCCTTATCGTCTACTAAATAATCCATGTGTTGAATTCTGCCGTTGAGTTCAGTAGCATGCCTGTCTTTCAGCGGTATAAAACACAATAAGGGCTCTGCTTAATGAGTAGTGATGGAAAGTCTCCACTGGCGGCACGATTTCGTGGTTTTTTACCTGTCGTAATTGACGTCGAAACCGGAGGGTTTAACGCAAAAACCGACGCATTATTAGAAATAGCCGCCGTCACAGTAAAAATGGACGATGAGGGTATCCTCTCCTTAGGAGAAAGCTTTCACTACCATGTCGAACCCTTCGAAGGGGCGAATATGGAAAAAGAGGCACTGGAATTTACCGGAATTGATCCCTATCACCCTTTTCGCAACGCGGTAGATGAAAAACAAGCATTGACGGATATATTCAACCCTATTCGCCAACAGATAAAAAGTGAGGGTTGTAATCGCGCGATTCTGGTGGGGCATAACGCCGTGTTTGACCATGACTTTGTCAAAGCAGCAACCAGTCGACAAGGTATAAAACGCAATCCTTTTCACCCTTTTTCATGTTTTGATACCGCCACACTAGCAGGGCTCGCAGTTGGCCAGACCGTATTGGCCAAAGCCTGCCGTGCTGCTAACATTCCGTTTGATAACAGAGAAGCGCATTCAGCAATCTATGATGCCAAACGCACAGCTGAATTATTCTGTTATATTGTTAACCGCTGGCAAATGTTAGGGGGATTAGAGGGTATTGAGCTAGGATAAACGCCTTTTTCTCAACTTTTTCATGCTAGACTTAATAGTCTGAATCTCCTGACTGGAAAGCATGAAATTTGACGTCTCCTCCCTTCAGTTTGCCGCAGTACTTGCTCCTTGTAGTACTTTGCCTGCTTGGGTGTATTAGCAACGCGGCTAATGCAGAGTCATCTGTTCGCCCGGTTTTACTTAATGCCCCTCCTGTCGTAGAAGTACTAGACAGTGACCAACCCCCCACTGAATTACAGGATATTCTTCGGACAGGATTAGGGTGGAAAGTGTACCCCGACACCCATATTAATATGGGATTTGTCGAGCACCCTATCTGGATACGATTTTCAGTACCTAGCTCTCCTATCCCTGACACATTTCTGATCGAGTTTGCCAACACAAAAATATCCCAAATAGATCTATATATTACCGAAGACGATTCTACCCTCCCCTCGACTAGCATTCCGTTTAAACCTATCTTTATGCAGTTAATGGAGGAAAAGCCCCTCAGTCAACGCTACTTACCTGTCAGTCAGTTTGTTTTCCCCATCCCTATCAAACCAGAACAACAACTAACCGTGTACGCAAAAATCACCAATAGCTATCCAATGAAGCTTCCCATTTACCTTTGGGACGAGCAAACGTTTACCCAGGAACAAATACATCGCACAATGTTTAATGGCATCTATTTTGGCTCTGTACTTATTATGGCGCTATATAACCTTTGCCTATTTTTCTTTGTCAAAGATAGAAGCTACGCAAACTACGTTATCTTTATTGTATTATTGGCAACCTTTATCGTTATCGACAAAGGCATTGCTATCGATTACCTTTGGCAAAACAACCCAGAAACAAGCCAGCGTTTTTATACTACTATCCTCGCTATGGGGGCCCTATCCTCTGTCCGCTTTACCACCAGTTTTTTATCCCTGAAGCAAAATGCACCTAGATTAAATTCTGGCTTACAAATCCTTAGCTTATGCTGGCTTAGCCTTCTTGTCACTTCACTTCTCTCCAGCAGCTCTATCGTATTGGTACTCTGCTTTCTATTGCTATTACCCGGCGGAGCCGCGTTACTTTTATGCGGCATTTATATGTGGCGCCAAGGGCTACCTGAAGCGTCTTTTTATACCATTGCTTGGATCACACTCGTGCACGCGGTTGTCGCCTATTCAGCCAGTAGTTTGGGCCTGATACCCTACTCTCCATTACTGGATGATTTCATTCAAGCCTCCAATATTCTAGAAGCAGCCCTGCTATCTCTAGGTCTTGCCTATCGCATCAACACGCTCAACTATGAAAAACAAAAAGCGTATACATCGGTAAAAGCTAAAAGTGATCTGCTCGCCACCATGAGTCATGAAATCCGAACTCCAATGAACGGTATTCTTGGTATGGCACAATTACTCAAAGACACCACGCTGACCTCACAACAAAAGCACTATATCAAAACAATACTGGGGTCTGGCCAAACCTTGTTAACCGTATTAAATGACATTCTCGATCATTCAAAAATCGAAGCAGGGAGACTTGATGTTGAGTCTATTTCTTTTAACATTCGCCAAGCAATCGACGATACAGCCGCAATATTTGCGACACGTGCAGCAGACAAAATGCTGTACTTTAATATCTATATGGAACCCGACATTCCTTTAACACTAGAAAGCGACCCAACGCGCGTAAAACAAGTATTAACCAACCTATTGAGTAACGCGTTCAAGTTTACCGATAAAGGCAGCATCATTGTCAATGTTAGCATCCAACATAATATAAAAGGGGAACGGGCTGAGCTATTGATCGAGGTAATCGATCAAGGCATTGGAATTCCAGCCATTAAACAACAGCATCTGTTTGAGCACTTCTCTCAAGCCGACACCTCCACCTCCCGCATATATGGTGGAACAGGATTAGGGCTTTCCATATCCAAACGTCTGGTCGAGATGATGGGCGGTGCCATTGGTGTTAGCAGCGAAATAGACAAAGGCTCTACGTTTTGGTTTAGCCTACCGATTACCAACAGTACAAATTACCAACTCCCCAACGACGAAACTCTAGCCAACTCACTGTCAGCATTGAGTGCACTGGTAGTATCCAACACCGATAGGTTTGTGAATTCGATTCGACAACATACCGATATTTGGCAGATGCAATTATTTCACGCATCAACGATAGAAGAAGTGCCTTTTGTGATTTCGGACTGCGACAAGGCTGTTGATTTTGTATTAGTTGAGGTTAACCATCGGCTATCTAATTACCAAGATGTCGCAGCGATCATCAATAGCAATGACCTTCTACAAGATGCACAGCTAATTATTTCAGCCCCAGCGGGTTCATCCGATTCCAACATCGGAAACCTGTCCATAGGAAAAGCACCCTGGCTAATTGAGCATCCCTTTAGTATTAATCGTTTATTTTATTTGGTATTCAATTCTCTGATCCAACACACAGAGAAAGTTTCGATGATCGATGTTAATCGACCATTTAGCCATCGACACGGCTTAGTAGTAGACGATAACGCCGTTAATCGCCAGGTTGCGCTGGCCTTTCTCAATAAGCTCGGCGTTAATGCTATCGCTGTTTCGAGTGGCCAAGAAGCCTTTGATTGCATCAGCAAAGAAGAAAACCCGATAGACTTTATCTTAATGGACTGTGAAATGCCTGTTGTTGACGGGTTCCAAGCCACGCGTATGATCCGTGAATGGGAAATCAAACAACACAAATCGACACTTCCAATTATCGCCCTTAGCGCCCATGCAATGGAAAGCCACAAGAGTGCCTGTACCGAAGCCGGCATGGATGATTTCGTCGCCAAACCGGTGATATTTGACGATTTACGAAAAACCCTTAGTCTGTACCTAAGTTGACCTGTTGATAAGTACGCTTGCGTCGATAAACTCTACCATCCTCCAGCATGACCAACGCAATTACGCCATACTCTAGAGCCAATATCCAAACGGGTATTTGATAGGCAGACAATTCAGAGTCGTCCATATTAATTCCCGTAACATACGACAAAAGCAGCGTACATGACGCGACCCATACCCATCGACTAGGGTACAGTACCGCAAAAGGCAGTACCCAGACCCAGTACCATGCATTCAACACGGGTGAAAAAAACAATAATCCAGCCAATATCCAATCATAACGAACAGGGGCGGTAGGGTTTTTAATAAAACGTAAAAAGTATGCGGCAAAAGCCCCTAAAAATATAGAAATACAAAGAGGCTTCGCTATCGCAATAGGTAACCACGCCGATAGCAATGAGAATATTGCTGCATTAAACTGCCAGTCCCGCCCAAATGCGAACAACCCCGTCAACACCTGACTAGACTGTAAAATGAAAGGAAGGTATAGCACTAGCACAGTGATGACAAAAACCGGAATAAAACGTTTGGGAACATTCCATAGTATAAAAGGGGCAACAAACCACGCAAAAGGTTTAGCACAGACACTCAACCCCAAACACAACATAGTTAACCACGGCTTTCCTCGTAATTCATAAAAACATGTCAATACTAAGAAAAACACACCGAAACCATCAGGATGGGCTGTAAATGCGATTTCTTTTATCACCAAAGGATTCCAGGCGTAAAGCAAGACCCATTGTGTCGACGCTACCATTTTATGCAGCACAACAATCAGCAACAAATCGACACTGACATACACCAGTTTTAACCCTAATAAATCTCCAGGTGTCAGCCAATGACCCAACAAGAAACTTAGCTGTAGCGTTGGTGCATATATTGTGGGGATATCGGGATAATTTATCCCATCCAATATTCTCTGATAGGTAGTGGGCACAGAGGTATCGCCAAAAAAAACACTCGGAGCTAATGAATATGGATCGCCAGACTCATACAGTCGATAACCATCCCAAAGATAACGAAAAAAATCATCCTCAAATATGGGGGCACCCCAGACACCCGCTATCCGAAAAGCGGCGGCCCATAACAAAACATCAGCAAATGATAATGACCACCCACCACGGCGAGTCTGTAAGAACACCCATCCCATCAGTCCAAAAACAGGAATGATTACAACAAAAAACCAAGACAACGTTAACCGACTAATATCCTGCGATAACCAAGCCAAATATGAATAAGCCACCAACGAGCATAAACCCGCGATATGTACGCCTGCTCTCCCCTGCGAGATGGTACTAGGCCACTGCATGTAACGTCCCCTTATGATGTTCTTCCTAGTATAGCCTTGTATCAACACGCAGCTACACGTAACTACACGTAACTACGTACAACGACACAACCACGATTTTTTGTGATACCCAAAAAATCAAAAAGTTCAGCCCCAGCACATAAAAAAACAACTTTCCTTTAAGTTTACAAAATTGTGATATTTACGTTATCTAATCGTGAAATTGCCTACCTAATATGCTCCCCAGTAGATCGAGTTATAACGTTTATATTGAACAGAACGTTACGGAATCTATGTACTTTTCCCTATCAACTTGGAAATCATCCTATGAATTATAAAAAATTAACATTGGCAGCCGTCGCCTTTGGTCTTATTACCGCTAGCGCATCAAGCATGGCTTCAGGGTCGTTTAGCAGCCGTGGCGCATCGGGAGCTCAAGACCCCTATAACTTCGGAAAAATCACGCTCCATAAAAAATTACTGTGTAGCAGCTGCACGATGGCAAGCAATTCGTTTAACAAGAGTGATGCGATGATGGTGGTAGAGAAGGTCAAGAACAACACCAAAGATATTCAAGTACTCAGCCATAAAGAAAGAAAAGCCGTCGCCTTTTATATCAATAAGCGTTTCGACATTCAGTAGCCTTTGCTAGTTACCCGAATTTGTTCATTCTATTACACACTCCTTTGAGACAATTATGAAAAGAATACTATTAGGAAGCGTTGCCCTATTTGCCGCAGGCAGCGCACTTGCCGATGGTTCACCATGGCTAGGGTCACCAGGAAATGCAACCATTAGCACCACCCAAATATTTCAAACCGCCGACAAACTCTACGTTGGCGATGACGACATGGATTTGCCCGACGACCTGACACAAACAACACAATGGTACTCCGTATCAAAAGTGGTCTCTGACAACCTTTCCGTTGATGCAAAATTTGGCTTTGCAGAGTCCGATTTCGTCGACTCTGCCGGTGACACAGGGACTACCGATAGCACCATTGGTGCGACCTGGAGGGTGCGTGATGAGTTCTTATCTGACTCTTGGTTGCCAAGTATCGCGATTCGAGGTGCCATCAACGTTGCAGGCAACTATGACGAAGGGGAAGTGACCTCCATTGGTGACGGGGCTTCTGGTGCTGAAGCATCCATCATCGTAGGCAAAGTGTTTAATAATGTCATCGCATTATCCACAGAGATCGGTTATCGCTACCGCGATTCTGGCGTGGATAACGATGCCTTTGTCAACGTTAATTCCTACTTCCAACTGACAGACGGTCTCAGTGTTAGCGCCGGATATCACATTGTCGATGCCCAAGGTGACCTTGACCTTAACGACAGCGAATTCACCGGCGACTTCACCGAGCTCGCTGAAGACAATACGCTAGCAGATATTAACGTTAGCTATGAATTCGACAATAGACTGAGCATCACGCTAACACGTGCAAGTGTATTGGATGGAAGAAACACGGCCAAAAGTGATATTTCAGCGTTAAGCGTTGGGTACACTTTCTAACATCATACCACTCAACTATTATTCAGCTATTACTCATTGTGGTGGTTGAGTAATAGCTGAGTGGGCTATTGGAGTAAGTTTCGATGAAACTCAGTAAAATCTTGGTCGTCTCAACGGTGATCGTAGTCGCCGCCTCATTTTTTTATTTTGATCTGCAACAGTACCTCAATTTAGCGTCGCTGAAAGAGCAGCAATCTGCCGCCCAAGAGTTTGTCAGTAATTCGCCATTAGCGGCTGTCTCTGTGTTTTTCGTAACATATGTCGTCGCAACCGCATTATCCTTTCCTGGAGCCGCATTATTAACGTTATTCGCCGGCGCATTATTTGGACTTGCGTGGGGCACCCTTATTGTTTCTTTCGCAAGTACCATTGGAGCTACCTGCTCGTTCCTTATTAGCCGATATTTACTCAGAGACAGCGTACAAAGGCGCTTTTCCCAACAACTTAAACCCTTTAATGAAGGTATTGAGAAGGACGGGGGATTCTATTTATTCACCCTGCGTCTTGTACCCATTATGCCCTTCTTTATGATCAATACACTGATGGGACTTACCACAATTAAAGCCCGTACTTTCTACTTAATGAGTCAAATAGGCATGTTGGCGGGCACCATAGTGTATGTTAACGCAGGTACCCAGCTATCAAAACTTGACAGTCTATCGGGTATCTTATCGCCTTCTATCATCTTTTCCTTTTGCCTATTGGGTATATTCCCCCTGATTGCAAAAAAACTGCTCTCCTCTATCAAAAACAACCGTGAACTGAGAAAGTTCGACAAACCTAAATCGTTTGATACTAATTTGATTGTCATCGGTGGCGGTTCAGCAGGACTTGTCAGCGGGCTTATCGCTGGCGCGGTAAAATCGAAAGTGACGCTGATAGAGAAACATAAAATGGGAGGCGACTGCCTAAACACAGGCTGTATCCCTAGTAAGGCCTTGATTCGATCGGCTAAAGTAGCCTCCACCATTAAAAAATCCTCAGAATTTGGTATTAAATCCCTAGAATCTTCGGTGAATTTCGCCAACGTCATGGAGCGCATACAACATGTTATTAGGAAAATTGAACCCCACGATTCCGTTGAACGTTTCACCAGCCTAGGCGTAGATTGTATTGAGGGAGATGCAACAATATTGTCCCCTTATGTTGTTCAGGTAAATGGCAAGAAAATTACCACCCGCAACATCATCATCGCCACCGGAGCTCGACCTTTTGTTCCCCCCATCGACGGGTTAGATCAAGTTAGCTATTTAACCTCTGACAACCTGTGGAATTTACGGCAGCAACCTAAACGGCTCGTGGTACTTGGTGGCGGCCCTATTGGATGTGAACTCAGCCAAGCGTTTGCAAGACTTGGTTCTAATGTGATACAAATCGAACAGGCCCCTAGGCTTATGGTTCGTGAAGATTCCAAAGTATCCGCGTTCGTTGAACAACGACTCGCTGAAGACGGTGTAACGGTGCGCACACAGCATCAAGCCACTAAAGTGGAAGTGCGCAATGGGCAAAAGACCTTGTTATGCAGAAATGGAGAAAAGTGGATAAATATCGAATTTGATGAAATCCTTGTTGCCGTCGGTCGTGTAGCCAATACCTCAGGGTTTGGCCTCGACAATATTGGCATCGAACTCACACAGAGAAAAACCATCGCTGTGAATGATAATTTACAAACCTCTATTCCTAACGTGTATGCCTGTGGTGACGTTGCAGGGCCCTACCAATTTACCCACACCGCATCTCATCAAGCATGGTATGCCACCGTTAACAGCCTCTTTGGTCATATTAAAAAGTTTAAGGTGGATTATCGGGTAATTCCCTGGGCTACGTTTGTTGACCCCGAGGTAGCAAGAGTCGGCATAAATGAACAGGAAGCGATTGAGCAGGGTATCGATTATCAACTGACTGAATACGGACTGGACGATTTGGACCGAGCAATAACCGATAGCGAAGATCAAGGTTTTGTAAGGGTAATCACACAAGGAAAAACCGATAAGATCCTTGGCGTCACTATCGTCGGCCACAGTGCTGCTGAGCTACTGACTGAATTTGTGCAAGCCATGAAACATGGCCTTGGTCTTAACAAAATTCTCGGTACAATCCATATATACCCAACCTACTCTGAAGCTAATAAATTTGCAGCAGGCAACTGGAAGCGAGCCAACGCACCAGAGAATATACTCACATGGGTGGAGAAATATCATCGCTGGCGCAGAAAGGAGTCAGCTTATACTACTGCGATTACCCCTCAACGAGGTGATACATGATTAACCATCAACACGTTTCGGTCATTATTCCCGCCAAAGATGAAGAGAAAGCGATTGGCTTAGTGGTAAATGATCTACTGAAACTTACAGTAGATCATGCCACTGCCCCGCTTATCGATAACATCATTGTCTGTGACAATGGCTCACAAGATAAAACACGTGACGTTGCCAAAGAAGCCGGGGCTACGGTTGTTTCACAAGCAATACCTGGGTATGGCATTGCCTGTTTAACCGCGATGCAACACTTGCCAAAAACCGACATCGTATTGTTTATCGATGGCGATCATTCCTTTTATGCGCAGCAGGCAATACCGCTGCTGAATGCTATCAGTGAAGGTGCTGATTTGGCGATTGGTTCCCGTACCCTGGGCAAACAGGAACGAGGGGCGCTAACTCCGCCGCAGATCTTTGGGAATTTTCTGGCGAGTCTGCTTATTCGCGGCCTCTGGAATGTCCCTGTCACTGATCTTGGGCCATTTCGAGCGATATCATTTACAGCCTTAACAAAGATTAACATGCAAGATGAACGCTTTGGATGGACCGTTGAGATGCAAGTAAAAGCGGCTCAACATCAGATGCGCGTTGAGGAATACGCTGTTGATACCCGTCGCCGCATCGGGGTTTCTAAAATTAGCGGCACCATTCGCGGAACCATCGGCGCGGCCCATGGAATCGTAGGCACCATTGTTAACCTGTGGTTACAACAATCCCGCAAAAAGCATCGAACGATTTCTCCATCACATCACTCTAAAGAGCATAGTCTCTGACAATTTTAATCTCTAAAGAATTTTGCCCCTTAAGGAATTAGCAATGACACCCACGATAACTCAATATTCACCCATAACACTGAGCTCGAGTATGCATCGAGCCGCTCGATACACAACAACATTATTGTTGTTCGTTATCAGCCTTGCTCTGCCCCTAACAAGCAGCGCAGCGCCAGCATCAAAACTGCTCCCGTTTTGGGAGCCCCATAATGAAACGAACCAGACAACCATTGACCATAGTTTGTGGCAGAACGTACTAGGAAAACGCCTTATCGACGACCACAAGAGCGGCGTCAATCGGTTTGACTACGCAAAAATGGATAGCAACGACAAGTCTGAATTAACCCGCTATATTGGCGAATTGGAAGCACTGGATCCCCGCAAGTACTCAAGAACAGAACAAAAAGCCTATTGGATCAATTTGTACAATGCACTCACGGTCAACTTGATTGTAAAAAACTATCCCGTCAAAACCATCACAGATCTGGGAAAAGGCTTTTTCTCGTTTGGACCCTGGGACGACGCAATCACCACTATTCAAGGTCAATCGTTAACCTTAAATAATATTGAGCATGGAATACTGCGACCTATCTATAATGACAATCGCATACACTACGCGGTAAATTGTGCGAGCTTTGGCTGCCCTAACCTCAGCGGTACCGCTTTTACTGCAGACAATACCGAATTTCTGTTAAATAATGCGGCACAATATTACGTAAATCATCAGCGAGGGGTACGGTTTGAGAATAATCAGTTGGTTGTCTCAAGTATCTACCACTGGTACAAGGTCGATTTTGGGACCACCGATGCAGCCTTGCTACAACACCTCATCGCCTACTCTAAGCCTGCACTAGCCCAACGCTTAGCAATGTATACCGGTGATATTGACAACGAATATAACTGGAGCTTGAACCAACCGTAACAGGATAAACAATACCCATTAAAAAAGCCGAATCCATCATTGATGAATTCGGCTTTTTTGTATCAATACTATCTAGGCTAACGCTACCCCAATAGAAGTAGCGTTAAAGACATATTGTTATTACAGGTTGTCAGCATTACCTGCTAGGTACTCTGCAACACCGTCTGGAGAAGCATTCATACCCTTATCACCCTTGTTCCATCCTGCTGGGCAAACTTCACCGTGCTCTTCGTGGAACTGAAGCGCATCAACCAAACGGATAAGCTCATCCATGTTACGACCTAATGGTAGGTCATTAACGATTTGAGAACGTACAACACCGTTAGTGTCGATTAAGAAAGCGCCACGAAATGCAACACCACCATCAGATTCAACGTCATAAGCTTTACAAATCTCATGGTTCATATCCGCTGCTAGCGTGTACTTAACTTGGCCAATACCGCCATCATTGATTGGAGTATTACGCCATGCATTGTGAGTGAAGTGTGAATCGATAGAAACACCGATAACTTCTACGCCACGCTCACTGAATTGATCCATACGGTGATCAAGTGCAATTAGCTCAGAAGGGCAAACAAAAGTGAAATCTAGTGGGTAGAAAAATACAAGGCCGTATTTGCCCTTGATGGTTTCTGACAAAGAAAAGCTATCTACGATAGATCCATCGCCCAAAACAGCAGAAACAGTGAAATCTGGAGCAGGTTTGCCAACTAATACGCCCATGCGGGTATCTCCTAAATAAGGTTATCAATTACATTCGATTATCGAAAGAAAGCAATAATCATACACCAAGAACATAAGACTGCCACTTTATAAAAGCTATCTTGGTAATAGATTCTGTTTATTAACACTCGGCACTAAAATTTATTTACTATTACATCAACTTCAGTCCAACCCCACCACAAATGTTGTGCATTTTATGAGCAAACCTACCCAGGAGTTAGCATGTCAGGTTTCAAAGATCACTTTTCATCCGCTTCAGATAACTACAAAACCTACCGCCCCAATTACCCTACAGAGCTATTCCGGTGGTTGGCCGATCAATGCCAGCAAAAGCAACGTGTTTGGGATTGTGGAACAGGATCTGGGCAAGCAGCGGTCGAGCATAGTCGCTATTTTGACCAAGTTATAGCGTCCGATGCGAGTGCCGCTCAAATCGAACAAGCCCAATCAAAGAAGAACATCACCTACCTCGTCAATCCGGCAGAAACGCTTCCTGGTGGCCAAAGCAATTTTGACCTCATTACGGTTGCACAAGCTATCCACTGGTTTGATCTACCACAGTTCTTCAGTACTGTAGACAAAGGACTAAAACCAGGCGGCCACCTGGCCACCTGGGGTTATCAATTTATTAATACGGGTACGGAAATTGATACGCTTATCTCAGAATTTCACTCCACTATTATTGGCCCCTATTGGCCACCTGAACGGAAGCTACTGAACGATGGGTATACTGATATCTCGTTCCCCTACCCTAGGTTAGAGGTTCCTGATTTTTCGATGGAGGCAGCCTGGTCACTAAACCACCTAATTGGATATCTCAATACGTGGTCTGCGGTTAAGAAATATGAAGAAATTAAGGGCAGCAACCCAATAGATCTCATCGTAGAAGAGCTTAACGATTTATGGGGAGCTGAAAAATCTCGAGCGGTCTTTTGGCCACTTACCCTTTATTTTGGACAGAAGCCGCAATAAATACTCAGCGAATAGAATGTGTTATATTCCTGCTCCATACTCTAGGCTTTCAGCACCTTCTTTAACTGAGTCTAGAAAGCTTTTGTGTATTGCTAGAATGTCATCGGGCTTTTCTAAAAAGCTCGCATGACCACAACGTTCTATCAATACATGCTCACCCCAAGGTATCTGACTTTTTAAGCTACGATGAAATTCCAGTGGAGAGAATATATCATGGCTACCATTAACGGTGAGTACAGGGCATTTGATCTTGCGTAAATAAGACATAGCCATAGGCCGTAGTTCTGCCAAATCTTGTACCACTTGCACGAACCCTTCTTTATGCTTCAACATTGAGCGCAACCGGTAGCGCTGAACAAATTTAGGCATTGCTGGGGGGGAATAGAACAGTTTTTTCTGGAAGTCTTCCCACCCCTCTTCATTCGTAGCATCCAGCACCGTGTTTAACACAGTTGATGGGTGGCCGACAGCATCATCAGACAATACGTCATGATGATTTAGTAGAGTGACACTCTCAACCATAGACGGGCGAGTACTTGCGAAACAGCTGGATACACAACTCCCTGAGGAGTGACCAACAATATGTAATTTATCTATTTGAAGGTGCTCTAGGAATAGCTCAAGCCAGTTGGCTAGTTCTCGGTAGGTATGTTTGCGACCAATAAATCGCTGCTCAACAAACAGCCCTGGAATATCGACAGCAATAACACGATAGTCATTTATATAGCTCTGCATTAAGCTGCGCCACAATACCTTTGACCCGGCTAAACCATGCAGAAACAAAATAGTTTCTCCTTGGCCTCCATCGAGATAATTCCACTCCTGATCATTAATCTCGACACTATGACTCTTCAAACTACCTAGGTAGCTGGAGACGTAGCGAGACAAGTTTTTGTAATCAGAATTTTTCAACACAACCTCTGGATTAACACGGCAGATCGATAAGGAACGCCATCTTCCCATAGGGCTAAGGGCTTTACTATGAACATAGTGTATGCTTTTGTTATGACTTTACTTCGTATTGTGACCTTGCACCATTAAGGAACATTTACCGATTTAGCACTACTATTGTTCGCCTTGTCTAGTCGTAGCAATAAGCCAGGCAGAAAGAAAAAATCGATAAAAAACGCACAGCCAATGGTCACCGTTGTTAATATCGCCATATTAGATGTAATGTTCATATCAGAGAAGCCAAGCATTGAAAAACCGGCCATCAGAACGATAGTAGTTACTAACAACGCCACACCGACCGTTTTAAATGCATAGGTAATTGCATGCTCGGTGGAATAACCTAACTCCCTCCTGGCACGTTGATACTTGCTTAGAAAATGAATGGTATCATCCACAACAATACCAAACGCCATCCCCAAGGTTACAGTGATCCCAAGATCAACATCTCCGCTTACCCAGCCCCAAACACCAAATCCCATAGCCACAGGTACAATGTTACTCGCTAAGCTGATTAGGCCAAGCGTTAGCGATCTAAGAATAAATACCAATAAACCGGACATAATAACCAGCGCCCCTACCAACCCCCACAGCATGCCATCAATACTACGAGCACTAATATGGGAGAACATTAATGGTACCGATGCCCCTTCAGACCACATACTGCTGGGTGCATTATTCCGTAGCCACTGTTTAGCTTTTTCATCCAATCCAATATGCCCCGGGCCTGACGTATCAGTCATTGACACTCTCACACGACTCGCGGATTTATCGATCGTTACTACATTCCCCACATCCATACCCGCTGGTAACGATAGTTCATATAATAGAATGTATTGAGATACTTCTTCTTTGCTATTGGGTATTCGATAAAAAGCCTCGTCATCCGCATGCAAGGTTCTATTGATACGTTTAATTACGTCGACAAAAGTATCAACTTGTAACACTCCTGGTTGAGTCTTTAACCAATCCGAAAATTCTTCCACATGGCGTAAATATGCGGGGGACGTTATACCCTGGCTAATACCAGAATTCAGTGAGTAATTCAGCGTGCCGATACCGGTGATTCGTGTATTTACAAATTCCAAGTGTTGCCGCATCGTCTGATTTTTTCCAAAATATTTCACTGCATCATCATTGATTTGATTTAACCCCACAGACACACATAATCCTGTCGCTATTAGGGTAACCGCCACAAAAACACTGCGATCTTTTCGAATAATAAAAGCTGCAAGTTTACCCATTGCCCTTGATACTCGCTCAACGCCAGCACCATCTCGCGTGGGTGCTCTATGAGGAATCAATGTCACTAGTGGCGCTAAAAATGTTACCGAAAAAAGGAATGCAAAGCCAACACCTGCCGCGACAATATAACCAAGCGCACGATAAGGCGGCGAATCGTTAAAATGTAGCGTCAAGAATCCTAGCCCCGTTAACAGCGATGTAAGCAAGACCGCAATAAAGTTAATACGTAAGCTCTCAATCATCGCGTCTTTCTTAGATTTGCCTAAGGTCAGTTCATGGGTATAACTGCTTAAAATATGAATACAATCTGCCACCGCTAGCGTTAAAATCATTACTGGTGCAGCGGAAATAGCGGCATTCACTTTGATATGAGTCCAGCCGATAATCCCCATACCCGCTCCGATAGATAACACACCGGTCACCATCGTCACTAACATATACGAGAAGCTGCGATAGATGAACATTAGCAGTAACATCATTACCAAAAAGAATGCAGGCCACACGAAATTAAAGTCTGCGGCCGTGGATTCAGGGAATGCTTGATCAACAACAATCTGGCCCGTCAAATATAGTTTGAGTCCAGGGTATTTTGCTTCATACTTTTTGGCAAGGTCACGAATATAGAATACTACTTCGGGAGTTTCTGCCTCATGGTCAATCCCCGGCATATTCATGGTAATCCGAACCCCAGCAACCGAGCCATCGTTAGCCACCAATGAATTCAACAGCAGGGGTTCAGAAAGCGAAAATTGTTTTCGTTTATCAAGTTCAGACAAATCCATTGTCATGCTATTTTCAAAGAGGTCAGAAGTATCAAGTAGATCGTCTGTCGCAACGGTATATTGGAAATTCGTCAACGAGTCTACGCGTTGTGAATACGGTGTCGTCCATGCGTCACGAGTAAAGTCTTCTATCATGGTAAGATTTGATGGTGAAAACACATCGTTGTTCGCCGGGGAAATTGCGACAAAGACAGCCTCTGTTTTCGAATATTCGTTTTGCAAACGATCAAATGCCGCCAATTGAGGATTATCTGCACTAAAGAAGAAGTGATAATCCAGTGTGTTACGAAAGAACTGCGCGCCATAGCCAGAAAACAAAAATAGACATAGGCTTAATACAACCGATACTATCGGTTTTTTTAACGCCAATTGTGAAACCCGACGCACCAATGTAGCGCTGCTTTCTCTATTCATTTTCAATTATTTCCCTAAATTCCCACAGTTAATGAATTAGTAACAATCGCATTTACGAAATTTGCTGCATAGAAAACCACAAGAAATAGCACAGCAAATTTTCGTGGGTTATAGCGTTCTTCACGATTGCGAAGAAACAACATTAATGCGCTAACTGCGGGAACCAATGCTAACAACGGTAACCAGCCACTCACTGCCCCAGCACCTTCAGTGGACCAAGGAGAATATAAGCAAACAACCCCAACAACCGCAAAGACTCCGCAACCAAAACCAAAGAACGCGGCAGGTAAAGGACCAACATCAAAAGAATAGAATTTCTCCCCAGGATCAGCCATCACTGGCCAAAGGTTCTTACGTACGATCTCAAAATGCAAAAAAGCCAATATGTAGGTCATGATAAGTAAAAAGGCGTTGCTATCGAACTGTACATTCCCGATTGACACACTGAGCAACAGCGTATAGAAACTCAGCGCAATACTCACTGGATAGGTGATCACCAAATTAAAGAACATGTTCTTATCCATAAGAGGTAGCCATTTTTCAAGAAGAATAAGCAACAATGCATATAGCATATCTATGATTACAAAAATCGCTAACCAGGGCTCAAACACCCAATTAGCAACAGGGATAAAAAGAAACGCTAACACCCAATATATATAGACGTCTCTAAAAGTCACCACCCCAGAAACCAGGGGACGGTCTGGATTGTATTGCTTGTCATATTCAAAGTCTTTAACCTCATCTACCGCCCGAAGATAGAATAAAATCAAGAACATCGTCACTATACCGAGAAGAGTGGATAGGGAAAGCACCCACGCTTCTTCGGCCTGACTTAGTAAAACAAAACCACCCTGTAACGATAGAAACCAGAAAGCGGCAAAACCCAGATGTAATCCTGGCTGATAAATTATATCCATAAAAGCCAGCAATCGATCGACAAAACCCTTATGGTCACTAGTCACTTAAGGATTCCTTGTTGTCTTGGGTTTGTTGAACGTTATTATCCTCGACACTGGAAGTACTCTGCTCTTCAACGAGAACAACAATACCTGATGACCCATCCATTTCGATTCTCGCGCCATCAGGTATACGAGTAGTAGCCCCAGGTAATGCGACGATCGTTGGAATACCAAATTTTCGCCCAGTAATCGCAGTGTGGGATAACATACTGCCTCTCTCCACCACCATCCCTTTTGATGCTAACATGAGAAACAACCAACCAGGGTCCGTCTCACGGGCAATAAGTATCATATCCTCGGTGATATCCCCCGCGTCATTGGGGTCATCTACCACTTTTGCAATACCAGTTACTTTGCCCGCACTAGAACCCAGCCCTTGCAATACATCTTCATCGTAGGTGATAGGCCCTGTTTCCACAGGAGCAAGCACATTTTCCCGAATGGCCCCCAAGGTCGTCACATTGGTCGCAACATCTTTCGTTAGGTTCTCAGCATGCTCCTTACGCCGAAGGTCAGCAATAACTTGCAGGTTCTCCGTCACCCCAGTGCCATCAATATAGCCAAACACTTCATCTTGAGTCAGATAATAGATATCTGTCATTTCATTTAAAATATCTCTCTGAACAAAATATCGCGCAAGTCCCTTAAATATATTCTTACTAAAACCGTACAATTCACTGCGACAATAACGGGAATTTTCGCGATGCCTAATCAATCGTCGCAAACGCGGTAACAGGACATTTAGAATCCTCTGTTTCTGAGTTTTACCGGCTAACAACCTAGCCAACTCTACTTCTGCTTTATCACGAACACCCTGTTCGTGATTACGTATACTCTCTACGGTGACATCGGCAAAAACATATTGCTTAACCATTTTGATTAATACCCAGGGGGTATCTCTCAACATAGGTTGCTCTAGTTTTAGCTCTTGCAACCCCCGGTCACCATAATAGTGAAGGTGTTTCTCAACCATTTCAGTAAATTCAGCATTGACCTTTTTGGCCTTCACTTCCTCCCAAAGTTCATGTTCTGAAAGATCTTTGAATTTTTGTTTAAGCTCGCTATTTCCACGGGCAAATTCTGCGATATTCACAGACGACAAAATAATCTCGACGCTCAATAAAGTCTCATCATTACCGCAAAGTAAATCGCTCAGCAATCCGGGATCGTCATCAAGGCCCCACTTCTTAAACAGGGTTTCTAACAATCCATACATCGGTATCAAGTACCCATCGGTGGTCAGCGTCAGCCCCCAATTGTTACCGACCTCCCCCCACACCTTATGGAAAAGCTTGACTAAGGTTAACGGATCATCCCCTTCAAAAGACTTGCCGCGCATAGGAGAAATAAGATCTTCCCACCATTTGTGATAATGAAACATATACCGATCATGATTTAGATAATGGTAAAACGTCTCGACAAGATTAGAACCAACCCGCGCCCACTTCTTCACTTTCCCCCACATAGCGAACAAATCGCTACTTTCTTGATGAGATTGAAAGGACGATGTAAGTCCAATCATATTTTCCCAATGCGTTCCAAACAATGGATACAATGGACTTTGTTTGTGCAGTAAATAGAAATGAGACAAACAGTAATATACGCGGCCATCAAGATAGCCAATCATCTTATCCAATGGCTCGAAATTATCATTAATCATTCGTGGGCTCACACCTAATCGACGATAACTATCGTAAAATATGACTCTATAAAAGTACTTTGCAAACGTATAGGTTAACGGAGAGGATATTCCCGGGAAACTCTCTGTCACATTGGTATTCGTCCATATCAATTGTCGCGAATAGTCTAATGCTATTGGGCGAGATTGCAGGATATGCAGACTTCCCTCTGCAGTAAACGTACCTTCGATATCCTGTGGACATCCAAAAAGTGACTCGATTTGTATTCCAATATCAACTAGTTGCTTGATCTCAGCGTCAGTGAGGCAAGCTTGCCTCCACAAATTCTCTTCAACAGGTAATTCACATAAACCAGACCCGGCGTCTTTATCCAGCGTCAGCATACAATCTTTATCAGCAATATCTTGAGTGATTTCCGACGTTTTACCTGCAACAAAATAATGATCAACTGGCACCCTCTCTTGCACCACACCCTCACCAATACCGTAACCCGCGACTATGACTTGGTCTTTAGCTGCGGTTTTAGGGTCTGCGGTAAAAAGCACAAAAGAACGCTCACCGAAGACCATTTTCTGAACGCCTACCGCCACACCAAAACCAAGTAAGTTCATTCCTTGTACTTGACGATAGATTAGCGATTCCTGAGAAAACCCCGAGCCCCAGCACTGTTTTATTTTATCGCATATTTCATCTCGCTTAACATAGAGGAAGCTCTCGCTCATTCCTGCAAAGGGATTATCGACGGAGTCCTCACTTTCTTCAATCTTGTGCCCAACAGTTGAGGCCCTGACTGACACCATAACATCCGAAGAAAACTGGCCATCAAAAGCGAACAGGATTTCATCTTTTTGGGCCACGGATAATTCCACCCCATGAAATACCTGTTGGATACTGTCCGCTGCCTCTCTAATGTCTTTACCATCATCAAAGTCTATCGCATCGAGAATTGCTTCTACTTCCGAGCGTATACTGTCGAAGACCTCTTCATAGAACGCGATTGTCAAACAAAAGAATTCGGGGACAGCAATGCCCGCGGTAATCATCTCGCTTTGTTTTGAGAATTTGCCGCCTATAGAACTTCCACTGGCAGGTTCGGTGCAAGTAATAATCTTTTTCACGAAAGATTCCTCGTCAATAATTACGTGTTAACACGACGTTGTCGTAATATCTTTGATCATTTGGTAAAGAATATCTTCACCGTCCTTTTTAGTTATTTCATCGCCTATAAATGTTTCCAATTTATTCACGTCACCATAATGATCAAAACCTATCAATTCTAGCTGCACTGCCTTGGCCGTTAATTTTCGATTCTTAGCTCCCTTAAGAAGCAATGGAAGCCAGCCAGGCATTCTCAATCGCTTTACTTTTGATCGATAAGACATTTCCAATCTAAATCCAGAAAATATCGAATCAAAGGTTACCGGCCTGCGATAACCTACATTCAATGGGGTCTGCTGAACAGGCTTCTGGCCATTATCAAGTAATATGTATTCAACAAGCTCGATGATGATTTTTGCGTAGTCTTGAACTGATATGATGGAAAATCGCTGCTGGCCATTGCCAATATAGAGACCTTTCTTCGCTAACCCTTGAATACCAGGAAGAACAAATTTATCACTGACATCAAGAATAAAACGAGGTCGCAAGCAAAAACCCCAGTGCTTATCTTGCTTCATCTTAGTCAGTATTAATCGCTCAGCTTCTGCCCTCGATCTCGCAAGGGGGGTCTGGGGGTTGATTACATCACGTTCACTCGTATTGCTTTGCGCTCCTTGCCCCAGAACAGACAACGTACTTCCATAGATCACCCCTAAAGTATGTTGGTTGGTATTCGATAACAAATTTTTGGTGCCAAACACATTATCTTCATCAAACCCGGTACCATCATGATCTATCTGCTTAACCCCCAAGTGTATGAGCACATGCGGTTCATCAAAAAATAGCCCCTCAGGTATATCTGTCACAGATCCAGGAAATACCGTTACATTTTCAGGAGCAACAAACTGCGCTGGCGTCCGTACTAACGCTCGAATCTCAATGGGCTCCCGACTGCCTGTCAGGATAGACAGATTGGACACCAACGCCCGCCCAACAAACCCTGTTGCACCAGTTAATACAATTTTCATTGAATTCTATCTACCAAACCAACGGCACTAAACGTTTATGGGTCGCTGCGTATTCCGGATAACCGTCGAGTTCAAACAATGCCCTCTCTTCGATCCTGATACGTGTAATCACCGCAGGTACGAGTACGAATAGAAACGCAGCCATTGCCCAAGGACTATAGAAGAACAGTACGAATCCAAAGTGAGATGCGAGCATACCGGTATACGCAGGATGACGAACAAACTGGTACGGTCCCGTATCAATCACCTTGTGATCCCCTACAAGTCGAACACGATGTGAATAGAATTCTCCCAATGTTTTGATACCATTGAGTCGAAACAATACGCCAAAAACGAAAATTACCAATCCAAGACCCATCACCCAATTAAACGACACCCATAATGTCGGAGCCCATAGAGCTGTCGCGACTGTAAGCGCTCGACCAAATGCATAGAGTTCACAGGTCCCTTTATCTTTACTTGTTTCACCTTTATCGGATTCCGTTAACGATACGCTGGACTCTGATACCAACCAGCTTAAATAGCCTCCTACCGTCAGAACGCCTAACCCAAACATTATTCCTTCCCAGTGCTGCAATTTTAGTGTAGCTAGCACTGTAAACAACACCACAGACGAGTGCATTAGAAACAGCGGGACGTTATTTCTCATATCGCTCATAGTTAAATTCCTCTTTGTTTTTGATAAGTTTCTTTAGCAACAGCTTGTGCGGTTATATCGATATGACCTACCGCGCGATCAGAATCAAGAAGATCGAGATGAATCACCTTGATCTCCTCATCTATTTCTTTCTCGTCATCCTCCCAAGGAAGGTATGATAGGGACAAACTATCTCGTCGAAGCACTGGCGAATGTAGCATTATCGCAATGGATATAAGATTCATCGATGTTCCCAAAGGCACGTCATACAGCGAATGGGAAAGGTGTGTTGCGATTTGCCTTGACGCTTCCAACAAATAGAGTGGAGGTGCGACGCTACCCCCACCATCACTGAATATGTGGGACTCTAGAGGTACCCGTAATTTCGCTTCAAAGCCTCGATTGGATATTTTTTCCACCGGATGAATTAGCACATTGTCCTGATTTAACTTATGTAACAGGTCGTCCTCTGCCAATTCTGAGCTTGTATCCCAGGTCTCTTTCTGTTCTGGCAGACGCTGATATTCAACGGTCAACTCCACATCACACACAACGTTGTCCTGCTGCGTCACCACTCCCGAGAAATCAAGGGAGTTTGGACCTCCCCCGGTCACCTTTATCGTGATATCAACGGTATCTCCTTTCTCAACCCAACGTCGAAACGATACATTCATACTTTTCACATAGGGATGTAGCCGGTCATCATCAGGGTCAACTTCAGCGGTTGAACGCTGCACTAATTGCAGTATCCCCTCAATCAACAGCGTTCCTGGGATGTGATCTAACGGGTGATCAAAGAAAAACGGATGACTTTCATCAACAGTTAAACTAGCGCAAAACTCAGAACGATTCGTTGATACAATCAAATTGTAAATAGCAGTATTGAGGGAAGAAAAATGACCTTTGCTAGTCTCCTCTAGAAGATATCGATCTACCGTGTGCACTTGAGTCGCAATATCTTTACGAAGATAGGACGCCAAAGTTCCTATATTGGATCCATGTAACAAACTAAAATGATTGCCCGGTACCGTCTGTATATGCTGAATATTGAAGACGTATTTTTCCCAATCATAGGTTGGCGACAACGACGAGAATTCAGGTAACGGGTCAGCTGCTCTGAATAACGTGACGTATCCATCATAACTGGATATCTCATGATTGAGGGTTGTATTTAAAATCTTATGCATGACGGCAAGCCGCCTTTTTAAAGCGGATATATTCATCAGTTCAGGCAATGCACCGGCATTCTTTCCTTGCTCAAATACAGCAGCAAGAAGATCCTCACTGGATAAATTCTGATAATTAGGTATCGATTCAATATCGATACCTGCATCCATTGCCATTAATCTAATTAATGTCGACTCTTTTCCTTCCTCAGTAGTAAAGTCCCGTACCATTTTGGGGGAGCTATCGATCAATACCAACATACTGACCTTTTCACCTAGGCGCTGTAGACGGTTGGCAATTTCTAACGCAAAAATGCCGCCGGAAGACCATCCCCCAAGAAGGTAAGGACCTCTCGGTTGCATACCAATAATTTCACGGACGTACTCTGAGGTCATTTCATCAACCGACTGCAATGCACACTCCTCATCAATGACGGCATGAGCTTGCAACGCATAAATGGGCTGATCAGTACCTAGAGCCTGAGCCAAATCCGCATAACAAAAAATGCTGCCCCCAATCGGATGGGTCAATATTAACGGAATGCGTCCCGGATCTCCTTGTTGAATACACACCAATGCACCAAACGTATCATCTCTACCGCTGCTATTGTCGGTAAATTCCGATCCATACAGTTTATCGTCAAGGTTGTTTGTTAACGATTTAATACTCATGCCCTGTTGCAGTGTCGCAATATTTACATCGACTTCTAGGGTATATCTCACTCTGCCTAACACTTCCATCGCGACGAGGGAATCGAGCCCCAACTCCAGTAACGAACGGTTTCTATCTAAGTCTTCTGCAACAATGCCCAACCCTTTACTCACCAGCCTTACCAGGAACTCTGATATCTCTCTAAGCCGATCTTCTCTTCCCAATGTACTCAGACGCTCCACCAACCCTTGCTGAGGCATATTACTTGCGCTCATCCGCATACAACTGATTTTAAGCGAGGGCTCCCCGGATTCATTCATCCACATCACGTTGACGTCAATATGCCTGTTTTCTTCTTCCCATGAAGATAGCCGTGATACGTACAGCCACCCTCTTTCCCTTGGCTCTTCATAAATATCAAGTCGCGCCACTCGATAAGGGATGAAAGTCGAATCACTTTCGGTATAACAGAGCGCGCCAAGTACTTGAAAGCAAGCCTCGATAAAATTATGGGGTAACCGCACACCCGCAATATCGCGCTTTTCAGCCTTTGATAAATCTACCTCACCTAGAACCTCATTCTCGCTGCCGAACAACTGAGTCATCATTTTCGTCGTTTCAGCACAATAAAATAATCCGCGATCACTACAGTTCTCAAAGTACTCTTGGGCATCAATACGGTGGGTTATTCTTTCACGCAGCCCAGATAACAAATTGGTTCCTGGCCTTCGACTAAGATCAACACGTGCCACTGCAGCACTGGCGACTAATCTCCACGCATCTTCTCCTTCTTCAACGGGTGTGAAAGCGTAACACTTCACTCGTAGCTCATTGGTTGCAAGCGGCTCAACAAAGGTTTGAATATTGATATTATCGCCTTCTCTCACAACAAGATCAGAGAATACTTCCAAATCCATCACGTTGATTGCCGTGGTGTGAAAAGCTTCTGCGCCGCTTTCTAGGATCATCTCAAAATAAAGCGGTATACCGATAAGCGCAGCTCCCTCGTTAAAGAAAGCCTTAACTAACTGAGGGGTGTCCAAATTAATAAATGTCTCAAAGTGCATCTCTCCTTTCGCCAGACGCGGTGAGTTCAGTCGCTGACCTAACAGTGGATGATACGCTCGGTTATCGTTAGCATAGCTAACCGTCTCGATCGTTGTGCCTCGTGACGTTTTCGTTTTATACCAATAATGTTGACGTTGAAAAGGATAATTAGGAAGTTTACTATCAGTGTTGATCTGCACAGAATTAACTGCTGACCAACTCACTCGTCCCCCGTGGGAGTAATACTCAGCCAGTGCCGATTGTAATTTTTGGTTTTCTATTCCCTCTTGAGCTGATGCTATCCAAAATATATCACCATTACCCAGGCAACGCTTTCCCATCCCTGTTAATGTCGCTTTGGGCCCTATTTCGATGAAAACATTAATATCTTGCGACTTCAACGTCGCCATTCCATCCTCGAATAGCACAGGTGCCAAAATATGTTGGCACCAATAATCTGCCTCAACCACAATAGAATTCGCCAACTCACCATCAAGATTGGAAATGATATCGATCGTTGGCTCAAAATACTCAACTTTCTCAGCCACTAATCTAAATTCTTCTATCACAGGCTCCATAAGAGGCGAATGAAACCCATGAGATACCGAAAGCGGCTTTGTATCGATATTTTTGCTCTGGAGCAAGCCTGCGATAATCGCAAGTTCTTTTTCTCCCCCTGATAGAACCACTTGACCAGGCCCATTAATAGCGCCAATAGACACTCTTCCCTCAAATCGATTGAGTTCCTCTTGCACATCATCTGAATGAGCAAACACAGCCATCATGCTGCCTGTCTCACTCAATCCAGCCATTAGCCTTCCCCTCACGGAGATTAATGCCAATGCGTCTTCCAGGGAAAACACACCCGCTACGCACGCAGCAACAAATTCCCCGACACTATGGCCAATCACAACATCAGGTATCGCGCCCCAGCTCATCCAGAGCTTCGCCAGTGCATATTCGTAACTAAACAATGCCGGTTGTGTATATTCAGTTTGATGTATTCGTGAGGAATCCGCTTGAAATAGGATATCAATAATATCAACGTCATTATTGAGTATCGCTTGGCATCTATCTATAGATTCAGCAAACACCGAATGTTCTCGATAAAGTTCTTTTCCCATACAGGCATATTGTGAGCCTTGACCGGTAAACAGAAATGCTGTTTTCGTTTTTCCGATTTCTTTTTTTGCCGACACAAAAGTACCAAGTGAATAATCGCGCTTCTGCTTTGTAGTTGATCGCCGTATCTCACAGAAATCACGTAACATGGAAGTCAACTGTGATTTTGAATCAGTGGAAAAAGCCACACGGTAAGAAAAATGATCTCGACTAATATTATTCGAATAACAATAGCTATCCAGGTCGTCGACTTTTACACCGGATAAAGAAATAATATGACTTTCCGCCAAGTCAATCAGACCCAACTCCGTCTTTGCCGATAGCGCTAATATATTTGATGTCTTATTTCTATCATTTCCTTTCGTCTCGATTAGGTCTTCAACAACATTAGATGTACTGGTGGCAGGATCGGGGGGGCTATATTTCTCCACAATGACATGGGCATTTGTCCCTCCAAAACCAAAGGAACTCACGCCTGCTCTAGCGACTTCACCTTCGGCTATTGGCCAGTCTGTTGTATGAGTGGGGATTTTAATATTTGTAGAATCCCAAGGTATATATCGATTTGGGCAATTAAAGTTTCTATGGGCAGGCACCCGGCCATGGCGCAATGAAAGCACAGTCTTTAATAACCCAGCAACCCCTGCTGCGGCTTCCAGGTGTCCTATATTAGTTTTTGCTGACCCTACGTAAAGGGGTGTATTCTGATCACGAGCATCTCCATAGACATGCCCTAACGCACCAATCTCAATAGGGTCCCCCAAAGGAGTTCCCGTACCATGGGCTTCTACATATTGCACATCACGTGGCGACAACCCTGCGTCACGTAAAGCGTTGGAGATAGCAAGCTCTTGCGAAGGCCCATGAGGTGCAGTTAACCCGTTGCTCCTTCCGTCTTGACTGACTCCCGTACCGCGTATTAACGCCAGAATCGGATCACCGTCGCGCTCCGCTTCTGACAAGCGCTTTAGCACAAACATGCCAACGCCTTCCCCCCGTACATAGCCATCAGCACTATCGTCGAAAGTTTTACAACGACCATCAGCGGCCATCATCCGTGCTTTGCTAAAGGTAATGTTTATATCAGGGGTGAGAATAAGATTTACCCCTCCTACCAACGCCAATGAAGATTCCCCCATACGCAGACTTTGGCAAGCTTGATGAATCGCAACCAACGAGGAAGAACAGGCAGTATCTATTGCGTGACTCGGGCCGTGAGTATTGAGAAAGTAAGACAAACGATTCGCCGAAATACATAACGCATTCCCCGTACCGTTATAGGGTTCGTTTGGGTTTTCACTATTTGGCCGTAAACGCTCATAATCAGAATTGCTAATGCCGACAAAAATCCCTGTGGCTGTGCCCGATAGACTCGAAGGTGCAATTTTCGAGTTCTCCAATGCCTCCCAACACGTCTCCATCAACAATCGCTGCTGTGGGTCCATACAGTTAGCTTCTCTTGGAGAAATATTAAAGAAATCTGCATCAAATGCAGAGACCTGAGAGATAAAGCCACCCCACTTTGTACTTGCCTTACCTGGAACACCGGGGTCCTTATCATACAAAGATTCAACATCCCAGCGCGTCGACGGTACAACCTCTATCGCATCACCATCGGACATCAATAGTCTCCAGAAGTCTTCTGGCGTACTGACCTGTCCTGGTAATCGACAACTCATTCCAATGATGGCGATGGGCTCACCCAAGGCTTGCTCAGGTTTATAATTAAGTCCTTCTTCAGCGCTATCTTCACCTGCGAGATTCTGCGCCAACGCATCTACACTCGGGTAGTCATACAATAACCTAGGGGGCAACGAACGCCCTAAAGCCTCACTTAACTCCCCAGATAAGCCGACCAATGATTTTGAGTCTAAGCCAAAATCACTGAAAGGTTGGGTAATATCGATATTTTTCGCAGCAATGCCAAGGTGAGCCTCTAACAACGAAAGCAATAAATGTTCTGCGGTTTTACGCTCTGCACTCTTACGTTTATGAGGGTGTTTAGTCTGTATGGGTAATCGCGTTACGCTGGCGAGTTTTTTTACTCTATCTAAATTCGCTTCCGCGACAATAGACGCAGCACTCTTTGTCACAGCCAATTGTGTGCTTTTATGGACCTCCTTAAGTTTACCTTTAAGGAATTTTTCTCGCATACTTCGCCGGCGAATTTTGCCGCTGGAGGTTTTGAGAAATGTACCTGTTTCGATATAGACAATAGTGTGTAGCCCTACACCAAAAGATTCAGAAACATCCTTTCTAATATCCCCAGATAACCTTTCGAAATTAATACTATCTATATCAACACCACGAGCCATTTCCTGGACCATAACAAGGCATTCTTTATCCTCTAGATCAATCGCAAATGCTGCACCGCAACCTTTTCTTAACATCGGTCTTTCTGGCTGTATGATATCTTCGATATCCTGAGGATATAGATTTCGACCATCAATAATCACCACTTCTTTGTGGCGACCAGTAACATAGAGCTCTCCTTTTTTTAGAAATCCCAAATCCCCGGTTCGGAGAAATGGTCCGCTGTTCGTATCACTTGTGTAAGCCTGAAAAGTTTCCTTCGAAGCGTCGGGGCGTCCCCAATACCCTTGGCACACACTTTCCCCTTTAATCCATATTTCACCCACATCTAATTCACTACAGGTTTTTAGTGTATCTGGGTTGACGATATGAACTTCCTGGTTAGCAGCCTTACCACACCCCACCAGCCAGCGCCCTCCTTCGGAACCCTCAGGAAGTACAACCGCTTTGTGGGTATGTAATGCCTCCTTATCCAAATAACACTGCTCATAAAACGTATGATGGGGTGTATTAGTCACCATCAACGTGCCTTCAGCTAATCCATAGATTGCGCTTATTGCCCTTATTTCAAAACCAGAATTCTTAAATTTTTCGTAAAAACGATCCATCGTTGAGGCGCGTATCGCTTCAGCGCCGTTATAAGCATAACGCCAATGACTAAGGTCTAAACCTTCAATATCCGTATCTTTGATCTTTCGTAAACACAGCTCATAGGCGAAATTGGGCCCACCCGAGGCACATGCATGATATTTCGATATGGCACGTAGCCATCGAATGGGTTTTTGTAAAAAGGCGATGGGGGATAACGAAACCAACTTACAACCGCTATAAAGCACCAATAATATGCTGCCAATTAGCCCCATGTCGTGATATTGCGGCATCCAATTAACCACAACTAGCGGAGACTCATGCTCCCCCGTAACAAGGCTGGTTTCTTCGTTATGCAGGATATTAGCATGGGATACCATAACCCCTTTCGGATCCCCAGTAGAACCCGACGTAAACTGCAGAAACATAATGGTGTCAGCAGTAGTTTGCGGCCATTTCCAATCACCCACTAATGGATCTGTAAACGTATCCGTCGCTAAACAAGGGGTTCCTTTCACATCTGGCGTATTTTCAACAGCCATCTTCATCGGCATCAACAATTCCGACTGCGTGCAAAATGCCACGGCACCGCTGGCTTTCGCTATGGTTATACCGGTACCGCCATTACTCCAGAGAAAACACAAGCGACAAAGGAAATAACAAAATCTAGCCCCGGCTGATACACCAGAACCACGCTATCACCTTCTACCGCATACTCTCTAATGCCCTGGGCTACACGCAGTGCCTGTTGATATAACTCACCAAACGTTAGGGTTCTTTCTATATCATCTCCGTCCTCCAGATATATATACGCAACATCATCAGGTTGGATCTCTGCCCGATATCGAATGATATCCAAAAGATTCGTCAGTTCTCTCGGGGGAATTAGGTCATGAGGCATAGATAGCACGTTCCTTAAACCAAGTATATGCAACGATAATAAAGGACCGGTAGCGACAAAATAGATCCCTATCACCGCTACCTTCCAGATCATTTATTCAGCATAGAAGAAAATAGGATGTTTGAACTCTGTAGATGAAAAATCATCACAAACTAGTGTGATGTACTCACAAATTGACGATGAAATACGAATTGGAATATAAGCAATAACTCGAAGGAATAGATAAACCATGCATAGCAATATTTTCGAATATAAAAATGGATATCTTTTGTATACAAAAGATCCCCCTATCCTTGTGATGTCTATACTGAACAGTCTGTGAAGATCATTCTCTCCATACCTTGGGGATTCAGACCGGATGCTAATGTGCAACTAACAACATTACGTAACACATTGTTTGAGATATTATTATTCCCTACCTGTCTCGTCGTTGGTTCAGGGGCGATGTTCTTTCTGTTGTATCATGACCTCTACGTAGAAGCCGCTTATTTCGCAATTCCACTTAGTGTGATGTTTTTAGTGCTAGTGCTTGAACGCCTGCACCCTATTAATTCCCAGTGGAATAAAAACTCGGGAGATATGTCAACGGATCTATATTCATTGGTCATAGTCGCCATGGGGCTAGAACCGCTGATGACAGCGATTGGACCCGCAATCGCTGTACTTATTCTATCGATGATTACGTTACCCAGCAGTTTTAGTATTTTCGTGGGAGTACCCTTTTGGTTAGAAGTGCTAATAGTGATATTGATGATCGACTTCAACAAATATTGGTATCATCGCTTCAGCCATACCAACGCCTTTTTGTGGCGGTTTCATTCAAGCCATCACAGTGTTAAGAGAATGTACCTTCTGAACGGATTTCGACTACACCCGCTATATCACACTGCCACCTATTTTCTCGCAATCTTACCACCGGTTGTACTCGGCGCGAGCCAGCAGGCACTTATCATGCATTCGGTGGTATTGGGAATTGCCGGTTCTTTTCAGCATGCCAACATTAAACTTCAGCACGGCCCCCTCAATTGGGTATTCTCAACCAACGAGCTTCATCGTTGGCACCATTCAAACATCATATCGGAAGGCTGCAAGAACTGTGGGGCCATATTCTCTTTTTGGGATATTATGTTTGGAACCTACTTGAAAGACCTGAATAGAACATCATCAGAAATGGGAATACACGGCGAAGAGTTTTATCCGATGAATAACTATTGGAAACAATTGCTAGTGCCCTTCCTCTGGAATCGTTGGATCGCAGAACCCATGAAGCAGAAAAAGGACACCCCCGATTCATAGTAGCTTGGTCAGTTTGACCTTAAGCCCACCTTTGGGTTTGGTAATCGGTAGGATAATAAATTTCACATCGTTGTCATCAGCAAAATCAAACCTATACCGACGCAATAAGGTATGTAAAATTATCTTCGCCGACATCATCGCAAAATGTAACCCGATACAAGTGTGCGCCCCGCCACCAAAAGGCACCCACTGATGCCGATGCTTCTTATCTTCAGCTCGCGACGGTGAAAACCGCTCGGGGTCGAATGCCATTGGATTAGTCCAATATTCAGCAGAACGATGTACATAACCGCAATCCGCCAATACTTGGGTATTGGCTGGAATATGGACGCCATTAAACTCACAATCTCTCAATGAACGACGAAAGAGGTTAGGGGCAGGAGGATAGATACGCAAGGCTTCTTTAAACACCCACTCAAGCTCTTCTAAATCCTGTAATTCTTCATAATTAAGTCTATCCTTGCCCATCGAAATACTCTTCTCTCTCACCCGTTCTTGCCACTCAGGGTGCTTAAGCAACATATAAAACGTGATAGTAAGTGACGTTGTTGTCGTGTCATGGGCAGCCGCCAGTATATTCACCAGGTGATCCAAAATCGCTTGATCGGTAAAGGACTGATTATCCTCATCTTTGGCTTGGCACAAACGGGTAAAAATATCCAACCCCTCCTTGGTTCGCCGCTCTGCAATCATCGGCCGAAAGTAGTTGAATATTCTCTGCTTGGCCCGTAGCGCTCGCCATAACGCTAAACCTGGAACAGGATAAGGAACAAAAGGTGCTAAACCATTGTTTACGGTGATAAATGTTCGTGCAACAAAATCTGCATCATCCGCCAGATCAAGCCCTAAAAATGCAGAAGCAGCGACACTTAATGTTAGTGACTTAATCGTCGGATAAATTTTAACTTCATCGAGGCCATCCCATGACGGCATATCTTGTTCAACAACATCATTAATCAGTTCAGAGTACTGCCGTAGTATCGGCCCCTTAAACACATGCTGCATGATCCTACGATGGTGTTTGTGTTCATCGCCATCCATTGTTGGCAACGCATTGGGGAACAACCTTGCTAGGAATGCTTCCCAACCCAATTTGCTTGAAAAGTTATTGGCTTCATCTTTTAGAATATACTCGACGCCATCCGCACTGGAAAACACGATAAAACGTTGCAAGAAGGCACGACACCGATAAACATCGCCATACTTCTCATGCATCAGCTTTCCGAATTTGTAGGTATCGATAAAATAATCAAAGGTATGGCCTAGAAAAGGCAAGCCGTCACTCCCCTTCAAATGATCAATATCGAGATTTTCACCGTAGAATCCGGACTTACCCATCGCATCACCCAATCAGATCTGGTTACTAGGGTATTAGTATATGCGACGAAACCAGTTTTCGCGCTGAATCCAATCTACGCGATCGAGATATCCATTTCAAATCCCCGGAAACGCCCTTTCTCCTTGAAATATCAATTTGCTGTAGAAAGCGACCTTACCAAAATAGTTATCTGCACTTGGCACAAAATCATTCGCTCTCCAACTCTCGACAAAGGGCACCATCTTGCCCTCAGCATCAAAACAGGCTCCTTCGATATTCCGTATAGTCTCTACTCTATCCATAAAGAGATCCAGAATATCATTCACGGCAAACTCCAGCACACCAAACACCTCTTCTCGCTGAAGCACAAAATCTGACAGTCGCAGCTCTGAAAGGAAAAACGTCACATCACGTAGCTCATGGTCCTGTACATTCTGAGCTGGATATTCGTTAATGCCAATCTTATAGCCCTTTATCAATATACGCTCACCGGGATACGTCAGAAGGTCAACGCCGATTTCTTCTCGTACTTCTCGATTGGCAGCATCTTGCTCCGGTTCACCTGGGTCATGGTGTCCCCCAACCACAACATCTAACATGTTTGGGCACACATCTTTTGTTGCACAGCGCTTTTGGATAAAAATAGATTGTCTTGATAGGTTAATCAGGTGTACATGTGACGCATGATGCCATGCGCCACATTGATGAACTTCACTTCGTAACATTGTCTTCTGCTGGCTTATACCAAGGCAATCCAATATTTCAAAATGCTCAGCCATCACACTCACTCCACTGCGTTAAAATTGGGCATTCTGTGGCGTACGTGGGTACGGAATCGCATCGCGAATATTCTCCATACCCGAGATATAATTGAGCAATCGTTCAAAACCAAGCCCAAACCCACCATGAGGCACTGTGCCATAACGTCGTAAATCACGATACCAACCCAGCCCTTCACTTAACCCTTTTGCCGCCATTTTTTGATCCAGTATATCGATACGATCTTCACGTTGACTACCACCAATAATCTCACCAATACCAGGGGCTAATACGTCCATCGCGGCACAGGTTTTCCCATCATCATTATCTCGCATATAGAATGCTTTGATTTCTTTAGGATAGTTCATCAACACTAATGGGCCACCCACATGTTTCTCCGCCAAATAACGCTCATGTTCAGAGTGCAGGTCTACTCCCCAGCTGACGGGGAACTCAAATTTCTCTTTACAGCCTTCAAGCACACGGATAGCTTCCGAGTATTCCATTTGCTCAAAGTTGGAGGACACGACATTTTCAAGGCGTTGAATCGCCTCTTTGTCTACCATTTTCGCAAAAAAGGCCATGTCATCTTCACGTTCATTCAATACAGCATTAAACACATATTTCAGAAAGTCCTCTGACAATGCTGCAACGTCTGACAGGTTCGCGAACGCTATCTCTGGCTCCACCATCCAAAATTCCGCCAAATGCCGACTGGTATTTGAATTCTCAGCACGAAAGGTCGGACCAAAAGTATAAACACGTGACATAGCAAGACAGTACGCTTCGACATTTAGCTGGCCAGACACGGTTAAGAATGACTCTCCACCAAAAAAATCCTGGGAAAAATCCACACCACCATTTTCTGAGCGCGGAAGGTTCTCTAAGTCCAATGTACTTACCCTGAACATTTCCCCTGCACCTTCACAATCGCTGGCAGTAATTAACGGGGTATTTACCCAACAAAACTGCTGTTCATGAAAATACCGGTGAATGGCTTGTGAGCAAGTATTTCGCAACCGAGTCATTGCACCAAAGGTATTGGTCCTTGGACGCAGATGGGCAACAGTACGTAGATACTCAAAACTATGACGTTTCTTTGCAATAGGGTAAGTCTCTGGGTCATCAACCCATCCGAGTACCTCTATCGCACTGGCTTGAATCTCAACGCTCTGACCTTTCCCTTGGGACTCCACAACGGTGCCAACAATAGCGACTGAACACCCGGACGACAACTTCAACACATCATCTTCGTAATTGGATAGCGCTTTATCTAGCACCACTTGAATACCATCAAAACATGAGCCGTCATGTATATTTAAAAAAGAAAATCCCGCCTTGGAATCTCGCCGACTGCGCACCCACCCCTTAAGTTCTATCTCTTCACCGACGTCTATTTTTCCCTTAAGAAGGTCGTTAACCTGTGGTAACCAATTCATCTATTATTCCTTACTTATGCTCAATCTATTCTGTCATTGTTTTGCGTAAACTACGCGTAGTTTACGCAAAACAGCGTTATGGTATTAATATAACTCGCTCTCTCACATTTGGCACTTTATCTGCCTTCCATAATGCGGAACGAAAATATTCGAATTTGTGCCATTTATCCGCCAACCCTTTGTATAGCGGCGAATGTGGATCAACAACAGGGCCTGTACTATGGGCAAACCACGCTTCCTTCGGTTTGCCCAAATCACAGATAAAGCGACTACTGGCTCCAATAAGCATCCGTAGACGCTTACCGTCCGGAGTGGTAACTGAAGGCGATATCGTATTCGCTTCACCAGGCATGGGGGCCTCAATAGCTTCCCAAGGTTTACCCCATCGAGGTATCTCTGCCAAAGGGCTACCAATGCGGACCCTGTGTATATTTCCCCATCGCCAGGCAGACAGGTTATCACCCCAATCTGTCATTAGTTTATTTACCGATTGCTCAAAGCTCTGTTGAATAAAGAACTCTATGCTGTTGCCGGTTTTTTCTTGCAACAATTCCCGCAATGGATCGTCAGCATCCAATATCATTAATTCAATACGAGGTATCGAACGTTGGCCATGGGTAAAACGCTTAGCAGACTCACTGCCAAGTACCGCTCCAAAAACTGTCTGGGCTAGTATCTTTCGCATGTAAGTGAATATTGTGGCTCCAACAGAATCAACGGTAAACTGACAATCCCATTGCTCCAAGCTAACGCTCGCCTCAGCTAACAGTCCCGCTGTATTGGCATAGTGACCTAACACCTCGCAGATCATATCACGCAAAGGCTCAGCATATACGGCCATTACATCCCGCTGTATTAGCGCCATGCTTTTCCAGTCATGTTCTTGCTTCTCGTTAAGCAAGGCAATAATTCGCTCTTGCCTATGTCGAGGTTCACAATGTACTCGCGTTGCAATCTTAGGAAATTGCTTCGGACAGGTATCAGTGTTTGCCGTGACTATCATATCGCTGTCTGGATTAATAATTTTTGGATTTTCTGAAAAATCGAGATACCCGTCCCAATCAGTATTCGGGTCAGAGGAATCACGAATAAAAAGCCCATCTTTAGCACGCCGAGGCAGCTGCCCTATCTGCTCCCAGGCAATATGCCCGTCTTTGTGGGCATATACCATGTTGAAATCAAATGGCCCCCCATTAAGCTTCGCCAATGCAGATTGTGTGTCCTCCACAGAACTAGCACTATACAACGCACGATGGCCCGAGAAATGCGCAGCATGATCACAAGCGACAAATTTTAACGCCAGTTCGGTACCATCAGGGTGCCGCCATTCTGGATAAATAATACCGTGACGACAACTCTCCCATTCAACCTCCCGTGAACGTCCAAAACGTGCATTTAGAGTGGCTCGATGATGTAATATTGACTCAGTGCCCTTTGACGTCAAGTATCGGTCAGAATGTGTTTCTGCACGCTGTATGCGACTCAGATCCCACGCATCTCTGAATACCGTTGTACACCCCCAGGCAATATGACCATTATGACCAAAACCCATGCCAGGGTAACCTGGAAACATCCCGCCCTGTACCGAATATTGTGGGCATTCCAGATGTACGTGCTGCCAATACGTCGGAGCAGGCAATACAGGGACATGTGGATCATTGCAGACAATAGGTGCACCCGATCGGCTACGTTTACCTGTTACCGCCCAATTATTGCTACCCATATTAGGAGGGTCCAATGGGCCATCAGGTATCTCTGATTCCCCGCCTTGACAATAATCTGGAACGTCATCCCATGGTGCATCCGGATAAATCATCCGTGCTATCGCATCCCCCTCTTGCACTCGAATATTATCGAAGGTTAGCTCGTTTTCCAAAGGTACCAGCGACACAATCAATGCACTCGCTCTTGCAGCCAGCAAACAGTCTTCAGCTGTCCAGGGGATTAATTTACCCGTAAACAGCATCTCAGGCGGATATACGCCGTTCATATGTATCAATGCATCATTTACCCCCTGGGCAAACGCTTCTAGACACCGCTGCTCTTCGATCGGCAGGCGAGGAAAATCCCGCAACGCTTCCTGTTCAAACCCTAAGGGACGTAAAAACGCATCAAAGTCTTGTAATGTCAGCCCTCCTATTCGCTCAACACTGGCGGGAATACGGATATTCGCAAAAAGCTCACTTAATCTTCCCGTCGCGACATGACGCAAAGTATCCATGATCATAAAACGTTCAACCGCCTGCAAGTAGCCCACGCCAATATAAAGATCGGACTCTACCTCTGCGTACAAGTGGGCAACGCCATTGTTATCTCTCACAAACTCCAGTCGCCCGTGAAGCCTGGATATCGCGGACCGATCTATCGTTGGTGCGGCCAAAGGAACGGCTTGAGAAAAGATCTGCGAAACCAATCGACCAAGCATTGCGATACGCCGCTTGGGTAAACTAGGTTTCTTCATCTATTAACTCCTGGTTATGTGTGAATCTTAGGCAAGCTTACGCCAATTATCTTGCGTTATCCTGTTGAATAGAAGACTTATTCATAAGAGAATCTTACCACCCTCAGAAACTTGATCTAGGCTTAAAGGAAACCTCTGTGTAATACCTCGATGGAATTGATTATGTCCTTCTCAACTCGCCTTGTGTGTTTATTGAGCGCCATCACATTTGTGATTTCGGTGCCTGCCCACGCAAAAACGCCGTCTCTACCAGTATTAACGCTCTATAACTGGTCTGAATACTCCGACGACGCCCTTATTGCGACTTTCGAAAAAGAGAATGGGATAAAAATAAATCAAGTCTATTACGAGACCGATGAATTAAAAGATGAATACCTGCTGTCCACTAACGGTGGCGAAGGCCTTGATATAATCGTAGGATCAGAGGCCTCTTTTCGAAACTATTTAAAACGCCAATGGTTAGCCCCAGTAACCTCCTCAAGCATCCCTAATCTTAAGCATATCGCTCCCCGGTGGAGCAGCAGCCGCATATCGGATTATTCAGTACCCTACTTATGGGGTACCGTCGGTATTGTGTACAGAAAAGACAAGATTCCAGACACTATTTCCAGTTGGCTCGATATATATCGACCACAACCCGCATTAAAAGACAAAATCGTCATGATCGACGATAGCAAAGACACACTGGGGCTCGCATTAAAGGCCCTAGGATACTCCCTCAATTCGACTCAAGTAAATGAGCTTGCCGCCGCTGAAAAATTGCTTCGCAAACAAAAGCCCTATGTCAAAAACTACGGCTACATCAACCTCTCAGAGGAATCCAGTCTGATAAAAGGGGATGTTTGGATGACCATGGTTTACAACGGCGATGGGCTAACTCTGCAAGAGATGCACCCAGGTATCAAATTTGTCGTACCGCAAGAAGGAACCAATATTTGGACCGACCATATTGCTGTGCTTAATACTTCCACGCAAAAAGATCTCGCCTTGAAGTTCATCAACTTTATCAATGAACCCAAGAACGCAGCCCAACTCGCTGTCAGCCTGAATTTTGCAACGCCAAATGCCGGAGCAACCGAATATTTACCGACCAGCTTTCTAAATGATCCGTCGATATACCCCGATAAAACCATCGTAGAAAAATCAGAATCCTATACGGATCTAAAACCTAGAGAACAAAAAAAACGTAACGAAATTTACTTAAGAGTCGTAGAATAGCATCGTCATAGAAATTCGTAATATAGCGACAGGGAAATGAAGCTAAAGACCAAATTGCTCAGCATCCTCATTCCACTAATACTACTTCCTACTTTAGGTATTGGTGTTATTGCCTACGAGTACCTGCAACATACAGCTCTACAATCCGCAAGATCGCAAATCCAGGGCCTCACCAAGCAATTAGACCTTACTATCAATAACCATATTGATAGTACCAATAGTAGTCTCGATTTATTATCGAAGAACCACCTTGTTCAGGAATACTTCACTACAGACGAAGATAGCCGGTATTATATTCTTCAACGTCCCCTCACACGCTTCCTCAAAGAACATCAATCTACCTACCCTGAGCAATATGAAATTCGTATCCTATTACCCGATGGCTACGAAGACATACGTATTTCAAATCAAGCCTACCGTAACAACACAGACAATGAAGCAGACTCTCCATTTTTTAAGAAACTAGTGCGCACCGACAGTAATACCAGCCACCAGCTCTACATTAATCAGGATAACCGCTCATCATCGCTATTATTTAGCAAAGCGATTATTCTACAAGATAAAGCCGCCGATTCAATCAGCAAGCAGGCAACGTTTCGCGGCTTTCTCGCGGTCACTATTGGCCCAAAATTCATTACAACTCTTTTATCCTCATTACCCGCAGAACTGTCCGCCGATGTCATCGTTACCAATGCAAATAATATTGTCTACCTGTCAACAAACTCCGCGTTACCAACTCAAGACATTGTAAAGAATGTAAGTAGGCAACCAATGGGCGATGACAACATCGTCCCGGTTAGTTTACATGGCGTTAATTATCTGGTGGGCAGAAAGAACATTTCAGAAACAATAAAGATCTTTACCGTTGTTAATACGGCTTCGCTGTTTGATAGTGCAAATCGACTCAGTCGTAGTGTAATCATTATTTCCGCAATAATGATTGTCCTCTCTGCGATCATCTTATATTCGGTCATATCAAGAATGATCATTACTCCTCTTCATGCGCTAAACAAAGCAGCACATGCGATCAGCCGAGGTCAACTGGATATTCTTCACCCAATTACCAAGCGAGATGAAATAGGTGATTTATTCCGCTCATTTTCAACCATGAGTAGAAACCTAAAAACGTCGACTGAACAAATTGAGGAACTCGCCTATTTTGATAATCTCACCGGGCTCCCCAACAAAGTCACCTTTTTCGAAACCATAGGGCGGCTCATACAACGATCAGACCAGAATAAGAGTAAACTTTCGGTTATATTTTTTGATCTGGATAATTTCAAAAACATAAACGACGGCTTAGGTCATCAAATGGGGGACTTGCTGCTCATGCAGGTGGGGGCCCGCATTAAAGATTGTTTGCGAGATACGGATCTCATATCAAATCTTAACGAAGTCTCGAGCCTGGAAGGAACCCACCTTATATCCCGTATGGGTGGAGACGAGTTTGCATTAATTATCTCTGACCTCACCCACAAAGACGAAGCAGGAAAAGTAGCGATCCGCATTCTCACTCAACTGGCGCTACCATTTCTGCTCGATAACCATGAAATATATATCGGGGCTAGCATTGGATTGGCAATTTATCCCGACAATGGAAAAACACCCGAAACGCTTCTAAAACATGCAGATATCGCGATGTACGAAGCGAAATCCAAAGGTAAGAATAATTTTCAGTTTTTCGAAGATGCAATGACGGACATTCTTAACCGCCGCCTAAAACTAGAAGCCGCTATTAGGAATGCCATCGAAAAGGATGAATTTACGCTTCAATATCAACCAAAAGTCTCACTCTCGGATCCAACACGGGTCGAATTCGAGGCCTTAATACGATGGACCACACCGACCCATGGCTTTGTAAGCCCAGCAGACTTTATACCTATTGCTGAGGAGTCGGGGTTAATTATTCAGATTGGCGACTGGGTACTCAATGAAGCATGCCGTCAAACTAAAGAATGGGTAAGAGCCGGGCATCACAACATTCGAGTATCAGTGAACTTTTCTCCTGTTCAGATAAATTACGGTAACCCCACAAGCTCGGTTAAAGCGGCGCTAGAAAAACACAAGCTTGACCCAAAGCGACTAGAACTTGAGATTACAGAATCAGGCCTTATGCAAAACGAACGGGTGGCCATTGCGTACCTGAATAGCCTCAAGGAATTAGGGCTATCCATCGCCCTAGATGACTTCGGTACAGGCTATTCTTCTCTCGCCTATTTGCAACGATTCCCCATTGATACGTTAAAGATTGACCGAGCATTTATTCAAGATATGGAGAACAACGAGGATTCCCAGCATGTACTGGATACCATTATATTCCTTGCCGATAAATTACAACTAGAAACCGTCGCAGAGGGTGTAGAAACAGCAAGTCAACTCGAACTCATCCAAGGGAAAGGCTGTAAAATTGTTCAGGGGTATTATTTTTCTAAGCCACTACCTGCATCCGAAGCCATCGAATTTTTCGACAAGAGGCTAGCGATGGAAAAGGACCGGCTATCCACCACGTCCACTCCTCTTCACGTAATAGCAGACACAAAAAAAGGAAGCTAATGCTTCCTTTTTTGTATTCTTTCAAATGCTACTCAGCGTCTTGAGCCGGTGAGGCCTCTTCCACTAAAGGCTTTAGCTCGCCACTTTGAAACATCTCAGTGATGATGTCACAACCACCAACTAACTCACCTTTTACCCATAATTGTGGGAAAGTTGGCCAGTTAGCATATTTAGGCAGCTCAGCACGAATCTCTGGATGGTCAAAAATATTGACGTATGCAAAAGGTCGCCCGATGTGCGTAAGTGCTTCTACTGCACGCGAAGAAAAGCCACATTGAGGAAACTGAGGTGTACCTTTCATATATAACAACACATCATTGTTACCGATTTGCTCTTTGATTAATTCAACTGTTTCCATTATGCACCCTTAACTCTCTTAAATATCAATAGGTTATATAAAACGCTCTATCTCTGTACAGCATTCTACCAAACCTTTGGACAACAAACACCTGATCATTCGCAAGGTTTTATAGTGACCGGTACTCCACTAAGCGCTGCGTTTCCTGACAGTTCATCAACAAACAGGTCATCTGTCAGATCATTAGCGCTCACTCCTGCATGTTCTTGAGCAATCGAGACTCGTGTTCCCTTCCTGTGGTGACCCCAGCCATGGGGTAACGAGACGACTCCCGGCATGATATTTTCACTGACTTCTACGGTGGCTCGTACTTGGCCGACCCTTGAACGGATTTCGACCATACCATTATTCACTACCCCTAGACTCTCAGCATCAGAGATATTCATGATAAGCTGATCTCGAGGCTTGCCTTTCACCAAACGTTGATAGTTATGCATCCAGGAATTATTGGATCGAACATGTCGGCGCCCTATCAATAACAACTTATCATGCACTGCTTTCGGTTGCGCTAATAACCTCGGTATATCTGCAATCAGTTCTTTCGGCGCCAGTTGAATTAACTGTTGATCGGTGCACAGCCTCTCTGGCAATTGAGATTCATGAGCACCAAGATCTACGCCTTCAGGGTGCGCTTTCAATTTGGCCAATGACAGTCCGATTTCTTTGCCTTTTGCTGTCCCCGACATCGCGCCATAAGGCCCAGCTTGCAAACCCATCTCCAGAATTTGGGATGGTAAGAAAACCGGCATAGGCGCAGCATCCAATTGCTTACCCACTCGCTCCCCTAATTGAGCGAATATTTCCCAATCATGAAGCGTACCTTCTGGCTTTTCAAATACCGCTTCACTGTATTTCGCGACATTTCTTACGGCAAAAACAATCAGTGCTAAATCGTAATGATCATGCTCTAGCGGGCTAACCGGGGGGAGAATAACATCAGCAAAACGAGTAGTTTCATTAATATAAAAATCCACCGACACCATAAAATCGAGAGATCCTAGCGCCTTCTCCAGTTGCTCTCCATTAGGGGTCGACAATACTGGATTGCCAGCCCCTGTCAGCAACGTCTTAATCTGTCCTTCGCCAGGGGTAAGGATTTCTTCGGCTAATGTACAACAAGGCAACTCGCCGGCAAACTCTGGCAAACCACGCACCCTAGAATGCCATGCACCATAATGCCCTGGTTTGCTGGCAGGGCCTTTAACAGGGTCAACGGCCGGTAAACTAAAGGTCGAACCACCCTCTTCATCGAGGTTGCCTGTCAGTATGTTGAGCAACTGAATAGCCCACTGACAAAGAGAACCAAACTCTTGTGTACTCAATCCTATACGGCCATAAAATACGCCGCGCTCAGCAGCAGCAAAGTCCCGTGCCAATTGCTGAATAGACTCCGCTGGCATTCCCGTAATCTCAGCAACGTCGTCCAGAACAAACGCCTCAGCGATCACACGAATATCATCGAGACCTTCTACATGATCTGCCAAACGCCCTAAGTCCACCAAGTCTTCAGTAAACAATACATTAATAATGGCAAACAATAACCAAGCATCCGTACCGGGTTTAACAAAGTAATGTTCGTCCGCAATCTCAGCTGTTTCAGTAAGACGAGGATCTAGCACAACGATCTTACCCCCTCGACTTTGCAGCGCCTTCGCACGGTGCCTAAATCCAGGTACCGTCCATAAACTACCATTCGAGGCCATCGGATTACCGCCTGCAATCACAATAAAATCACTACGATCGATATCAGGAACAGGCACCAATAATTGATGACCGTACATCCAATAGGCTATGAGTTGATGAGGCAGCTGATCAACCGACGTGGCAGAAAATCGACTCTTGGTTTTTAGCATTTTAAACAAGTTCGGTGCATGGGTAATCATGCCCCAGTTATGGATGCTGGGATTACCAAAATAAGCGCCGACGGCATTTGCACCATGGTTTTGATGTGTCGAAACCAAATTGTTAGCGACTAAGTCCAACGCTTCATCCCAAGAGATTTGTTCCCAGCTCTCACCCACCCGCTTAACGGGGTGACGCAAACGATCGGGGTCCTCATGAATATCCTGTAAAGCCGTCGCCTTTGGACAGATATACCCCTGACTCAGAGGGTCATTTTTATCCCCTTTGATCGACACAACCTTACCTTGTTCGACCTGTATTTCGACACCACACAATGCTTCGCACAAATGACATGCTCGATAGTGTGTTGTCCTCTCTCCGTTTCCCGTTACTTTTTCTGTTGCCTCTCTCATGCCATGCCCCTCTGTTAGATCCACCAACTAACCTTACCAACCAACCCGACCAAATTAACCCCAACCGCCACCTCCTGGCGTCTTGATGCTAATTTGATCTCCTTTCATCACGTCAATCGCTACCTTTGGAGGTAGCAATTCACCATTTAATCTATTCTCACCCAACGCTCCATCATTACCTCCAGAAAGCCCCCAAGGCGCATGCACTCGGCGCTCCGTCAGCAACGTGACCGTTGCTGGAGCAAGAAACATCATGCTCCTCTCCAGCCCATCGCCCCCGACAAACTGTCCACCACCACCTGATCTCTCTCGTACCCGATAAGCCATAACACGTAAAGGATAGTGACTCTCTAAGCTCTCGATTGGCGTATTTAACGTGTTCGTCATATGGGTCTGTACAGCATGCATTCCGGGGCCGCCTTGATGGGCCCCCATCCCGCCGCCAATAGTTTCATAGTAATCCCACTGAGCATGTTCCGCCGAGGCAACCGCTCCCATTGCGACATTATTCATGCTGCCATGGCTAGCGGCGGGGATTCTATGGGGAATAGCTTGAGCCAGCGCACCAAGGATGACGTCGACAACTCGAGTGCTGGTTTCTACGTTGCCAGCCGCAACTGCGGCAGGGCGGTGTGCATCAAGTAAACTCCCCTTCTTGGCACGCAATGAAATAGCACTAAAGGTGCCCGCACAGGCAGGGGTATGGGCCGGCATCAAACAGCGAAAAACGTAATATACCGCTGCTGCTGCGACAGATAGCGGGCAATTCACATTGCCCGTCACTTGAGAATGGGTACCACTAAAATCCACGCAAACACTACCGCTATCAATGGTAATCGTTGCCGCAATAGTAATATTTTCTTCACCCGCGCCATCGTCGTCCAAGTAATCTTCGAATCGATATATCCCATCCGGCAGATCACCTAGCGCTGCCCGTGCGAGCCGCGAACCATAGGCGTTGAGTTCTACTAGAAAGTTAGCGTAATGCACGATGTCTCGTTGTAGAATCAACGCTTCGAGGCGATCACATCCAACACGATTCGCGCTAATTTGGGCCGAAAAATCACCGTAACTTTGCCCAGTACTCCCCCCTGAAATTCGCAACAAAACCGCCTCATCCACTTGACCATTTCGCACCAGAATCGTTGGAGGTATCACCATGCCTTCTTCTTCCAGCGTGGTGGAGATAGGCATTGATCCCGGTGAGGTAGCACCGATATTGGCATGATGCGCTCGATTAGCGATAAACCCGACTAAAGTCTCCTGGCCCCGTCCATTATCAACATCAGCAGATACAAATAAGGGAGCAATCACCGTGACATCCGGTAAATGTGTCCCTCCTAAGTAGGGGTCATTTAGGACCACCATGTCCCCTTTTTGCCAATCAATCGATTTAACAATATCCGCCATTGCATAGGCCATACTGCCCAGGTGCACAGGGATATGTGCTGCTTGAGCACACAGATCACCTTCCGGTCCAAAAATCGCACAGGAGAAATCCATGCGGTCCTTGATGTTTGGGGAAAAGGCCGCGCGCCGTAATATAGCGCCCATCTCATCACAAATAGATTCTATGCGACTGACAAAAATTCCGAGTTCAATTGGATTCATAGTAAGGAGGTCTTATCAAAAGAAAAAATTGTCGCTGATAAGTTAACGATAAACAACGGGGCCCCCCGACAAAAGAGCCAAAAAGGACAAGATACCTCCTATTACCAACCTATTATTGCCATTTGCTATTGAGATTGCATTTTCATCCGATACTCTTTTGGCGTCTGCTGCGTCCAACGGCGAAAAGCACGAGAAAAAGCACTCGGCTCAGAGAACCCCATATCGTACGCTACACACTGAATCGAATCAGAATCTGCAAGCTTTTTCTTCGATAGATCCACCATGACCTGCTGCATAATAGACGAAAACCTAGCACCCTCTGATTGTAGGTGTCGTCGTAATGACCGGCTACTCACACCCAACTGATTTGCAATCATCGCTAATTCGGGTTTTTGTCCATCGAATTCGGTCATAATCGCATGATAGACTTGATAGGAAAGTGAAAGTGGATCTCGTTGCACCTGTAGGCCTTGAGCCTTTGGCAATATCGGGTCTATACACTCAATAGGAAAACTCATCGCTGTATTAACACATCACGAAAAACACAAATCCGTGACAATGTGTTGATAAGTACTTTGACAAAAACAATCGGCATATTCATATATATTCACTTTTATTCTTATGGTTTGAATTTAGCGGTTACAATATTCGAAAAATAAGATACAAATTACTCGCCCCGCCTTCTACAGGAAAAAACGGACACGAGCAATTCGCTAGAATATAAAACCCTATGGAATGCCACTTCGGTTTTCAACCCCCCCTCCGTTCTCAAAATTCACAAGTGGCCCTGATAGGTCAACAGATTGGCCTCTTTGATCATGGGATCGGCCTCGATCATCTTTTAAAGTATGCCTAAAACAACACCCAAAAACCGAGAGCATTGGAGAAGAGGGGAATACTAGTAATGAAAAACTCAACAATAAGAAAAGAGCATAAAATAACAACCCACCGAAAACCATCGAGGCGCTTCTGGCCCATGGTTGCTTCTGTTATCACACCTATCATGTTAGTTGGCTGTGACAAAGTGGGAGACTTTCCTGATCAGGAAGAAATTTGCCAATTCGATTCTGCCAGAGAAAGTGCAAGATCAACCTCAGCATCGGTTTTTGCGCAACCGGTGATCTCGCAAATAGACGTCAATAACAGTACCGTATGGCAATCAGGCACCCCCTCCTCACCCACATTTACACCCGGTGATATCATTACACTTTATGGCACTGGGTTTGGTGCAGGTGTTGATACTGATTTCTCAAAAATAATGATCGGTACTACCCGTATTTTAGAAACTGATCTGACGATGTTCGAGCAAAGCCTCGACATACAAAAACAAGTCAACTTTGAAACCAGCGAAGTTCGCAGCGAATGGCCCGCCAATGTAAAGCATTGGGAAGATACACAGATTCAATTCCGAGTGCCTGATCACGCGAGTAGTGGCCCGCTTATTGTACAGGTCCAGAAAAGAACCGGTTTTAACGATTCCCTTATTCGCCCAGGCGAACCCCATAATGTGATTGACGCCCAAACCGCGCGCATCACCGAACCCGACTTTGAACACCGTTGCGATGTGGTGTCCACATTATCGGAGACAAAATCAACCGCTCCCATTGAAATCACCGTGGACAATACCGATTTCGACACTCTTGTGGCAAAAGGTAGAGCCATATTCTGGGCTTATGATTACAATATCGGCGCCGCTCATAACCTCAGAAACCTTGATTGGGAAAAGATTTTTGATTATCAGGCTGTTGACCCTGTCACTGGTTTGTTAGCAGACCCAGCGTTATTGTTCGGTGCAGTGCCAGCCATTGAAGGCCAGGTTCCCAGCGAAGCACTTGATGATATTTACTTTGAGCCGTACCCCCAGAAAAACCCGATTCCCGGTTTTCTTACATTAACACCTCAGTTAACCAAGGGGGTTACACGAAACAGTGGCTGGGCCGGATATCGTTATGCAGAATCCATCAACCCCTACGCAGGTAAAGGTGAATGGATAGGCTTTAACTGTGCCTCTTGTCACGGCTATCAAATCAGTTATGAGTCTGCCCCCGGCGTACAAACCACAAAGGTGTTTCCAGGTCTACCGAACCCCACATGGAGCATGAAATGGGCGTTACTTGATAACTTCGATGGCATCAAAACCAAGGAACTAGGCCCTGTCTGGACCGATGGTGCCAATGAAGATATCGACAAAACGATGCTGATTTACCACATGCCTCAAGGTACAGGGGAGCACAATGTTGTACGTGCGGTCGGAGAAGGCAGTGAAACCGATAATGATTATCAATTTTCACCGATCACCATTCCTTCAGTAACCAACTATATGGCCATTCGTAGGTCACTCTCTCATACCGAGTCTTATGTCGGCTTTGAAGGTTCCTACATTCACTCCGAAGAACCTGATGGCGCGCAAGGTTCTATGGACAAGGAATCGCTGCAAGCATTAACTGCGTACATGACAACATTAGATGAAGATGATGATCTGCTACGTAATATCGGGCTCTATCGTTGGTTAGGTGAGAATGCACTGCTATCTAGCCAAACAGAAACGACACCTTCTGAGCACGAGTTTATCAGCCAAGGTTGGGAAGCCTTTCCCGGTGTTGTTGCAGCCGTCAACAATGGTAAAGCGACCTTTGACCGGGACTGCAGCAGCTGTCACCAAGATGGGTTAAGCGCCAATACTAACGAGGAGATGGTCCGATTAGATAAAGTGGGGCGTTTCTTTGCTCCAACAATCTATCAAACACAAGTGCAATCCATCAGGGCAACGTTCCTACGAGACCTGTACTGGACACAGCACCGAGGCCTATTGAGTGATGGGCATGTAAGCAACCTTGAGGACCTAGTGACTCCAGACCGATGCTCTTCAGGAACGGACCTCTACAACGACTACTACACGCTTCATCCACCCACCAACCCAGGAAAAGGTGGTGCAGGTCACCCTGACCCCTACCCTGCCCATTTGCAAAAAGGTGATGTATTTAGAATACCAAAATCAGAGTCCAGCAGTGACAATGACACAGGGGCCAGGCAAAACCGCTTCATTGAGCGCCATAAGTATTTTGTCGAGGTTCCTTGGGATAACGAATATTACTATTGGGATTACCAACGCATGAGAGCTGAATATGGACCAGGCGAGATGGGTACCCCAACGCCAATTGGTATGCCTGATGCGCCGCACCCATGGTGTGCCGAATCACAGGGTGAAGTATCGGATCTCGTCCAATACCTACTAACACTTTAACCCTCTATAGAGAGCAGTGTAACAAACCACGCTGCTCTCTTGCTCACCAATGCGAGTAAATTAGCGCCTAATCATACGGTAATAAGTCCTAACGTTTCTCTTAGCGCCCTAAGAATTAACGCCAACTCCTCATCCAGCTCATCACTCTGCTTACATCTTTCCTCAATGGTTTTCAGCCTATCAGTAAAAAATACAATAATGGAATGTTCACAAGATTCCGTCATATTTAGACGATGAAAAAGCTCTACCGCATCCTGCAAAATGCCGTCTACGCTACGAAAGCTCTCGTATTTATTATCCTTATGTAAATCAGCAACACGCTTAAGTGATTCCTCCACCATTTCGGTCATCGTAAGCAATTTCAAACGTTGCGCGTTTATCTGCTTACGAAAGTACAAATTTTGAATAACAGGCTCACTTGCCTGCGCCAATGTTGCCAACACATCCTTTAATTGCCCGTAGCGATTATCGTCGCCCAAAGGCATGTTCTTTATTAAAATCGATACATTCTCATAATTAATCAATGACCGATTATTAAAATCCATCATCCTTTTTTCTTTTCTAAAAAGGTCAATAATCCTTTGCTCTAACGGATGTATCACTCCTACATGGGAATATTGGTAATGTTTCTTCTGAGTACGAAGCTCCAGCGCCGCACTGAGTCCATACTCATCAACAATACCGAGCATCATTTCACCCAGTTCATCAAAACTTTTACAAGCAATTGTCTTTTGAACATAATCCAATAACTGCCCTATATCGGCGGCATTTCTCATCGCATCAAACGCTACGTTCTTGGCTTTCTTGACCTCTTTGCTAACACTCGCGGCCGAACGCGCCTTCTCGCTTGTTGACAAAGCTATAGATAGCTTTGCCTTTAGCTCATCTTCAACAATAGGTTTGGTAATAAAATCATCACCACCAGCCTCATAACTTTTTAGGATTACCGCCTCACTGTTCATACCGGAAAGAAAAATAATCGGCACGGCCGATCCATCATGCCTTTTTCGAATCAAACGCGCCAACTCGTATCCATCGATAGAAGGCATTTCTATGTCCAATAGGCAAGCATCAGGCATAGCCTGATCCATCATTTCGAGAGCCGTCTGAGCATCAAAGGCGCAGCACACTGAATATTTTTCCCTTAATATTCCTTGCACTATTTTCTGCATACTCGAAGAATCATCGACATAAAGCACGCGTTTCTTAGACATCGCTTTGAATCCAACACTAGATAATCCCTCCGATCGGAGGTACTGGGTAAGCATAGACTCTATAAACACTGGCGTCAGTACTGAGCAGCACGAGATTGCAGTTTATTCTGCCCAACATTTACACCGCATGCATACAACGCCCAGCGCAAGGTGCGAAAATAATCCATGTTAATTGCAGGGCCAAGCACCACGGCCTTCCTAGCGTTGCACCACAATCCATTTAGGTCTATTATGGCTCCTTAGCGGCAGCCCTATGGCTGCCTTTTTTTGTTGTAATAGGCTTGGTAAATTATCATGTTGTCTAATGGCTTGATCCCCACTTATGCGAGATTACCCGTCACCTTCGAAAGAGGTGAAGGAGTATGGTTGTACGATACCGATGGAAAGAAATACCTAGATGCACTTGGCGGGATTGCCGTCTGTGGTCTTGGTCATGCACACCCAGATGTATCCCGCACAATAAGTGAGCAAGCCGGACGCTTGATGCATACCTCAAACCTCTATCAGATTCAGCATCAGCAGGATTTGGGAGAGAAACTCGCAACCATCGCAGGTATGGATGGCTGTTTCTTTGGCAATTCTGGTGCTGAGGCAAACGAAGCCGCGATTAAGATTGCGCGACTCTACGGCAATCAACAAGAGATAGAGCAACCTGCCATCATTGTTATGGACAGCTCGTTTCATGGTCGAACAATGGCCACTCTATCAGCAACAGGCAATAGAAAAGTACATGCCGGCTTCGAACCGCTAGTACAGGGTTTTATCAGGGCGCCTTACAATGATATAGAGGCCGTTCAGAATATCGCCCATAATAATGCTAACGTCGTCGCGATTCTTGTGGAACCAGTGCAAGGAGAAGGAGGTATTAACGTTCCTTCTGCAGAATACCTGTCTGAATTGCATAAGATATGTGAAGCCAACGACTGGTTGCTAATGCTAGACGAGATTCAAACGGGCAATGGCCGAACTGGGAAGTACTTTGCTTTCCAACATCATGACTTTACCCCGGATGTATTAACCACTGCCAAGGGCCTTGGCAATGGTATGCCTATCGGAGCTTGTTTGGTGGCAGGTAGAGCCACCAACCTGCTTGGACCTGGGCATCATGGTTCGACTTATGGCGGTAACCCGCTAGCCTGTGCAACAGCGCTGACCGTTGTTGACACCATTGAAAAACAGGGTCTTTCAGAGCGAGCCGCTTATTTAGGCAACTTAATCGCGGATGGCTTTAGAGAACAACTCGCAGACTGTAAGCAGTTTGATCATGTACGTCACTGTGGTCTGCTCATAGGCCTTGAACTTAAAACGCCCTGCCCTGAGCTTGTTGGCAAAGCCTTGGAAGCCGGTTTACTGATTAACGTTACCGCTAACCAAGTCATTCGATTACTACCACCTCTCATTATGACAGATGACGAGGCCAACGAGATCGTCACTCGAATAAGCCAGCTGGTCAAAGACTGGGCCACTCAACTTTAAATTCCGAATAACAAAGGAAGCAATGCCATGTCTTCTAGGCATTTTTTAACGTTACTTGATTTTTCTCCGGAAGAGTTAAAACAGCTAATTCAACGCGCCTCAGAATTACGTTCGATGACTCGAAAAGGTGAAATCTACGAACCTTTCAAGAACAAAGTCCTGGGTATGATTTTCGAAAAATCATCCACTCGCACTCGCGTATCATTTGAAAGTGCAATGATTCAATCTGGTGGTGGCGCTATATTTTTGTCACCAAGAGATACACAGCTTGGCCGCGGAGAACCCGTCGCCGATTCTGCAAAAGTACTCTCGCGGATGGTTGATATCATCATGATCCGAACCTTTGAGCATGAAAAACTTGAGACGTTCGCGCGTAATTCACAGGTGCCAGTGATCAACGCCCTTACCGATAGCTATCACCCGTGCCAACTACTTGCCGATATGCAAACATACCAAGAGCACCGAGGTGATATTGCCGGAAAAACCGTCAGCTGGATAGGCGATGGTAACAACATGTGCCATTCCTATATTAATGCAGCGCGACAGTTCGACTTTAATCTGAGCATAGCTTGTCCCGCAGGATTTGAACCCAATGCTCAACTGGTCGATAAGAACAAAGATCGCATCACGCTCTTTAGAGACCCTAGAGAAGCAGTTGAGCAATCCGATCTTGTTGTTACCGATGTATGGGCCAGCATGGGACAAGAGTCAGAGCAAAAGAACAGAGCCAATGCATTCAGCAATTATCAGGTAAATAGCCAATTAATGTCGCTGGCAAACCAGGATGCGTTATTCATGCACTGCCTACCAGCACACCGTGGCGAAGAAGTCAGTGAAGAACTGATGGAAAAGCCAGACTCGGTAGTATGGGACGAGGCAGAGAATCGACTACATGCCCAAAAAGCCTTAATGGAGATGTTACTCGGTACCTGGAAACCGTAAACCACGCTTTATAGAGGTCGTAACTAATATAGTTAGGGCCTCTATCTATACTCTGCCTACAAAATCTCCAATTCTAGCTATTCTTACTGTATACCTCCGTCATTTAGGAATGCAGTATGGCCTCTGGCACCACCACCCCCATATCCATTGCCACCCGATTACGCCTAATCACTGCGGTACTCATGCTTTCATTGACCGCAATTGCAGCGCTTTTCTTCCTGCAAAATAAGAGCACCAGCCAAAGCTCCGCACTTAAAAATGAGCTCTCCGATTACATGGCTATCGCTCATACCATACAAGCCGATATTGTTGCCGCCAAAGGTATCGTAGCGAGCAATTCCTACGAAAAAAACCAACAGCAATTGGCGATAATTTCCAGCCTAACAAACAAGCTAAAAAAAGGCTCCCATGCTTTTTCACTACCGGCAGAGTATAAACACCTAGAATCCAAAGCCAAAGAGCTGGTATTTCACCTCAGCTTATATCACCGCCAACTACGTGAACTCACACAACACCAAGAAATGCTAACTAGCGACATTGAGTCAAATCCACTTGATCAGCTGCACGCCATCGAAAACAAAATAAGCGCCTACCTAAAAGAACAAAATGCCGTTTACCTCTTCAGTCTCTTTTCCCAAATCCAGCAGCATCAAAAAGAATTTCAGTTCTCTCATTTAGACTCCGATAAAACAGCAATAAAGAAGCTTACCGCTGACTTCATCAAAGAGATCCCTGAATCCGCCATCATCCAAGAAGATCACTCTGCCCTCCAAGGGTTGATCACACGCTACGACCAAGTCCAACAGTCATTAACGACACACTATGAAAAAACGCTAAGCCTACTTACTGAGCTCAACACAACCTACACTGCATTCTCCCCTATTAAGTCCAAAGATATCGAGCAAATCAAACAGGCCAGTACCGCCACCGTCAACTTTTCCAACGATAGCGGCTGGCAAAAAGAAGTTATATTTCTCTGCCTTGTGATATTGTGCATCCTTTGCTCGTACTTCCTTTATTACACACTACAGAAATCGATGGTCGTCACCAGTAAGTCCTCCCTCAGTCAATTACTGGTACTCGCCAAACAACACAATATTACTATTGCCAAAAATGCAGAACCCGACACTGTGCTCTCTTTATGCTTAGAAAAATTACAACAGGTCAATCACGAGCATCAGGAAAACGCACAATCACTCATCAATGAACTCACCGCTTGCCAGGAGACACTCCTGGCTCGACAAGATAATACTCACCAAAAGAATAAAGACGCCCTGGGTAATATTAACGAGGTATCTGAAACCATTTCCACCATGGCCTCAGGCTTTGGCTCTATCATGGAAAGGTCCTCTTCTGCGCAAAAAAATGCCACAGATGCTCAGAACAAAGCACATGAGGGGCAGAGCAAGCTTTCCGAACTCACCAATGAAATCGAAAAACTCAACCAACAGATTGCAGACTCCACAAGTAAAATTAAACAACTCACAAGTAATTGTGAAGCTATCGGTGATGTGGTGGATATGATTACCCATATCACCGGACAAACAAATTTATTAGCCCTAAATGCTGCGATAGAAGCAGCAAGAGCCGGTGAACAGGGCCGCGGGTTTGCCGTAGTCGCTGACGAGGTCAGAGCACTAGCATCCAAAACGGCCTCAGCAGCTGAAGATATAAAAGTACAAATTGAAGAAATTCAAAAAGGCTCAAGAGAAAGCGCACAAGACATGGAACAAAGCCGCAACATGGTGACCGATAGTGTCGACGGTGCAAAAGAGGCATACCAATTCCTAGAGCTCGCTACTGCGTCAATAAGCACGCTTTTAGAAACCAATCAATCAATTACCGATTCGGCAAAGCAACACGTTGATCAAGCAACTAAGACGACCCAAGAATTCGCAAGCCTTCATCAAACACTAGCGTCATCGCTCAAGAAAAACATGGACGAACATTCTCAGAGCGATGAGCTGACTCACATTATTCAACGCTACAAGGGCTAACTAGCCCAAAATAATGTAAGCCAAATTTCCATACATCAACAACAAGCTAACTATTAACTTTTGCGTACACGACTTACGGCATCCAACCAACCGCTGTAAAGCTTATCCCTTAGTTCTTCTGTCATTTCCGGTTCAAAATGACGTTCACAATGCCAGAGCTTCGCAATACTTTCGAGCGAATCATAGATACCCACCTGTAACCCAGCCAAGTATGCCGCACCCAACGCCGTCGTCTCAATGATCGCGGGTCGATCAACATTCACATCTAACAGATCGCTGATAAATTTCACCACCCAATTATTGGCAACCATACCCCCATCAACACGTAGTGTTTTCGGCTTCTCTCCACCATCACGTTCCATCGCGCTGATCAGGTCTCTGGTTTGATAGGCCACTGACTGTAATCCTGCCGTCACGATATCCTTTATACCTGTATCGCGGGTTAATCCAAACATAGCACCGCGCGCTTCAGGATCCCAATACGGCGCACCCAGCCCGGTAAATGCAGGTACGAGATAGACATTTTGATCTGCACCCGCTTCTTCAGCCATCGCTTCAGTCTCGCCAGCATCACTAATCAGGGACAAACCATCTCGTAGCCACTGAACCGCTGCGCCAGCGACAAAAATACTGCCTTCCAAGGCATACGTTACTTCGCCGTTAATTCGATACCCTACGGTTGTCAGCAATTTTTGCTCAGACTTAAGGGCCTTAGTACCAGTGTTGAGCACCATAAAGCACCCGGTACCATAAGTACTCTTAATCATTCCGGGTTCGAAACATGCCTGACCGATAAGTGCAGCTTGCTGATCGCCCGCAATACCGGCGACCTTTATCGCAGCACCAAATATACTAGGATCCGTATCGCCAAAATCAGCAGAACTATCTTCTACCGTTGGCAACAATGACTTCGGTACATTAAAGATATCCAGCAATTCATCATCCCATTGCTGTGTGTGTATATCAAAGATCAACGTTCGAGACGCATTCGTCGCGTCTGTTTTATGGCTCTTGCCCCCGGTTAAACGCCAAAGAAGGAAGGTATCCACGGTACCAAATGCTAATTCGCCTTTGTCTGCGCGCTCTCGAGCCCCTTCAACGTGATCCAGTATCCAAGAGATTTTGGTTCCAGAAAAATAGGGATCAATTAAGAGTCCCGTTTTATCTTGGATAATCACTTCTTTCTCTTCACTTTTTAGTGTTTTACACCATTGCGCTGTTCGCCTATCTTGCCAAACAATCGCTTTGTAGATTGGCTTACCGGTTTTTCTATCCCAAACTATTGTTGTTTCTCGCTGATTGGTAATACCGATACCGGCGATATCTTGAGCCTCGATATTTGCGTTCTTCAGCGCCTGCTTACACACGGCAACCGTACTTTCCCAAATTTCCTCTGGATCATGCTCTACCCAGCCATCAGCAGGGAAAAACTGCTCAAACTCCTGTTGAGCGGATGTCACAATCGTGCCTCGATCATCAAAAATGATAGCCCTAGAGCTTGTAGTACCTTGATCAATAGACAGAATAAATTGGGTCATTGCTATATTTCCTTGTGTTTGGTCCGCTGGCGCTGTGATATTGGATTACCCAACACCCTATTGTTATGAATTGTTTCAAACTGACTCATAAGCCTTAAAAAGCCAGACGTTTGGCCAATTCTGTAGTATTATTTCCGACCTAATATAGTGGTTTTACCACCCTTTCTAACATAATAATTATTGATACTCTTATGTCTCAGCAAGCCCGACACGAACAGATTGTTGAACTGGTCAATGCCAAAGGTTTTGTCTCCATTGAGAACCTTGCCGCTCACTTCGATGTCACGCCTCAAACAATGCGTCGCGACATCAATACCTTAGCTGTCGACAATCGTGTAAGACGATTTCATGGCGGAGCGAGTGCGGCCCCCAGCACACAAAATACTGAATACACTACTCGTAAACACTTACAGTCGCCTGAAAAATCTCGTATTGCCCGCATCGTTGCGTCCCACATTCCTGATCATGCATCGCTATTTATCAATATAGGCACGACGAACGAAGCTATCGCTAAAGAGCTTCTAAACCACAGCGGCCTCAAAATTATCACTAACAATCTCCATGTCGCGTCGATCGTCAGCGGCAAGAGTGACTTCGAAGTTATCATTGCTGGTGGCAAAGTCCGCAGCAAAGATGGCGGTATCATTGGTGAAGCAACCATGGACTTCGTTAGCCAATTTCGCGTGGACTACGGCATCATAGGCATCAGCGGCATCGACGACGAAGGCTCACTACTTGATTTCGATTACCAAGAAGTCAGAGTCTCACAAGCCATCATGAGTAACTCACGCGAGGTTATTTTAGCAGCTGACCATACAAAGTTTGGACGTCATGCAATGATTTGCCTAGGCAAATTGCAAGATATCGACTTATTGGTTACGGATCAGACGCTTGACGATAATTACCAGACCCTGGTCAATAACAGTGATATCCGCACACTTATAGCAACCGAAGAATTCCCCTCCTAAGCTTTCTCATAGCAATTTTTCGTTTTTTGTTCGTTTTATCTACACCCCCCCTATCCCGGGGGTGTATTCGTTAACATTCGTCAACATTACGCCCGAAATCTGTCTATCTCAATAATTTTCTTCATATGAGAACATAATTCTTATGGTTTTTCGTATGCACCCTTAATTTTTCCAGTAATTTTCGTTTGCGAATCTATACGAATAATCTTACACTACATAAATCCTACAGAAGAACAAAAACACACCTTTAAACCCGCAAAGCGAAGACGAGGCTCGAAATGACCGAAGCGATTGCCCACATCACTCCTGACAACGCTAAACAAGCAGACATATACGATCTCTTTATCGTTGGCGGGGGAATCAATGGCACGGGCATTGCTGCGGACGCCTCCGGTAGAGGTCTCAGTGTAATGGTCTGCGAGCAATCAGACCTCGCAAGCGCAACGTCATCAGCCAGCAGCAAGCTTATTCACGGCGGGCTACGTTATTTAGAGCATTATGAGTTTCGCTTAGTCCGAGAAGCCCTCGCAGAACGAGAGGTACTGCTGCGTAACATACCTCATCTCATCAAGCCTTTGCGTTTTGTACTTCCTCATCGCCCTCACCTGCGGCCAGCATGGATGATTCGTATCGGGTTATTCCTTTACGATCATCTCGCCAAGCGCGGCCAGTTGTCTGGGTCTCACGGACTTCGATTTACCTCTGAGCAAGACAACAACCCTCTCAACGATACAATTGAATACGGATTTGAATATTCTGACTGCCGAGTGGACGATGCGCGCCTCGTTGTTTCAAACGCCCTTCAAGCACAACAACTCGGCGCAAAAATTCTGACTCGAACCCGTTGCCAAAGCGCACACAGAGTTAATGGGTTGTGGCACATATCCACAGAGGATTTGAACACTGGCAAGATTCACCATTGCCGAGCGAAAGCGCTTATTAATGCCGCTGGCCCATGGGCACAAACTTTTGTGGAAAACAAAATGCAACAGAAATCAGCCCGGAACATTCGGCTGATTAAAGGCAGTCATTTTGTCGTCCCCAAAATATACGATGGTGAACAAGCCTATATTTTACAAAATGAAGACCACCGCATTGTCTTTGTCGTCCCTTACAACAAGGACTTCTCATTGGTGGGCACCACAGACAAAGAATATACCGGCGACCCGAAAGATGTCGCAATGGATGACGAGGAAGAGCGTTACTTATTGAATGTTGTTAACGCTCACTTCACCCAACAGATCACCTCCGACGATATCCGCTGGCGTTACTCCGGTGTTCGGCCATTGTGTGACGATGAGTCAGACTCACCTTCCGCTATCACTCGTGACTACACACTGGAACTTGAGGCTGACGCCAGCAACAAAGCACCAATACTGAGTATCTTTGGCGGAAAGATCACCACCTATCGAAAACTATCGGAATCCGCATTAGCCGAATTAGCCCCCTATTTCCCTATGATGAGGCAAAGTTGGACCGCAGACCACCCGATGATTGGTGGAGACATTGGTGAGCACACCTACCAAGAGTGGACCTCCAGTATCCAACAAACCTATCCGTGGCTACACGCAGGTTTACTTGAGAGGCTAACCAACGCATACGGCACACGCATTCACTTATTGCTAGACGGTGCATCATCAATTATGGATCTCGGCACACACTTCGGCAACGACCTCTATCAAACCGAAGTGGAATATCTATTGCGTCATGAATGGGCAGCTAGCGCTGAAGATATTTTATGGCGACGCTCGAAGCTAGGCCTTCACTTCAATAACGAACAAAGCCAAACATTAGAGCAATTTATTCAGGACAACCCGGTGTTAACAACTAACCCCGGCACAACTATTTCGATGGAGTTGCAAGCCAGCTAACCATCACACCGTTTAAACCCTACCTCACTCTTGTGGTTTTAGCTAAGAACCTCCCCTTGGTTCTTAGCTTTTTTTTTGCTCATTGCTTTTAGCCCGCAGGTCGTTATGAAATAATAACTCCATGGCTAAAATCGAAATTAAACACCTCAGAACCCTCACCGCGATAAAAGATTCCGGCAGCTTAGTAGACGCAGCACGGCACGTTCACCTCACTCAATCAGCATTATCCCACCAACTCAAAGAGCTTGAAGAAAGAGTTGGCGGCCCTATCGTTGTACGTAAAAGCAAACCCATTCGATTTACCCCGGCAGGAGACAGGTTGCTTGAACTTGCAGGTCAGGCACTACCGCTATTTAGTCGTGCAGAACAAGATCTCAGCAAGCTAATCGCAGGTAACGCAGGCCATTTGCATATAGCCATAGAATGCCATAGCTGTTTTGAATGGCTAATGCCTACGATTGATAAGTTTAGAGAACACTGGCCCGACATCGAAATGGACCTGTTGAGTGGTTTCAACTTCGCCCCACTGCCAGCGCTTATTGAGGGGGAGCTAGACCTCGTCATTACCTCTGACCCAATGAAGAGTAAAGAGCTCGAGTACATCCCACTCTTTGCATACGAGAGCTTGCTTTGTATCAGCAAGAACCACCGCCTAGCAACACAAGCCACTATCAAACCAACAGATTTGACTTCCGAAACACTTATCACGTATCCAGTGGAAGAGCATCGTTTAGATATTTTTAAGTACTTTCTTGATTCTGAAGGTGTTGAACCTAGCGCGATCCGTACCGCAGAATTAACCCCTATGATGGTGCAGCTGGTCGCCAGCGGTCGAGGCGTCTGCGCACTCCCAAACTGGGCGGTGAATGAATACGTAGACAAAGGATACATCCTTGGAAAGCACCTAGGTGCTAATGGCGTCTGGCCGATTTTATATGCAGCCATCCGCAGAGATAAAGTCGCCCTACCCTACGTCACTGCCTTTGTGAACCTCGCCAAGACCACCTGCGCTGAAACACTTGTGGGTATCAAACCCGCACCACCGTAATGCTGGCTAAATTGCATCCCGCATTGACTGCAATCTAGGCCACATAAAACTAAATTTCGCTCCGCCATCCGCACCCTCAGACACTTTGACCTTACCTCCGTGCCAAAAAGCAATACGAGCAACAATAGACAACCCTAAACCATACCCTCCCGATGCCCGCGTACGACTGTCATCGAGGCGGGTAAATGGCTGAAATACGCGCTTACGATCCTCCTCAGGGATACCAGGACCATCATCTTCCACGTCAACTCTAAACACATCACCTATGACACTGAACTGCAGCACCACCTGATTATTAGCGTACCGCAAGGCATTCCCCACAAAGTTTTGCACAACACGATGTACATAACGCTCCTCACCTTCGGCAAACCGTTTTTCTTCCGGCAACGCAGGAGGTTCATAAATAATGGTAATGTCTTTACCCAATGCGTTCGTCTCATTCTCGATTTGACGCAACAACGCATCCACATCGATCATCGTGAAATCAAGGACCGGAGTTCCCTCCTCCAATTTGGAATAGGTCAGTATTTCATCGATCAATTTATCTAGCTGCTCAATGTCATTATCAATGGCATCAAAGCTTTTCTGTTTCCGATCAGGATCATCCTCATCCAACAGCATTTCTAAACCAAAGCGAATACGTGCCACTGGCGTGCGCAATTCATGGGATACCGCTCTAGACAGCTCCTTCTGTGCGCTAATAAGGCGCTGGATATGCTCTGCCATACCATTTAGCGTACCCGCCAACTGCCCTACTGCGTCTGCACCCTCAACGGGCGCTCGGGCACTTAAATCCCCCCCTCTAATCCTCAACACAGCCCTTTCCATACGAGACAAACGACTTTCAAGAGGCTTAACTAGTAGATAAGCAGCCAATCCAACCATTCCCAGCGCAACAACGAGCATAAATCCCAACAACTCAACGGGGTACCAACTGAACATATCCTGAGGGCCGAGGTATAGAATCTCTCCTGTTTGTGGTAACAACACCATTGCCGTTACCCAGGTGCCACCCCCACGTTGCTCATGAAACTGGACAACAACCTCGTGATGCTTAAACAGCCGCAGCTCACTGCCCCGGTTAAGATCAACTTGATGAGGCGGAATACGCTTAACCGGAAAGCCGAAGCTCTTATTAATTTCACCCAGCACCACTTCCCATTCGGAGACATCATGACGGCCAAGATAATCTGCAAGCAAAATGGTTAGACCACGCGCCTGCTGCTCAGTAACTCGGTCCCCTTGCGCGTACAGGTAGGTTGTTTTTTCACCCGGTATTTTAACAATCGCCTCACCACGAAAGTTCTCCATCGACAGACGCAACACCAATTCTTTGCGATCTAATTGGGCAACCTCTGACGCAGACAGCGACAATGAGTCAGCATGACGAAGTTCTAACTTCGACCCTATCATTCTTTCTAAAAACAGCACCCATTGCTCCCGCTGCTCAGGAGGCCGCAGCGCGATACTCTTCACCATCAACTCAAGCGGGCCAGCAACGAGGTTATTTCGAAAATGTTGTAACCGAAAGAAATTGGTTGCTTCTATTGAACAATAAAAAACAATGCCAATAAGACAACAGGCGACAATCATGCCGCCATAAATGCGAACAAAAATACTATTCAAGCGGGCTACCCTAGCTCAAATCTTTGACGAACAGATACCCTTTACTACGAACTGTCTTAATACGACGAGGATTCATTGGGTCATCACCCACTTTCGGACGAATACGCGAAACCCTTACATCTATGGACCGGTCCTGACCGTCGTACTGTATTCCTCTCAAGCGTTCGAATATCTCTTCTCTTGATAAAATAATGCCGGCATTTGATGCTAACAACCACAATAAGTCATACTCTGCACTGGTAAGATCAACTGGCTCACTCGCGAGCCATACCTCTCTCGCACTGTTATCGATAACGAGCTCACCAAATTCAAGGCGGTTAACATTGCCATTTTCGTCAGTGCTAACATCATCTGCGCCACCTTTATCTGAACGCCTCAGCAATGCCCTAATACGCGCCAACAGCACTCTAGGTTTAACGGGTTTGGCAACATAGTCATCTGCCCCCATCTCCAAACCAAGCACTTGATCAACATCATCGGTTCTAGCCGTTAGCATAAGAATGGGTTTCTTAAATTTATCCCTTACCATCTTGCAAACTTCAAGACCATCAGCACCAGGTAACATCAAATCAAGCACAACTATATCCGGTTGCTGCTCAATAATTGCAGGAATCGCTGCACTACCATCCCCGATAATTTGAACATCAAGACCATTGCTCTGCAGATATTCGGCAGTCAGCGATGCAAGTCTCTCGTCATCCTCGACAATAATTACTCTGGATTTTTCTATATTGCTAATATCTGTTTGCATACAAACCTCTCACAACTCGCTTACCTTACCCTTGCTCATTCTGCTCTACGTTCTTAGCCACAAGGTAGGGATTATCATTTTTATTATGGCTTCAAGGTGATAATGACTCTCTACCCCTCACATTATAGCTAAGCATAAGGGAGGTATCGCTGCCAGACGAATCAATATCAAGCTCAAAACCAGCTAACAGCAAAAACCAAGCGCCTATCTGTTTTTTGACCACCAGCCCATCATTATGAAATATTTTTACTTTTTTTTTAAGCTAACTTTCACTTGTTGTTCAATAGCTTAGCTTTTATCACCACAATTACCACAGTGTACACACATTTTATCCACAAGATACTCCCACGACGCTAACTTGCGAGCTTATTGAATGGGCACTATCTTGTAATTCCATCTTTTCAGACCTGATAAAAATGCATTCCGCAACCAAAGGGTCCTGTGAGAACACGGTAAAGCACTAATGACAGCATCAAGCATTGATCAATTAGCACGCAAAGTTTGCAAAGACCGGGTTGGCACCAATTCACAACAACTTCTTCTTGCGGCTGGCATAGAACAACAAGTACCCAGCATCACTCAACACAGCGCTAATCAGCACGATAGCTCCCGCCTAATCATGGCCGCTCGTATGCTCGCAGAAACTCAACCAGCATACAGTGATGTAGCATCCAATATACTATATCGTCAGCTATGCTCAGACACCTACTCTGCACTTGGTCTCACCACCAACACAAACGATATGTATGCTCAGGGTTTCTTGCGATACATTCATAAAGGCGTGCAATGTGGTTTACTGCAACCAGAAATAATTGCCTACGACCTAGTGTTTCTGTCTCTGAAACTTGTTGCCAGGCTAGATCACAATTTAGCCTACACCGAACTCCAAGCTTTAGTAAGCCAGCACCTACTGAAAGAACAAGGTAAGTGCTTCGAGCTTCCTCAGTACGCATTTATGCGAATCGCCATCGCCTTAGCCATCAAAGAAAACCAAAGCGAGCAACGAGTCGCAGAAATATACAGATTACTTTCTGTGCGCTCATACTCAAGAATTTCACCTAAAACCCTTTCCGCAGGAACCCTTGAGCAGCCTTATTTTCGAACAGTAAAAAACGACCAGCGCTTGCGCCTTGTAAACTAAAACGCCAACCAATCCTCGTAGCACCCTCGCTCGTATACCCACTAACGAGCACCCTTGCCCTCTTCCCGTTACTGAGGGCATTTTTTTGCCTCCTTTTTTCTGTTCTATTTATCGTTATCCTGTTATACAAGGAAAAAACGCCAGGGAGATGTCATGATTACACTTTTTCAATACCGACCAGCCTTCGGGCTACCCAATGCCAGCCCATTTTGCATGAAAGTCGAAGTCTTCTTAAAAATGGCCAAACTGGAATATAAAACCAAGGTCATTAACGATCCTAGCAAAGCTCCCAACGCAAAACTCCCCTATATTTGTGAGGATAATGAGACCATCGCCGACTCGGCATTTATTCTACGCCACCTCACTTATAAGCACTCTATTGACCTTAATGGTGACTACTCGCCTCAACAGCTGGCAATAGGCGATGCTGTTGCAAAAATGCTAGAGGAGCACTACTACTGGTCACTCACCTATAGCCGATGGATCGATGAACGTTTCTGGCCGACGACAAAAAAGGCTTTTTTTGGCAATTTGCCATTACCTTTACAGCTATTTATCCCGTCCGTAGCAAAAGGGAAAGTCAAATCCCAAATATTTCAACAAGGCACAAGCCGGCATAACGAAACAAAAATCTATCAACTAGGCATTGACGACATAAATACAGTAGACACAATACTTCATGATAATGATTTTATTATAGGCTCAGAACCGTGCGTGCATGATGCAACCGTGTACGCGTTCCTCGCCAACGCCCTTTATCCAGAAGCAGACACACCACTTAAACAGCATATAAAGAAAAAGCCAAAACTTGTCGCTTACTGTGATCGTATGCGCACTCGTTATAAATAACATCTATCACATAGATATTGGAAACCAAGGATGAAATTACCCATTTACCAAGTCGACGCATTCGCGCACCAACCCTTCAATGGTAACCCAGCAGCTATCTGCCCACTGGACACTTGGTTAGACACTGCCCTCATGCAGTCCATTGCAGAAGAAAACAACTTGTCAGAAACAGCGTTTACTATTCCAACTGAGGCTGGCTATCACATACGCTGGTTTACTCCTCTCTGCGAGGTGGACCTATGCGGACACGCCACCCTTGCCGCGGCCCATGTAATCACTCAGCACTTAGGGGATAATCGCCACAGCATCATATTCTCATCCCGTAGCGGAGAATTAAGAGTCAACACCAATGGCAGCCAATTGACGCTTAACTTCCCAGCCCTGGATTACTCAGAAATTGAGCCTCCTCAATCACTCAGTCTAGGTCTTGGAAAAATACCGATATCTACATATGCAGGTGACGATTACATAGCCATATTTGAACGCGAACAAGATATTGTAGACCTAACACCTGATGTCAGTATCTTGGGTCGTTTGGACAGACGAGGAGTAATAGCGACCGCACCAGGAAATGACGTCGACTTTGTTAGCCGTTTTTTTGCCCCAAATGCCGGCATTAGCGAAGATCCCGTCACAGGGTCAGCACACTGCCTACTCACCCCTTACTGGGCACATCGACTCGCTAAAACGAAGCTCACTGCAAGACAACTATCTTCTAGAGGGGGAAGGCTGGATTGCCAATTAGCTGAAGATCGCGTCCTTATCACGGGTTCAGCACACACCTACCTCATAGGTGAAATTGAAATACCAGGCCCTTCACAATAGCAATACTGTTAAACACACCACCCTAAAGACCCTCTTATAGAGTGGTGTCTGCAATACTAATGCAATATTTGGTCAAACTCAGCACCAAGATCCGCTGTTTCACCCAATGCATCAAACAACTGGCTCGGTTCCATTCCGGCTGCTCGAGCCACCTCAGAGGGGAAGTCAGCAATAATCTCTTCTTCGCTCATCTGACTACGATTACATTCGACAAGGTATTTGGCCACATGCAAAACACCGGCAAGCGCAGAGAACTCATCAACACCCAGCGGGTCAGTTTGTTCACCGATTGCACGGGATATTTCTTCCGGGAATTTCCAGCGTAGCGCTAGTTCTTCACCCACTTGAGGATAGCTGACACCAATTTGAGACATCTCAAGCTCAACTCGGTCGGCACCTAACTCTACAGATTTGTCCACGCTCACAGCCTGCTCTGGTGCCCCCAAGTGAATCAAAACACTACCCACATTATGCAACATGCCACAGGTGAATGCGGTCTCAGGATCAACCGCAAGCCCTTTCGCTAACCATTTTGACACCGCCCCCGTTCTAAAACTTATTTTCCAAAACTCTTCAATATTAAAGCCCGTCGGCGCCTTAAATGCCCCGGTAAGACCGGACGCAAGTACCAATGTCCGAAGAGCATTAAAGCCCAACAGAACAACAGCGTCATTAGTCGATGAAATAGTGCGTGAAACACCAAAGTGTGCTGAATTTGCCATTCTCAGGACTTTTGCGCTAAGCACTTGATCCATCGCTATTTTTGTCGCCAGCTCCTCACTGTTCACATCATCATTTTTAAAACTTTCGATTAATTCTTGGACAACTTTTGGTATATTAGGCAGATTAGATATTTCTGCGAATAGGGTCTCTACATTCATGGCTGGTACTTCCTCCCGTGACTAGTTTTTAGCATAGACAAGGCCTTGAAAACTGTCGAACTCCATTCGCCCTAAGCGTATTCACAAATAACCATACTAATTTTCAGGTATGACTTTTGCCATGAATTAACGCAGAGAGAATTACACCGTAATGAGGCATCTATTGGTCCTGTTTTTAAAGGTTTTTGCATAAGCTCAGCGCAACCACCGATAAAAACGCACCAAAACAGAGCGCAACTATTTAGCACAGGAATCAACAATGATTTTCGGCCGAAAAAACAGAAAACCGATCACTATTGCAGACAAACATGTCAAAGAGTGGAAATACACGACCTGTGGCTACTGCTCCACGGGATGCTCCATCGAAGTAGGGATCAACGCGGAAGGCGAAGCTGTGTCTTGCCGTGGTGCGGCCGGCGCCGATGTGAACCGAGGCAAGCTCTGTATTAAAGGTATTTTCGAATACGAAATGTTTGACGCTGCAGGCCGTGGTAATAAGCCGATTATGCGTAACAAGAGCTATGAAGATTACCAGGAAACAAGCTGGGACCAGGCTTTTGACAAGACCGCATCCGAAATCAAGCGTATTCAAGAAAGTTACGGTAAAGATGCGTTTGCCATCGTGTCCACTGGGCAGTTATTAACCGAAGAGTTTTACACGCTGGGTAAGCTCGCTCGAGGCTGTATCGGCACCAACAATTACGATGGCAACACGACACTATGTATGGCATCAGCAGTATCAGGCTATAAGCGATCTTTTGGCTCTGATGGTCCTCCAGGATGCTACGAAGATTTTGAGCACACGCATTGTTTGATCGCTTGGGGTTCAAACCTTCCTGAACAGCACCCTATTATTTACTGGCGCTTGAAAGAAGCGATGGAAAAACGTAAATTCCCGCTGATCGTCGTAGACCCACGGGTAACGATGCTAGCCCAGTTTGCTGACATCCACCTACCTATCACGCCAGGTACCGACGTTGTACTTCAGAACTCATTGATGCACGTTATTCTGGCAGAAGGCCTAGAAGACCGAGACTACATCAATGCTCATACCACCGGCATTGATGAAGTGGAAGAGCTCGTTAAGGGTTATGATCCAGTCACTGCCTCTAAAATATGTGGTATCGACGAAGACACCATCCGCACCGTTGCTCGTATCTATGCAAAAGCCCCTGCGGCAATGGGTATTTGGACCATGGGCATCAACCAGAGCACTCATGGCTCCGATGGTGTTGTTGGAATCAACAGCCTTGCACTAATCACCGGCAACATTGGTAAGCCAGGTGGCACTAGCCTATCTATTACTGGGCAGTGTAATGCCATGGGTACTCGAGAGTGGTCCTCCTGCTCAGGTTTGCCAGGATATCGCCAGCTAGAAAAACCCGAACACAGACAAGAAATTGCCGACTATTGGGGGATTGATGAATCTTTCTTCCCGAAGAAGCGCGGCCTAGCGCAAACGGATATTTTTTCTGCCATTGAAACCGGTGAAATCAAAGGCTTGTGGTTGGTTGCAACTAACCCTATGACCTCAATGCCAAACACCACCCGAACGCGCAAGATTCTACAGAAGCTGGAGTTCTTGGTGGTTCAAGATGCATACCAAGATGTAGAGACAACACAATACGCTCACGTATTTTTCCCCGCCGCTTTGTGGGCCGAAAAAGAAGGTTGTTTCACTAACACCGAAAGGCGTGTGAACTTCACCACCCAGGTTAAAGAACCGATAGGCGATTCAAAGGCTGACTTCTGGATCTTCAATGAGATGGCTAAGCGCTTTCCTAATGGTGCTAAGATCAACTTCCCAGATAATGTCTCCGATGCATTCGAAGAAATGAAATACCTATCCAAAGGTACCGAGCGGAATTTGGATATCTCTGGTATGACCCATGAAAAAATCAAGGCTAGCTTCGGCTTGCAATGGCCTTACCGAGAAGGTGATACCGGCGATAAAGGAACCCCACGTTTATATGCCGACGGTAAGTTCGCCTACCCTGGCGGCAAAGCCAAATTAATCCCGTTACCCTTCATTGATAACAATGAAGTGCCTTGTGATAAGTTCCCATTCTGGTTTAACACTGGCCGAGTAGTAGAGCATTTCCATACTCGAACACGAACCGGGAAAATTGGTAATCAAAACAAATTTAGCCCAACGCCCTATATGGAAATGAACCCAGATATTGCTGCGGAGCTTAATATTAAACACCAAAGTTACGTAAGAATAGTATCGCGGCGCGGTGATGCTGTCGTTATGGTTCAGCTTACTCAGCGACTCCCCAATAACATGGTCTTTGTGCCCATGCACTATTACGATTGCGCTAACCGTGTATCACTAGGTTTACTTGATCCGCATTCTCGCCAGCCTGCCTTTAAGCAGTGTGCTGTGAGGATCGAACCAATCGATCAGGATCAAGCTGCACAACTTAACCTACAACGTCGTGAATACTAGGGAAACAGATCATGAATAGCCCAAACAACAAATCAATTGATGCCCTAAAATCACAAAACGTCAAAGAAACCAAGCAAGCCGATGGCAGCACCATCTTTGCTATGCGTCCAGATGAACAAGAATATGCTCTGCTATCGGATAACGACATTCACGACAGCAACCGATACGGGCAAAAAATAGACATGATTGATCTAGTATCAGGAGAACTTCCTGTTAACAGATCCATGTATATCAACGACAACCCTGAAGTTGGCACCAACCCCAACCGAAACAAACAGCACGGTTTTCACTTCACGGCGGACAACTGCATTGGGTGTCACGCCTGTGAATCGGCTTGTAGCGAAAAAAATGACCTACCTCCACATATCAGCTTCCGTTCTGTAGGTTATGTCGAAGGCGGTACCTACCCCGCCTATAAGCGCATGAACATATCCATGGCGTGTAACCACTGCGATGACCCAGTCTGCCTGAAAGGCTGCCCTACTCGCGCCTACACCAAGCACGCGGAATATGGTGCTGTTCTACAAGACCCTGAAACCTGTTTTGGTTGCGGCTATTGTACATGGGTCTGCCCTTACAACGCTCCACAGCTAGATCCTGTAAAAGGACAAGTTTCTAAGTGCAACATGTGCGTTGACCGCCTAGAAGTTGGGCTAAAACCCGCCTGTGTTTCCGCCTGTCTAGGCAACGCGCTGAACTTTGGCGTCATAGAAAACACACCGGATCAAAGAGAACAAACCCAAACAACGATTCCGGGCTTCCCGACAACAGAAATCACCCACCCGAATATTCGCTTCCAACAAATTGACGATATGCCGGACGAAGTTAACCGTACTGACTCTATGCCCATCAAATATCGAAAAGATGAGCACGGCGATTTCCAAACAATCGTGGACGAAAAGCAAGATCATGAGGCATTCTGGAACCTTGACCGTCTGAGCTCTAGAGAAAACCCTCTAGTACTTTTCACATTAGGTACTCAAGCCGTTATCGGTGCCTTCATTTTGCTATTTCTTGGTGACATGTTCCAGCTACCGGTGATCACTCAACTCACCGAATCCAGCTTGTACCTTCCAATGATAGGCTTGCTTATCGGTATAGAAGCGCTTGGGTTGTTTATGTCAACAATCCACTTAGGAAAGCCTATTCGCTTCTATCGTGGGTTTAACAATCTGCGCTATTCTCCGCTAAGCCGAGAAGCATTAGGTGTTGCCATGTTCTTTGCCGGTATGGCAGGTCACGCTTTTTTCAGCCTGTTCGATCATGGCGTATTTAACTGGTGGGATGAAAATGCCGTTGCTAACTTAGTGCCCTGGGTTCCTGTGTCATTAACTGAAGGCCTGGCCCAAGGGTTCGGAATGTTCGGTATTGTCGCGGCAGTGATCGGTATCTATTTTATGAACCGTATCTACCGTATCCCTGCACGACCGTTCTGGAACCATTGGCAGGTTGCTACCGCTTTTGGCGGCAGCGTTATCAGCCTCGGTGCCGTGCTCACAGGGCTTGTGTTTATCCCTGCGCTTGCGATCATGGGCGAGTCTTGGAATAGCCTAGCAATATTGCTTAGCATCTTGTTGGTGAATGGTCTAGCCATTGAAGGTATCGGATTATACTTCCATGCTCGCTACCTTAACGCAGAAACGAGTGAAGCCGCTGCATCTCACTACATCCAAAAAACCACGTTCGGTAAAACATATATGCTACGTAATTGTCTTATCGCCATTAATATTGCGGCCGTAATTATGCTTGCATACAGCGGAATAGATGGGCTATTAGCATACGCACTTTGGGCAATAGTTGCCGCCTCAGTTCTGTTTAGCAGCCTTATTGGTAGAGCGTTGTTCTATGTACTTGTTATTCCAACCACAATGCCTGGTGCATTTTTCTGGAAGAACAAAGCCTTCGAACAACACGCACGTGACATTGGTTTGGCTAATCGTCCGCAAACCGGCGTAGCACCTGACCTACACTAAAATCCAATAAATAAAAGCCACAATTTTCTCAATGAATTGTGGCTTTTATTTATTTATCTATCAGTTTCTCCCAACTCATACTTTCTCTTTTTATAACATTAACAATACCCTACGCCCCCTCAAAAAAAACCACTCCAGAAACCAAGCGAAATACAACCCCTGTTTTTAGATCAATCTCGACCGCTCCCTGCCGGGATAGAAAAAATGATCATATCGCCTTGTATTTCTCCCACTCCCAGTTATTTTTAGACATAGGTTATGTGTAATAACACGGACATAATTCTAACAACAGTATGTATGGCATGTATCCACGTATAAGACCTAACTCTTTTATCTGTGGCCTTCATGTATAAAAAGGGAGTCACCGATGCCAAAGAACATCAATGAAGTACACGCTACGATCGATCTTGCATCTCAATCGCTGGGGTATCGCTCAGCAAGCATAGCGGAGCAAATGCTCTACTATTTTTTACAACATTCGAAAGACGATATCTCCATGCAAGAAGTCGAAGCTTTTAGTGCAGACCACCATATCAATGTTAACGACTGTTTCTCTGTAATGTCTTGGTTGCAAAACGCAAACGTGGTCGAAAAAAAGCTCTATGACAAGCATACAGGCAAGCAAGTATCACTACCTTCAGAACACAGCTCTGCAAACACCCCCTCTGCACCCAATAACGTTAGCGTGAAATGGGCGCTTAGCTCTGCATTTTAATGAAAAAAGGGCCAGGTTTCTGGCCCTTTTCCATGTCGCCTAGCCCCCCCCTCTCCAATTTTGTGACTTATTCACACTCCGAGCCCTGCCCCTTGACCCTACAGTACATTTATTAGACCATGATAAAATTAAGCAAACCGCTGATTTGCTGTTATTATTTTTATAGGGTATTTGTTTTCCCTTTGCACGATAGGTAATCATGGCCAACACAGGACATAACATTGACGACGCTACATTGGTACAATCTGTGGCGATGCAATTAACTTTGCGTTCTCTCGACGAGGGGACGGAATACCCCTTGAGCGGCAAGGAGATACTCATTGGCCGAGAAGTAGAGTGCCAGATTCCCCTTAGAGCGGGCCACGTATCTAGATACCACGCAAAGATAACCCTAACCAACCACACCGCTTATATTGAAGACTTGCAGTCAACCAATGGTACCTTTATCAATGGTAAACGAGTGGTGGGTCGTCAAACGATTGGTATTGGCGATGACATTCGGTTTCATGACCAGCAATTTCGCTTGGCTTCAGCTGAGTCCGGCGATGCTGACGCGACACTACTCACAAGTTTTGAACAAGTCGGGGAAAATACCCAGCCACAAATAACCCAACCCGCCGCTACTGCAGAATCAAAAACAATAGAGGCGCCTGCTCAGCCAGATATATCCCCATCCCGACCTCAGGAGGAGCGACGTGCCATTAATCGCCCAGTGCTGAAAAATGTTGGTGAGGATGAAGGGGACAAAACCAGCTTGCTTAGCATGCATGAGTTACAATCTCTTGCAGAACGCAGTCGAAAGTCTCAAGCCAGCGTATCCATCGGGAATGGCCCACGGTTTGTGATACTAACGGCACCTATCAGAGGGAAAGTATTCCCACTCATGCAGGATGCCCCTATCGGGCGCCAGTGGGATATAGGTAGAAGCCAAGATGTTGAAATATCCCTAGAAGACAAGACGATTTCCCATCACCATGCAAAAGTCATCAACACGCCGAATGGATGGCTCATTAGCACTGCTAGCGCCAAGAATGGCGTTATGGTGAATGGCTTATCCGTCACTCGCGCATTCCTCAGCCATAACGACAGAGTACGACTGGGCCGTATAGAATTAGCGTTTATGACAGATGAAGGTGAACCGCCTGCCGAATCAATCTATGACTTGCCGCAAGAAGAAGGTTACAACAAAGGCCTTATTGTAACCGTGGGAATTTCAGTTCTTGTCGCGGTGACACTTGTTATTGCTCTAGCGATACAATAGCTAGAGCAATAATCTCGCTTAGTACCACATCGAAAAAAACAACCGAATAACATCAGCTTCGATACTATATGTTGATTCGTTGCCTGCTGTTGCAGTTTGATATTTAACACTCTCACGAGCATCTCTAAAGTCGTCGTAGACAAACTCGATACGATCATACAAGAGAGAAACAGACATCTTTTCCATAAAGCCCCAACCTTCCGGCTCATACTCAAACGTCACCCCCACTCCAATGGTAGTATCTTTATACGTACTCAGCTCTTTATCCCTGGCCTTAAAGTTCTGCGTGTTATTTTCATCAAATAGATCGCTATAAAAATCCGCCTTGGTTTGAGAATACCAACGGTGATGAATATCAAACACCCAGTGTTCACCCCAGGGGTGAGTGTAATTAATGTCAAAATTCCAAGCATCAATACCCCAAGAATCTTGATATATACGGTACTCAAAACCCAGTGCCGCACGGTAAGGCAAAAAATGTTTAAAGCGAGCCGCAATCGCATCACTGGTTCGCGTTTCTGGGTATATTTCATCAGCGAAATCCCTCGACGCACCATTCAAAAAGCTGTATTGACGGTATGGGTTACGTAAAAGGCCGTCGTCAACGTCTGTCTGCGCAACAATATTCACAATCCAGCTCTTAGAGATCACCTGAGAAATCGACAGAATATACTTCTGATGGCCCGCGTCCTGTGTACCGAAATCTGCGTCTGCTGTTTTACTGACTTCATCCCAACCTTGAGCGTATGACAAACTGACATTCGTTAGATCACCGAAAAAGTCCTGACTTATGGAGCCGTAAGCAGTGTTTGCTTCGTAGTCATTCTCAGAACTGTTGGTAAAGCCAACGCTCATAATGGTTTTATTAAACAGGTAATCCAGGCCCAAAGAGTACTCAGTACGCTCTTCTTTATATTCGCTCGCCAACACCTCTACATCAATGGACGCCCCCGAGATGTTATCCACATAATAATTGGCGGAGACCGAAAATTTGTCCAAAAAGCTCTTTCGAACTAAAACAGACGGCCCTTCAATAGTCACCCCGCCACCATCATAGGAGTGAAACATGACATCAGCCCTATCTTCCGGCAATACCGCTGCCTTCAAGGTACTAAACGTACCTGTTAACGAAATCAACAAAACACAAACAATACGAAACACGTAACAACTACCCGATTGGTTTAACATTAATTACACCCACAGCCGCCGCCAGCGCCACCTTCTGCACCTTTTGCCCCTTCCCGGGCTTGATAAACATGGTGCATATAGGTTTCGGCTACAGGATCTCGGCCAAAGCGCATGATAGGGTCTGCCAGATTGGTCCTCTCATAGGGCTTCACCCATGGCTTAATGGTACATCCAGCGGTTAGCGTAGATGACAGTAGTACAACAACGAGGATTCCCCATGAACACACCCTAGTCATGATCATTCCCTCAATAATGCGCGAATCTGGCGCTCATAATCCACTTCAAACCCAGGTTTATAGCCTCGGTGCAAAAAGCGCTTATTACCCTTACGGTCAACCATTACCGTCGTTGGCATAGAATCCAACTGATATATCTCACTTACTTTATTCTTGCTATCAAATACCACCGGAAAAGAAACCGGGATCTCTTTTAATAGATTTTTAGCATCAGCCACATCTTCATCAATATTAACCCCCAGTACCGTAAAGCCAATTTTCTTAAAGCGTTTTTGTAAATCATCAAGCAAGGGCATCTCTTGTCGACAAGGCCCACACCATGACGCCCAGAAGTTCACCATCACAACTTCGCCGCGAAAATCAGATAATTTAAGCGTTTTATTCAGATTACTCGGCAAACTGAAATCTGCCGCTTTACCGCTAAGCTCGATGTCTTTCGCCTGCGCCGCGCTGCCCATCAACAACCCCAGTGACAGTGAACAAGCAACTACCGCTCGAAAGAAGCGGGATTTATTGATAGATGTAGATTGATTATTAGACATATTCAGCACCTCAAAAGAAGAATGTTACGCCAGTATGGAAGTCGAAATTTTGCGATTTTTTCGTTGCTTGGGATACTTCTCGTGAAAAAATGTGATCCCTAAAGTCGATGTGATAGGCAAGCCAATCCGTAATTATAAAGCGATACCCAACACCAAAATTAACCGTGAACTCATCCTTACCATTAAACTGGGTCACACCTGCGCCACCAATAACATATAACGCCGAATTAAATGCCCAGTCCTCACCGATAAAAACTTCCCCAGGAAACAGGTTAAAACCTAATGACAAATTGTACATAACCAACTTGTCATCGGTGAAGCTGTTCACATTAGTCACATTAGACGCCGAGCTTGTCTCTTCTAAAGTACCAACTGCGTAGTTCGCCTCTATAAACAGATCTTCCGTCGCATGGAAGGTCAGGCTTGTTCCAACCAACGTTATCGCTGTCAACTCTTCCACTGACAACTGGCCAATATAAATTCCAACCTCAAAATTCTCCGTATCAATATCAGCTTCTTTCAAATCTTCCCGCATCACAAACGGCTCAATGATAGGCGCAGAGTTTATCGATTCAACGCTATTGTCTGCACTATTGTCTGCACTATTCTCGGCGTAACCTGTTGCCGCACCAAACACTAGCAAACAGGCAACTGCCTTTAGAAAAATACGGCTAATCCAGCTTTCCATTCTTCAATCTCTCGGTTACTTTCATTATCAGTTAATCTCACACTGTTTCGATATTCGACTCTCAGCATAAATTGGCGGCTAAAATGAATCTTCACCCCACCCCCAACGCCGACGAGTTTATCTTTCTCATCTCCAGAGTCATCATTAATTGCAGTGTCTTTTTTCTCCACTGTTAGCTCCCCAACAGCAAGCAAAGCATAGGGCGATACTTTCCATAGCGGAAACGGTTGGTTGAGTACACTGAGTGAATACACCGTGCTAGTAAACTCATCACCAATGACAGTGCCGGCCTCAAGCTCAAGAGATAGATTCTCCGTAAGCGACTTACCCACGAAGGCAGAGACAATGGTTCCTCCGGCATAATCGCCAGCCATTACACCCACTTCGCCAATACGGCTGGAGAAATCATCAAAACTCGGATCTTTTAATTCTACAACGTCGTCTTGGGAGTTTAGCGTTCGAATCAACTGGCGTTTATGTACCCAACCCTCAACCCCTCGTGGGGTCTTGATCTTAAACCAATCGGTTTTTCGAATAATGATCTCTATCCAATCCCCTCTTTCACTTACGTAAAAGATAGGATAACCCCGACCAGGGCCAGTACGTACGTCAATATAGGGGTCAGCTATTTTTGTCGCCGCGGCAATACCCTCGGCACGCGCCTGATTGAATAATAAGCAGGAACAAATAACAAAAAACGCTAGGAATAATCTAAGTGAACTCAATATAGGCTGCAAAATAAGTAGACTTCTAAAATAGTGGCAAGGGAGATATTTTATTAATTATTGTTAGTCCCTACGCATGGTACGACCATACCCAGGGACTGGCAAGTGAAATCAATACCCGCTTAGGTGTTAACCCTAATCCGAAGGTGCATCAAACGGATTGTTGAAATATTGCCCCCCCATATCCATCCACTCACGTAGTAATTTCAACTCTGTTCCCGTTAACCAATCCCGATGGTCGAGCTCAGGATTGGTGGCAAAATCCGCATTAGGGGCGCTTTCCATCTTGGTGAAGAAACTTCTCGCCACATTGTAGGAGGCAGCAAGGGGGTCAACAGTATAATAGGCAGCACAAGGGTCATTATTCAGCCCCCTCTGAATCATTGATACACGGGTACCTCCTGCATTACCGGCGGTCAGCGAACCGCGTAACAGCAATGCTCGAGCGGCAGTCGCGTCGTCTTGTTCACAAACGTCAGTAAACACCGGAGCACCATCCTCATCAAAAATAGGTGCACCGTCACCATCCACTGCCTGAATTGGGCTAAACACAATATCATCAGATATTTGAGCCATTAGCGCACCCCCAGCAACAACGCCACGGGGATGATTTGCTCGAAGGAAGTCGTACGCTTCATATCGATCATTGTTGTTATTAACACTCAAGACCGCTGCTATATCACCATCATCCCCAAGATAGAGCTGCTGAATCGGAGGCGAATTATCATCCGGTATTTCTAGATCATGGGAATTGCCGGCTGTCCTCGGGTCATCGGCATTAGCTGGATCCGGCTGATGGTTGTGGCAGCTAACACAGGTGTGATCTTCCAACACCACCGCAGAGTCCATAGGATCCAATACTAATCGAGGCTTACTCCAGATAGGGTGGATATGGGTCTCATAATTAATAATCATCCGGCAATTAGAACGCCACTCATCTACACAAGATTGGAAGTTTACTGGCGGCAAGTAACTAATATCTTCAGCATCAAATGACGCCACCATATCACTTAAGGTATAACTAAAGCCTGTGACTTTACTACCAGGCTCTCCCCACACATCATCAAACACGAAATCTGCAGACAGCGTAGTGTAGGTATTATCCAAACGCGCACGGGTTTGCGCCATGGTTTCAGCAAATTCAGTTGCCATCGCTGGATCGGTATTTGGATAACCACTCGCGGGAGCTCCGGTATTGACGGTATCAAGCGCGCCAGAGCGACCATGAGCGACTGCATCACCATTATTATGGCAACCGGTACAAGTTAGTGTTTCGCCGGGTCTTACATGAACCCAGTTATCATGTCTCGCACTTCTTCCACCAAAGCTGATGCGAACTCCTTGTGCATCAACCATGCTAAATGAAAATGCAACATCTGCCGGAACACGCGTCATGACAGAACCATCAGGCTCAATCTCTGCGTAGCCCAATATTTCTTTCATCCCTGAGCCATCACCCTGTAAAAAGTCATTGTCGACTTCTCGGGTATTTTCGTCCCATTGCGGTACACGGCGGGATATTCGTAAGAAACGTGCGGGACGCTCATCAACGCCAACAATAGTTGGATCCTTCATATCCGCCAGTGTTGTTGCAGCAGCTGCGCCTCCACCAAAAGTACCATCAAGATTATAAACACTCCGAATATGTAACAACCCCCAGCCATCAGCGACCAAGTCAGCATCCCCAGTATCTACCGTCTCTGCAATAAAGCTCGGCGAGGTCGATGCTTTTACGACAACAAGGTCCTTGTAATACACCCCCTCTTCTGGATTATCTAACAATACAGATCGTGTATTATTAGCAGGGTCTTCCATAAATAGCTGATAACGTAGATCCGCTTGAACGACATTGTCACCACTCAAATTATCATTGGTACACACTTGCAGCTCACCACCAACCAGCACATGACACAGATTTAGACTAATAACATTGCGCCCGGTGCCATCATCTGTTGGTACCGCGCTACTGAGGCGCCCAGCAATATTCGGCACAGAAGGCAAAGTCTGGTTATACCCCAAATAGCCTAATTCAACCGCCGTGCCACCACCACCCGGCACCGCAACGGTCTCATCGATATAGTTTTCCACGTTCAAAATCGCATACTGAGGATAAGACTGGTCCACTTCATTATCAAATTTCAGCTCCACCAGTATTCGTCCGTCAGCAAGTTCTTTTGGCCGCGCGTAACGGGTTGCGGGGTCTGCTTCCGCATCCACTTTTAAACCCACATTGGGGCTGTTATGGCCAAATAATAGTTCTACGCCGCTACCGTCTGGGTTCATCCGATAAACGCTGACCGCGTCTGCATCATTTTTATCCCAACGACTAAAGAGCACTCGTCCATCCGCCATCATGGAGGGGTTAAAATCATGACTTTGGTTAAACGTTACCTGCTTTGCAAAATCGATATTTCGACTGGTTCCCAGGATATGTAAATTAAAGGTTCTTTCACCTTCGTCATCGTCATTAACATCATCAGGTAAATGACGGTATTGTACTTTCCCTTCATCACCCAATGTTCTCATGGTCGTTTCTTGGCGCGAGGAAGAAAATAGAATTCGATTATCTGACAAATAGACTGGGTCAATATCGTGAATATGGTTAACCGAATCACCGGTAGTAATCTGCACTAAACTTTGCGTATCGACAGCGTATTCCCATAATCCCCACGCAGGTTGTACAGGGTCATCTTCCCCTTCTTCTGTTGCTAATGGTAATAGAGGCCCACGCATTGCAAATAATAACGATGAGGCGTCATAATTAACGGTCAACTGTCGAATGTCATAATCACCCGTTGCAGGAGTAATGCGATGCTCACCTGCGGTATTACGAATAAATACTCCCGCACTGCCTTCTCGGAATGATTCAAAATCCATCAGCGATTCTGTGGGAGCGGACAATTCTGGATTCGTTGGTAACGTGCGTTTAATATAAGCAATCGCTATATCAGCACCACCGGCACCACTGCCTTCTTCATCAATTCCGGGACCTCCTCCACCACACGCGGCCAACCATGCAATGGCAGGTAACAGAACTGTAAATTTCATATACAACGACTTCAACATGGGCCTTTTCTCTTTTTTTGCAACACAGGTCTGATTATCCCTTTAAATTGCCTGTCTATTCTGTGGTCACAATCACGAAACCATTATTTAGCAATTGGTAGACTAGTACTCAATGTCATGACGCTTCGTGTGCATTACGTTGAGTACAGCAAATTACGATGAAACTTCAATAATTAACTCCTTCATTGTTTTTGCAATGGGCTTGTGAGAGAGGCTCCTCAACCAAAACCTTACGTTAGTTCTAATAACAATGAATGTTAGACTGAACTGATGTAAACAATAGGCATTCGTGACTCTACAAAAAGCAACCTTTGACCCAGGCTTAATCAATAGGTTTAGCAATAAATGCAGGACTCTAATTATGAGCATGCCCTTAACTTTTAAGACCTTTGCCGCTATCGGACTACTATCCGCATTAGCGACACCCCCACTCGCAATGGCGGGCCCATCAGAACAAGCAAAACGTATACACGATAGAATCGCAGGTGTTCCCCCTACAGAAGCCGAACTGGCTACTATGGTGGGGATCATTTCTGGCTCGAGTAGCGGTTTACGTGACGCAGCACTTGCTGTTCCGTTAACCAATAAGAATTTCTATAACGTTACGCTTAAGAATATGTATACGCCGTGGACTAACGAGGAGCAAACGGTGTTTGCGCCGTTAAACGATTTCACCGCCACAATGATCGGCATGATCCGTGACGACAGGGATTTTCGGGGAGTACTTTCCGAAGACATTATTTATCGCGGCATCGACCCCGCCGATGGACTTCCAGCTTATTCCAATGACGATAATGCACATTACGAAGCGCTAGAAAGCCAAGGTATCGATCTCTCCGATGAAGCTAAGTTTGCTTCCACAACACAATCGAGCGTTACCGGTTTGCCGTCAAACGCAACCTCGGGTGTATTAACAACTCGTGCCGCGGCCAAAGCCTTTTTTGTCGCCGGCACCAATAGAGCTATGTTTCGTTTTACTGTACTGAATTTCCTCTGCAACGATATGGAGCAGCTAAAGGATACCACTCGCCCACCCAGCCGCATCCGTCAAGACGTCTCGCGAAGCCCAGGTGGTGATAGCCGACTCTTTATGAACGGTTGCTTAGGTTGTCACTCGGGCATGGACCCCATGGCACAAGCCTATGCCTATTACGAATGGACAGGAGAAGAAGGTACTGAAGAGGGTCATCTCGAATACACCCAAGATTCAGTGCAAGCTAAATACCATATCAATGCTAATAACTTCCCCTACGGCTATATTACTCCCAACAATAATTGGACCAATTTTTGGCGCGAAGGCCCCAATGGCTGGGTTGGTTGGGACCCCGATTTACCAGGTGAAGGTGTTGGTGCGAGTAGCATGAATACTGAGCTTGCGCACTCAGATGCATTTGCTCAATGCCAGGTAAAGAAAGTATTCAAGACTGTCTGCTTACGAGAACCGACAACTACCGACGATTTTACCCAGTTTGATACCTTCGTCGACAGTTTTAAGACAAGTCATAATATTAAAAATGTATTCGCAGATTCTGCGCAGTACTGTATGGATGAGGAGTAGGCTAATGATGATTACTCTACACAATAACCCAGCATTATCCTCGCTACTGCGTTCTTTGACGATCGTGGTATTCAGTCTCTTTCTTGCCGCCTGTGGTAGCGGTGGTACTGGAGAAGACACAACCGAAGGTGACGGTGGCTCTAACAACGGGTCCACTGGTCAGGAAGATGAACTCTCATCGCTCCAACAATACAATACATCAGAATCAAAACCGCAGCCCGCGAATGACGATGTTAGAGCCTTTATGAATAACGTATGGGCCAATGTTGTCGATGAAGATCGGTGTGGAAGCTGTCATAGCCCCGGTGTAGGTAACTCGCCGATGTTTGCCCGCGACGACGATGTCAACCTTGCTTACAATGCAGCCCTAGGGGTAAGAAACCTTGAATCCCCCAGTAGCTCTCTAATGGTTACACAAGTCCAAAGTGGGCATAACTGTTGGACCGACTCTCCTGACGACTGTGCCGCAGATATGACACAATGGATTACCAACTGGGCTACTGCCAGTAACGGATCCGTTAGTAACGTTGTGCAGCTTGTCGCCCCGGAAGTTCACGAAGTCGACGATGCAAAAATACTGCCTACCGATTCTATTCCCACTGGCTATTCGACGCTACACACGTTATTAACCGATAACTGTGCTGGCTGTCATATAGAAACCGCAGATGATGCACAGTCACCATTTTTTGCCGTAGCATCAGAAGCAGATTCCTACGATGCCATAAGAAGCAAAATCGACTTAGAAGATGAAGACCGTAGCCTCAACGCAGCCCTATCAAGAATCGTGGTTCGTTTGCGCAGTGAGAGTCATAATTGCTGGTCCGCCAGCTGTACTTCAGATGCAACCGACTTGTTGAATGCAATTAAGACAATTGCCACAGGTATCGTCGCACAAGAGGTAGACCCAGCCCTTGAAATCAGTAAAGGTGTACAACTTGGTGTTGATGGTTTGCCTGCTAATACGGGCGGCCGCCATGAAACAGCAATGATTGCACGCTGGGAATTTAAAGAAGGCTCTGGATCATCCTCTAGAGACACCAGCGGTATTGAACCACTGATGGATTTGCAATTTGCTGGCGATGTCAGCTGGGTTGGAGGCTGGGGAATCAACCTCGCCGGAGGCCGAGCCCAAGCAACGACGAGCAGCAGTAGCAAACTCTATAACAAGATCGCAGATACAGCCCAATACAGTATCGAAGCTTGGCTAGCGCCAAACAATGTCACTCAAGAAGGTCCAGCGCGTATTATCAGCTATTCTGCGGGTGATGATAATGCCAACTTCTTATTGGGCCAAACCCAATATAATTATGACTTCCTCCATCGTAGTGAAAATAGCAATGAAACTGGTAGCCCTGCGCTCTCAACAGCGGATGCCGATGAGCGCTTACAAGCCACTCTTCAGCATATCGTTGTCACCTACGATCAAACCAATGGCAGAAGAATTTATGTTAATGGTGAATACACCACCGATGTAGATCCTGCACCTGGTACCTCAATTAACGACTGGAGCAACAGCTATCAGTTTATTCTAGGTACCGCCGATGTGGATTTCACGTGGTTGGGTGTTGTGAGGATGGTTACTATTCATAATCAAGCCTTGTCTCAGGAGGAGATTACGCAGAACTTTGAAGCCGGTGTGGGACAAAAATTCTTGCTGCTCTTCAATGTTACCGACCTAGTGGGTTTAGATGATTGTTGGGATAGCTTTGTTGTCTTTGAGGCGGCAGAATATGATAGTTATAGCTACCTATTTAACCAACCTTACTTCGCACGTTTGTACGAACAAAAGGCGGCAGGGGCTGGTGTAGCAGAAGCTTGTACGGCAGAAACAGCGCCTACGCCCAGTACTTTTTCTTTCAGTTTAAAAGATATGCGACTTGGCATTAATGGAGAAGTGGCAGCAACAGGCCAAGGCTTCCAGAAACTGGACACTACCGTCACCGCTGATCGCCAAATTCTATCGAATATTGGTACGATCATTAATCAGCAGAACGGGCCTGATTCGGATCAATTCTTCTTAGCATTTGGTGAGCTAGCAGGTAATCCAGGGGTTTACACTGACCCTACATCTCTCACGCTTGCTGACCCTATTGCTAGCACGATAAGCGAACTATCAGGAGTACGTACATTTGAAGAAATCAATGCATCATTGGAAACAATGACAACCGTTCCCTCTACGACCAGCTCTATTGCTGCACTCTATGACACGGTGAAACAACAACTACCCGTTGATGAGGCAATTACGGACTTTGTTGCTGCTCAACAAATGGCAATTGCACAATTAGCCATGCTGTACTGCAGTGAATTAGTCGATGACACCGCTAAACGCGACGCCTATTTCCCCGCATTTAACTTTAACGAAACGCCAGACGATGCATTTGATAGCACAGCAAAACGGGACGCTATATATGTGCCCCTTTTGAATCATATGTCTGATACAAGCGACGACACGAACCTCACCGCAGCAGATCTATCAACCTCTTTGGGAGAACTATTGGATGGCGTCACTGGTCGTAGTGGACTAATCGACTGCAGCAGCGACTGCAGTACCACGCGAACAGAAACTATCGTCAAAGCTATGTGTGCATCGACCGCTGCTAGCGCTGCGATGCTAATCCAATAATTGAGCGACTGAGAAATATTGAGGCAATTAAGATGAAAAAAACTAATCAACCTTTATCACCAGACGCTCCATTGTTCCACCCAGATCATAGACGTCCTCGCACCCGTCGAGAGTTTATCAGTCAGGGCTTTATGGCTGGTGCCGGAACTGTAATTGGCGCGTCGACATTAAATATGTTCACCCCGGAAAATGTTATTGCACAATTGGCCAACGACCTCGAAGCCGACACCACTGGCCTGTGTAATATCCAGGATGGTACGGGCAAGATCCCCTTTATCTGTTTTGATTTAGCCGGAGGAGCCAATATTTCAGGCTCTAACGTACTCATCGGCAAGCAGGGCGGACAACTCGACCTACTTAATACTTCGGGTTATAGCCGTCATGGCCTGCCAGGGGACCGTATTCCTGGCCTACCCGATGCCATTAACAACTCAACCGATTCTATCGATCAATCGTTGGGATTAGCGTTTCATTCAGACAGTGGCTTTCTACGAGGCATTAATCAGAGCTTGACTGCTGGCACTGCAGACAATGTTAACGGCGCGGTTATCCCCTCTCGATCAGATAATGATACGGGTAACAACCCACACAACCCAATGTACGGTATTGGGGTGGCGGGGGCTCGGGGGTCACTATTAGCTAACATCGGCTCCCGAAGCAGCGAGTCTGGGGGGAACTCCATGGCTCCCAGCAAGATGATTGAATTGGCGGCAAACCTGGAGGTACCTGTATTACGCCCAACCAAAATTGACCGACCTTCTGACGCGACAGGCCTAGTGGATACCGGCCAATTAACCGAACTTCTTGGTGGCGATGCCGTTGCGGTAATGGAAAGCATCACCCGTTTAAGTAAGGCCAAGTTAGACGGCCTCTATAATTACAATCCGGCGTCACGGTTGATTACCAGCGAATCCCAATCAAAAGTCTACTGTAGCTACCTGAAAAGTGCCGTTGTTGCTGATGACTTCCAAGACGGCCCATCTGTACTGGACCCCTCACAAGATGAGCGTATCGTGGGTGACAGCGGTATATTCAGTCAAGCCGAATGGGATAGCGATAGCGAATTTAGAAAAACCGGCTCGGTCATGAAGTTAGTCATCGACGGCCGGGCTGGTGCAGGCACCGTGACAATGGGCGGATACGACTACCACACCGGGGAGCGTGCCACTGGAGAGATTCGAGATGAACGCGCCGGACGCTGTATGGGGGCCTGTTTGGAGTACGCTCGTCAAGCGGGTAAACCATTGATGATGTATGTTTACTCCGATGGTTCACTATCGAGTAATGGCACCATCGACACCTCAGATGCTGGGCGTAACAAAGGCGTCTGGACCGGCGATAACTCATCAACCGGAGGCGCATTTTTCCTCGTCTATAACCCGAACGGCAAACCTGTACCAAGGCAAGCAGATCCCAACGGTACGCTACAAAACTTACAAATCGGATATATGGATGCCAACGGTGCGGTACAAACCAGCTCCAGTGTTGCAGCCAATAACGTAAACCTGTTATCTCAAACCATTGTGCTGAACTACATGGCATTACACGGTGAAGAAGGTAATTTCTTTGATTCTGCCTATTTTGGTAATGACAGCAGCATCTCAGATTTAGGTTCCAGCGCCGTCATTGATGACTTAGCTGTTTTTGAATCTATCATTACCTAAATGCCCATAAAGGCGGCTCCTCTGAGAGCCGCCTATCGCTTGACCTAACATTATGACCATTTTGTCGTATTTGGAACCGCCAGCTGACTTTTTAAGCTCTGGTGCATCTAGCCACATCGCTCTACTATGCTCTTTACCTCAACACTAACAGCATAGGAACCCCTCCATGGTCATCTTTAATCTTTACGTTATTTGCTGTGTGCTCTTGCTTACTATCCTAGCAATGAACGTCTCACGTGTGCGTATGACAGAAAAAATAGGTAATGGGGACGGTGGTAGTAAAACCTTACGTGCAGCAATACGATCCCATGGTAACGCATTGGAATTTGTTATACCTTTTGCCCTCCTCGTGCTCGCCTTAGATCTTGGTGACACAGACAAAGGGCTAGTGGCATTTCTTGCCTTCAATTTTATACTCGTACGTATTGCCCATGCCTGGAGCATGATTGGCTTACTCTTCAAGCTACGTCAGGTCACTGCCGCCGTCACCTACTTGCTTATGGTACTAGGCTGCGGCGTACTTGCTCGGCAATTGATTGGCTAGCGTTCTAATACAGAAATTATTATTAAAAACGCGACAAAACCGTCGGAACGGCAAGTATTACACCCACTCACAATTAGTCAACATTGTTGTCCTTGATCAGGGGCCATGCTATGTTGAGATTTTCTCCCGACGGAAAATCTCAACATGCCACACTCCTCTACCTTCAAAGCATCATTAACTTCCAGCGTTCGGCGATACCTTCACCCCACAGCATCTATTCGTGATCTACAACCCCTTACTGCCGGTTCATCCGCTGACACGTGGAAATTTGACGTCATCACTGAGCAGGGGGAACAACCGCTCATTTTGCGGCGACTTGCCCTGGATGAGAACATTTCAACCGCCGTCTCCAAAAAGACCGAAGCATTAGTGCAGCAAGCAGCGGTGGCTAACGGTGTTATCGCACCAAGAGTGCGTTTCATTTTGGAGGAGATCGATCAGCTTGGACATGGCTATGTAATGGATCGAATCGAGGGCGAGAGTATTCCTCAGAAAATCCTAAAACAAGATACCTTTTCGGTGGCACGAGAACATATGACCGCGCAGTGTGGCACGTTACTAGCACGCATCCATACAACACCGCTTGATACCCTGCCCCCTTTGCCTAACCTTACCGCCACAGCTCAGGTAGAAGAGCTCTTTAATCTCTACCGTTCTTATGAGCAATACCAACCTGTCTTTGACGTCGCCTTTTGCTGGTTAAGAGAGCACATTCCCCGCTCGGTCACTCCCGCCCTGGTTCACGGTGATTTCCGACATGGGAATTTCATGGTGGATAGACAAGGTATTTGCGGAATACTTGATTGGGAGCTCACGCATATAGGTGACCCAATGGAAGATATCGGCTGGTTATGTGTCAATTCCTGGCGCTTTGGCAACCCCCACAATCCCATAGGTGGGTTCGGTAAAAGAGACGAGTTCTACCAAACCTACCGGAAACAAAACGACGTTGAGATAGATGAGGCGGCCATTCACTTTTGGGAGATATTTGGCACGTTAAAATGGGGCGTTATTTGTCTTTTCCAGTGCTTTAGTCACCTTACCGGAAAAATACGTTCCATGGAACGCGCGGCAATCGGCAGGCGTGTATCCGAAACAGAAATTGACTTACTTCAGCTAGTAAACGCTACAGGCAAAACAACCAGCAAGGATATGTCTCATGCCATTTGACCGCCCCACTACGATTGAGCTCATCCAATCGACACAAGAATACCTGCAAGACTGCATTCACGTTACGGACTCAGAAAAAGCCAATGGCGCCGCTACGCTTAACATGCGCATCGCATCGAATATTCTAAAAATCGTTGAGCGTGAACTCACCTTAGGTAATGCGTTGAATCAACAAGAAAACTTGCGTTTACAACACTTATTAGACCGACAAGGAACACTGGCAGAACTCAACCAATGGTTAACACTGGCAATACGGGAAAATCGCATCGCCTATGACGATCCAGATTTACAGCGACACTTACAACAAACAACCCTTGGGAAACTATCCGTGGACAACCCCAAATACAGCACCTACAAACAGCTGTATAACGCACAAGAAGATGCGACAAAGATATAGTCACCTATCGTTGACTATATCTGAAAACAGCGTAGCATTAACTTCATCAATCATGAATCGTAGCCGATGGAGTCAGTCTTATCATGACAGAGCTCGTTAGAGAATTACTCACGCCTTATTATATTTACATTAAATTTATTCATTTGTTCTTTGTGATGATGTGGTCTTGGAGCACAACTGTCGCTTACCTATGGTTTGCAAAAGCGGCGTATCTAAAATGGAAAAAACATCCAGAGAACGAAGAACTTGTAAGACGTAGAAATTGGGCATTTGAGCAATTTGACCGTGGCGCGGTAATTGAACATACCGCATTCCCGATCATCATGATCACTGGGCCATTACTTTACTGGTTAGGGAATTGGAACATGGACGCCAATTGGCTAATGGTAAAACTGAGCATCGTTTTACTGCTGTTTATTCCGATAGAAATTGCGGACTATTACTTATCACATTTCGGCGGTAACAAATACACCATAAGAAAAAGCAATCAACCTGAAAAATATGAGCGCTTTATCCATATTCATTGGCGATTCTTTCAACTAACCACTCCTGTCATTCAATACTCGGTACCCACTGTCTTATTTCTTGCGATAGTAAAACCGTTCTAATACTTGTCTAAAGGTTCGCCCCAATCGCGGCCCAATAGATTTCTTAATTCATTGCCTGCATTGGCTCCAATGCGGGCATTCATTTCCTTTTCAATCCTGACCAGTGCCTTCAACGCATACTCAGCAATTTGTTTGCCCTTTGCAGAGGGCGTCACGATCTTCGCACGTTTATCCGTAGGATCGGTAGACAGCTTTAACAACCCAAGACTAACCAATTCATTTACCGAGCGATTGACTGCCTGCTTACTCACCCCCATATGCTTGGCAATATCGACTGTTCTATTTCGCCCCTGGCTTAGATGGACAAATATTACCGACTGAGAGCGTGTCACTGGCGGCCAGCCTTTTTCATCAATCAGGTTCTGTAAACTCTCATCAAACCAATAATAGGCATTCAGCAGCAGCTCCATCATGTTGTACCCACTGCCTTCTAACCACTGGTCATATTCCTTATCGATGCCGGTGGCTCCATTTGCTTTCGAAGATGCTTGTTTACTCATAATTTTACAATTCTACCGCGGATGAATGAGCACGATTTTAAGTCAATTTCCGGTCAATTAATAGAATTTGCCACTTCATTACCTATACACAGAGCAAATAAACTATGTTAACGTGAACAACTAGTCATCAATGTTGACCTTATATAAATATTACACGAGAATACGTCATGGACCTAGGTAACAACACCAATATTCGCCTCAATCCGCATGATGAATATATGCATCCTATTGAAGATGTCAGTAATTTCAATGAAAGCATGTATATCAATTGTTTTGACCACGAAACAAAAATGGGAGGCTGGTTTCGTGTCGGTAACCGTCCCAATGAGGGGCATGCTGAAATGTCCTGTTGCGTTTATCTGCCAGACGGACGCGTTGGGTTTATGTTTCAGCGTCCAACATTAACCCATAACGAGGCTCTTGACAGCGGAGGGATGAAATTTTCGGTTATATCCCCGTTCAAACACCTTAGAGTGACTTATGAAGGTGAGCTGTGCGTTTTGAACACCCCCCAGGATATGGATAACCCCAAACAAGCGTTCTCCGCAAATCCCAAAGTAAATACAAAAATATCCATCGATTTTTTTAATATCGCCCCCGTCTATGGCGGAGAAATGGTGGATGATAACGGTAAGCCTATCGAAGAAGCCCCCGAAGAATCTTTTGCCCGTGCTCACTATGAGCAGCATATGAAAGCCGAAGGTGTTATTCAAATAGGTGCCGAGCATTACCCTATTAATGGGTTGGGTATGCGCGATCATTCCTGGGGGCCTCGATACTGGCAAAACCTTTATTGGTACCGTTGGCTACCCATGTGTTTCTCAGAAGATTTTGCGATGAATATCTCCGTCGTCACCATGGCAACAGGCAAGCAATATGTGTGGGGCATGGTGTTACGCATGGACGAATATGGTGACAAAGATTATGTACTTATCGAAGATGCCACTATCACCTCAACTCTCGATGCCCAGAATCAAGCAATCGGCCAAGAAATATGGCTAAAGACTCACGAGCGGGAATATACGGTGAGTGGTAAATCTCTGTCTCTTATCCCCTTGCGTAACCGACGCACATTACCCGATGGTAACTTTCTCAACACACGTATCACGGAAGCCATGAGTGTATTTCATTGCGATGGTCAACAAGGTTACGGCATGTCTGAGTACTTGGATCAGATGGTCGACGGCAAACCCGTCGGCATTACCTGCTAAGTCACTAACCTTCAGTGCTGCCTCCCATGAACGGTGATGGCAGCCCCCCTTTTCAACCACTAAAATTTCGACTGATAACTTAAGGCAAAGATAATCGCTGTAACGTCAGAATCGTAATCCGTGCCCATATAAGGATTATAGATAAACAAGTACTGATTCAAACTGTTAGACGTATCACTCTTTCCCGCGGCGGTTGAGCGTGTTGCACTAAAATAGGCAAGTGACAGATCCAACGTCTCATTAGCATCAAACTGGTAGCTAAGACCTGTTGCATACAGTTCACCATCACCAACCGGTAGCAATACCGTATGTTTATCCTCAGGAATCGAAGAAGGCCGCGGCTCATAACCCAATCTCAGCGCCAGATTATCTGAATATTGGTATTCAATGCCAACTCCCCAATTCCACACATTTTCAAATTGCATTGGCATCCTTAACACCCGCATCTCCGCTGCCGAAGGCTGAACGATTCGTGCCAATTGCAAAAAATCCACATCCTGATCAAAGGTTATCTCTAAATCTTCCCATACCTGCCAATCCGACATCTTATAATCAACATTGACCTTAATAGCCGGTGTTAACTGAACACTAATACCCACCGCATAGTGCGCTGGAGTCGGTAATTCAACCTCTACATCGCCTTTCTCGACAGTTTCCCCATAGGGTAACGGAAACCCTAGCGCTGCTGTCAGGTCCGTTAGCACCGCTCCTGCGTTATCTTGACGTAACTGCTGCCACATACCAGACCAATTACTATCGTATGACACCTTATAACTGCCCTTCAGTGTATCAGTAGCACCGCTTTGATAAGTAAACCCCAGCGCCAACCAAGCCGTTGGCTCCCATAACACACCTAAATTAAAGGTTGTCGACAGTACTTCTTCCGCTTCTAATTCCAGCCCGGACACTTCGGTATAAGGTCCAACATGCCCACCACAAAAATTAATCGCGGGGACATCTTGTTCGCATACCGCTTTGGCAAGCCCTTCGGCAAAAACCAAACCCACGTTAGGCACCCGCAAGGTCATCCCCACACCAACCCCTTGGTACGAAAACCCCAGAGACGCCCCAACACTCAAAGTATCGGTAACTTGAACACCCACAGAAGGAGAGAAGTAAGTAATACGGGAAAAAGAGACCTCCTCCCCCAAGAATCGACCGGGATCATCCTTGTCACGATAATACCCTGCTGCGGTTGGACTATACACATTAGTAGCAAAGGTGACCTTAGAGCCCGGGGCTTGATAAGAAGCTCCCCCTAAAGGCGCAACAATAGCGGGCAACTTTACCAAGCCTTCCCCAGGTAACACAAACGCAGCCCCCGAAGTTCGACTGGTGGTATTCACCACCGGATCATCAAACGTTCCAGCGGGCACTGCGTCAGCCGCATAAGCATCACTAAAATATTGATCCACAATGGGATCGTGCTCACCAAAATCTACGCGAATATCAAAACTGCCCACAATCAATTTTATCTGCCGCTGTTCACCGCTAAGTTTTGCTAGCCCTGCCGGATTAAAATGAACCGAATCAATCCCGGGGGGATCCGCCGTCACCGCATGACCTAATGCCAGAGCCTTGGCATTTCCAACGGTCAGATTTTCAATCAATGCACCTTGTGCCTCCCTAGCATTCAAGATAGATATCACAATAACTGTAGGTATAGAATAGTGAAGACCGCGCATTCGATATTCCATCATGACGTCATCCTTTCTTATTATTGTTAGGTTGAGCAAAAAGAATTAGGAAAACAGCGCCCCGCTATGGATCGAAGCCTTGATGGTTTCGACAGCGTAGTAATTTTTCTTTCCTTTTATTCCATTTCCCTTACGGTATAATCCATCCACCAACCTAGTCAACTATGTTGACCTTACATTTTGCGCGTATTGTCTTCCTAAGAAAGGATTCCTTTGTTTTTTAGATCAATCACCTGACTTATCTCGTAATTAAGTAAACTTGTCATCACCTCATCCGTTTGCTGACCTAGTGTTGGTGGAGCAGAAAAAATATCCTCATAGGTATCCGAATATTTAATCGGGTTCCCCGGCTGGTTCACAATCTCTCCATCACTCAACTCAACTGGTACGACCATATCTCGGTAAACGATTTGAGCATCGGTTAATGCGTGAGAAAAGTCATTGACCGGAGCGGCGGGGATTCTATGCTCCCGCAGCAGCTCCAACCAATACTCACAGCTTTCCTTTTCGAAACACACTTGTACTCGATGATTAATATGATGGCGTTGATTCCAACGTTCGGGTTGCGTAGAAAATTTTTCGTCTAGCAATTCAGGATCCTCTAGCAATGCCGCTAACTTGATAAAAAATGCATCTCCCATACACGCCACAATAATATGTCGAGTTTTTGTATTAAAAGTCCCATAAGGCACATGGACAAAGTGACCGTTACCCACAGCCGGTGGCTGCACACCACTCATTAAATACATGGTGGCCATATAATTCAGCATCGATACTTGGCAGTCTTGCATCGATATATCGATATGCTGCCCCTTACCCGTTTGTGTTCTTGCGCTCAGTGCACCCAATATACCGATCGCTGCAAACATCCCGCCACCTAGATCACCAATAGGAATTCCTGATCGTAGTGGAGCGCCCCCTTCCTCTCCCGTAATAGACATACCGCCCCCCACCCCTTGCGCAACCAAATCAAATGCGGGGCGGGCTCGCTCAGGCCCCGTTTCACCGAAACCTGTAATCGAGCAGGTAATGATATTGGGGTTGCGCTGTTTGAGGGTATTAAAATCAATGCCTAATCGTGCTGGAACGCCTTCCCCAAAATTGTTTACCACCACATCGGCATGCTCAACCAACTGATAAAATATCTCCACCCCTTCGTGACTTTTTAAGTCGATCGCGATACTTTTTTTGTTGCGACACAACGTCAAAAAATACGCCCCCATACCTTGGGTCCCATAGAGTTTACTTTCTGCCAGTAATTGTCGCGTCGCCTCTCCTTTCCCTGGAGGTTCCACCTTGATCGTATTCGCACCCATGTCAGCTAGCAGCTGTGTTGCGTAAGGTCCTGATAACATGTGAGTTAAATCAAGAATTGTGATGTGTTCTAGTGCTCGCATAATATCCTCACAATAATGTGTAAATTTAAATTCTCCACTGAACCATCTTTTTTGGTCAACATAGATTGACTATTAATCTAACCAGCAATAGGATGGTATGCAAACTTAATTCTTATAAATTTACTTCGCTCAAGATACGACAAGAGTACCGAACGCTTTTTAGGGAGAACATTAATGACAGCCATAACGAATCTCACCCCACTACATCATATTCATCACATGGCTTTTCGCTGTCGTGATGCGGAACAAACACGATGGTTTTACGAAGACGTACTGGGCTTTTCCCTAAGCGCCGCCATGGTTTTCGACGAAGAACCCGGCAGCAATAAAAAGATCGACTATATGCATTTATTCTTTCAAATGGGAGACGGTAATTTTGTGGCATTCTTTGATGTGCCCGATGACGTCAATGAAAAAATGTTCATTGCTCGTCATGGGTTTGATCAACACCTGGCTTTCGAGGTTGATACCATGCTAGAGCTAAAAGCATGGAGAAAAAAAATAAACAAGGCTGGCCGTCCATGCTTTGGGCCCATTGATCATGGGTTCATCCATTCTATCTATATGTATGACCCCAATGGCATACAGGTCGAAATCACCACAAAAGACACTCGCTATGATGAAATCATGGCAGATGATGCTGCCAGCGCTCATGACGTGTTACGACAATGGACAGAAAAAACCCGAGAAAGAAAAGTATCACAGTGTGGTGCGAGCGCGGTGGACCTACGCGGCATTGATATGCAAAAAATCGACATGAGCAATATGACAAAGAATACGACTGAAAAAGCAGAAAAATAAGGACAACAGCATGAGTACCGCCAACAAGAGTTTTACCTATGACCGCATACCCTACATGGTTGCGTTTCAAGAAAAATCAGCGTTTAAGGATACCTACGCAGGGCCATCCGAATTTGTAGCATTAGAGTCCCACCTGCTTCGCCCTCAAGAAGTACCGTCAAAAACAGTCATTGTTTTTATGCATCCCATAGGCGGTGGTGCCTATCTCCCCATGGTGTCAGCATTAGCCAAAAAAGGGTTACATGTAATCTATTGCAATAGTCGCTATAGAGGTACTGATAGCGCATTAATCATGGAAAAAGTTGTCATCGATCTGGCGGCCTGTATCAAGGATGCAAAGCAACGATTAGGCTATGAAAAAGTGATATTGGCAGGATGGAGCGGAGGCGGCTCCTTATCGCTGTATTATCAAAGCCAAGCAGAAAACCCCACGGTAACCTGTACCCCCGCTGGAGACCCTCCAAATCTTACCCAGGCGAACCTAATACCTGCCGACGGCATTATGTTGCTAGCCGCCCATATAAGCCGAGCAGGCACGATGACAGAGTGGCTCGACGCTTCAATCTTAGATGAAGACAATCCTACGAACAAAGACCCCGAGTTAGATATATATAACCCAGACAACCCCAATCAACCACCCTACACAGACGATTTTGTACATCGCTATCGCGAAGCCCAGATAGCGCGCAACCGACGCATCACTCAGCGGGTAAAGCTACGGCTCGATGAATTTAAGAACGATGGCTTAGAGCATGAAGAATTTGCGTTTGTAGTGCACGGAACCATGGCAGATCCCCGGTTCTTAGACCCCGGCTTAGATGCCAATGACCGACCTGCAGGTTGGTGCTATCTTGGCAACCCTAAGACAGTCAACAACGGCCCCGTAGGACTCGCTCGATTTAATACACTTCGTGCCTGGTTGTCACAATGGAGCTATGACGATTCTCATGCCGATGGTGTAGAATGCGCCAAACATATTAGCATTCCCGCCATCGTGATTGGGAATAGCGCGGACGACGCCTGCACTCCTAGCCATACTCATCGTTTATATCAAGCGATTGCTCATAACAACAAAGAACTGCATGAAATTAAAGGCGCTAATCACTACTACTTTGGTCAACCGGAACAAATGAAAGAGGCTGTCGATCATTGCGCACGCTGGTTAAGGGAGTCCGCACTCATTGATCAATAAATTCATCACTTAGAGGTAAACAACCGTGTCACAACTATTTTCAGTCAAAGATAAAGTCGCTTTAGTTACGGGCGGTACCAGTGGTATCGGTTTTATGATCGCACAAGGCCTCGTTAATGCTGGAGCAAAAGTCTATGTTGCTTCCCGTAAACAACAGGCTTGTGATGATACACAGCACACACTATCTGCCCAGGGTCAATGCACCGCAATCGTTGCCGACCTATCGACTGAAGACGGTTGTGACGCACTTGTGAAGGCGTTGAAAAAAAACGAAGATTGCCTCGATATATTGGTGAATAACGCAGGGTTAACCTGGGGTGCTCCGCTTGAAGAATACCCAGATAAGGCGTGGGATAAAATAAACAACCTCAATGTCAAAGCAGCTTTCACGATGACAAAAAAATTACTGCCTATGCTAGAAAAAAACGCCTCTGCAGTAGATCCAGCACGGGTGATTAATATCACCTCCGTCGCAGGTAAACTCACCGGCAGCATGCAGGCCTACGCCTACGGTCCAAGTAAAGCCGCGTTAAATCATCTAACACAAATATTAGCCAACGAACTAGCGGCCAAACAAATTACGGTTAACGCCATCGCGCCAGGCGTGTTCCCAAGTAAGATGACTAAGTTCGTGCTTGAGAATGACGCTATCGCGAAGCAACAAGCAGATGCCGTACCGCTAGGGCGACTTGGTAGCCAAGAAGATATGGAAGGGTTGGTTATTTTTCTTTGCTCACCTGCTGGCAGCTATCTAACAGGAAACATTATTAATCTAGATGGCGGCACAAGCGTCAAACCTGCACCGTTTCTCTAATTGTTATTACGGTATTGGGATTAGTTATATCCCAATACCGTTGATTTATTATGAGCTAATTTTTCTGCTGCACGAATCACAACACCGTTAACCCTTGCTAAACGCGAGTCTCCGAACGGTGTCCCAAGTCCACTATTGACGGTCATCGCCACCGCCAGCTGACGACTAGGATCACACCAAGCGCCCGAACCTCCATAACCAAAATGGCCAAAAGCATGGGGAGTTTTAGGTCCAGTGGTAAACACACGGTGATAACCCAAACGCCACCGCATAGGAATTGGCACAACGCTATCTCGTCGAATATTCTGAATCGTTGCCGCCTTACGTATCGTTGACTCCGACATAAAACGATGCCCATTGGCTACGCCTTGGTTTGCCAACATACTGTAGACTGCGGCTAAAGATCGCGCGGTAAACATACCATTCATAGATGGCATACAGGACTGGGCTGTCGCCACTGAATTAAAATCAAACGTCGACATACCTTTCGGAAGTAAGCCCGCACGAATGTCATTTGGATTAGCACCCGTTAATCTAATTGCGCCCGCGATGACTTGTTTAAGAATAATGGATTTCAAATTTAATGATTTAGCGGCATTAAATTTTGATGCTTTGGAAACGGTTTTCTCAGGAATAATATGGCTAATCAAATCTGCCCGACGATATAATTCCTCATTCGGCACCCCCACAAATAGCCCATCTAGTTCTAACGGGTCCGCCAACTCTTCCTTTAACACTTGAGCAAAAGATTTACCCGTCACTCTCTGAATAAGTTCCCCTACCAAATAACCATAGGTCAAACCATGGTAACCGTTACGCACGCCAGGTTTATGCGCAGGCCTGCTCACTTCAATTTTTTTGATCACTGTATCCCAATTGTGCATTTGGCTAGAGTGGTCAAGTAAACTATGTATGTCGTACATACCGGACTCATGACAGAGCAAATGACGAACGGTTATGTCATGTTTTCCCGCCTGACCAAACTCCCTCCAGTACGTTGCAATAGGCGCGTCGTAATCAATCAACCCCCGGTCCGCGAGGATATGCAAAACCGTCGAGGCAATACCTTTGGTGGTCGAAAATGAAAGCGCTAACGTGTTCTCGTCAAATGCGTCACCTACCTTATTTTTTGTGCCAGCCCAAATATCGACAACTGGCTTGCCACAGTGATAAACACAAAGCGCGGCTCCACCAGGGTTTCGCTGGGGAATCAGCTTTTCAAATAAACTCGCAACTTTTGAGAAATTAGGATCTACATGCCCTTTTATCATTGAGTAACCTCACACGTTTCGCATCTACTCAGAGTTTTTTCGCCTAACCTAGAAAGGCTACATTCGACTCAGTGGTCATTTAAATATATGGGGGAAGTTTTATTATTGCAAGAAAATGAAAAGTAATTAATTGGACAAAAATCAATGAATTAAGCGTGTTACGCAATTAATTTGCACAAGCAATGCGAAAGTGTCGTAAAAATGACACTAAAAGTACGATAAAATGAAACGAACATCGTCAAAAGCACTCGCAAGAAAAGCACGAGCGTTCCAATGTAAAGAATTGTTGAAACGCCCTAAGATCTACTGGCTAAGCTTTTTTGCGGCCTGTTTTTCAACTGACCCTAACGAAATATTATTTCTCTTTGCAATATCAGCATACTTCGCCTTTCGTTTACCGTTAACATCCTTAACTAAGGCTACTGCATCTTTATTCGTCTCACTGACAACAACCAGGTAACCATTACCTTTTTCTTTCACTGCTCCGCTGGCTTTTGCGTCTTTTAGATCAAGCGCCCATGCGCTTGAGGTAACAGCAATTAAGGCCATCACTGCGGCACCGTGTTTTATCATTTTGAGTGTATTGTTCATGGTATTGCCTCCTCTCTAAAATCAAAAAAGTTCGCTATCATTTGCAAACAGATCATCTAGCTCTTTATCTACTTTCACGCGGATCTCGTGCTCAATCTTCACGTTTAGATTGATAGTAATCGGTTTGTCCGCCGCAACTCTCACTGTTGGGGTACAGGCTGACACGGAAACTATAAGTAAAACACTATATAGCCATCGTTTTTTCATGACTTATTTCCTATTTATGTTGCTCTTGGTATTGGTTCAAAAGGTTATTGTTAAGCTGACTTTGCAGAATCAGCGTCCGAATCAATGGGTTTATGTTCTGTTCTAAATTTAAGTTTAAGTGGATAGCTCTGCCGTTCTCAACCTTTGAGTTGGATCCTCTAAGGCTAACGCCTAGTAACAAATTATCTGGTGCATACAGAGTGACTTCAGTGAGCAGAGACGTATATTGAAAATCTTCCATCGCCTGTAATAAGAAATCTACTTGTTGAGAAGGGTCTGATTGAGCAACCGCATCAGCGCCCGCATTGCGTTGATATTGAATACGACCTGCGGGTAAACTGCCGTTTATATCGCCGCTAGATAGCTCGCCACCCAATATTTCAACCGCTCCAGCATTGATCGATATCGGCAACACACCACCTAATACTCCTTCACCATGTAACTCACTTGATCCTTGTAATTCCAACACTTTCGCCAAATCAATTGCCTCTAATGTCACCTTCATGGAGGTTTTCAACGTCGGCCCGGTGACTGGAAATGGCGCAATTGAGATCTGACCACCCAATAGTTCTAACGATGTATCCGCAACACGGATAGAATACTGACCGCTGGTGATATCCATTTCTCCCGCAATGCCACTCACAACCTTGCTTGCCTGCATCCCAAAGTCAACTGTCTCAATTGATACCGGCTTAGTGGAAAAAGACACCAGTGTTCCTTGCTTGCTAATCGACATATCGCCCTCAACTCCCATAATTGCAACTTCTTCAAGAGCAATATCAGCACTGTTGAGCTGAACACGACCTACGCCATTAACCGCCGCTATCGGGTTCTTCAGTGAAGACCAATTGATTAATGAATCGCTGGCCAACGTAAACGTTGCAGACATAAGTAATGAACCTTGATCGAAAATAACAGGATTGCTAACCAGTGTATCCGCTTGTTGCTGAATATAGCCTGAATCAAGAGACAATTGTTCAATACCTATCACAAGGCCATTTACCGTCGTTAAATCCGCATGCGCCTTGAGTTCAACTCCTTTAGAGGCATTCGAAAAATGAATATCCGTACGTCCTTTAAGGCTTCCTGTTGCCCAGATGGTCTCTAGTAATTCGCGATTCTTAGCGCGAGGAATAGGCACCGTCGACAAGGGAAGTGATGTTTCCAGAGAAAAAACAGCCTGCCCTTTACCGTCATCAAGAACGCCTTGCCACTTATCATATCCCGGTAATTTGGCCATATATTGCTCGACGGCAGGAAGCAATAATAAGGACCGTAATTGAGCAATGTTAATATCACCATTAAGTGTGATGTCTAACGCTTGATAATGCCCTGCAACTTGGCAGTCCACAACAATCCTTAAAGGTTGTTGATCATCACTATCGCCACTTAACAAGACTTTTCCAGTCAGATGCAATTGATTGCTCTCGGTTAACCTGATGCCGATTTCAATGATGGGAACCGAAGGTGCCGTCATCCGGATCGAGGTCTCGAGTGCGTTGCGGTCAATCGTGAGGTTTGAGGTGCTCTCGATTTTCAATTGATGCTGAGCAACATCGATTTCATAGTGTCGAATATCAACCTCAGCAACAGGTAACATCACAAAAAGATCGGACGGTATTGGAACATCGCTAACCTGTAAATCCGCTGTACTGGAAGGTATCGCAGTAAGCATCTCTAGAGGCTCTATACGTATACTCGCATGACCAACCCCCATTGTATCAATCCGGCGCAAGCGGATAGATGCCATCGAACTCAGCACACTTACATCTTGGAATACCACTGAATAACGCTTATTGTTGCGCTCAACATCAAAGGACAACTCATCGATATGAGCGCCAATCATACGCAAAGAGACCCCTCTTAACTGGGGATTAAACACATCAAGCTGGGCAAGCTCATGTGTTATTTCGGAAAGTATTTTTGTTTTCGACCACTGCGTAATGCCAACCAATCCAGCAACAATGATCGTGATAACGACAAGGGGGGTTAATGTAGAGCGTCCTCTGTTTAGCGGCTTGTTGATAAAAGGCCTGACCCTTTAAAGAGGGTTTTCCCATCAAAAAACTCTCTCAATTCGTTGTACATGGATTCATTTAAAAAACAGGTCATAAATTTACCGTTACGCTCCACCGATATAAGATCGGCATTCACTAGCTCTTTCACATGATGAGACACCGTGGGTGCACCAATGTTCAGTTTGGCAATACACTCCGCAATACCACACCCTGCTTCCAATTGCCCTTCTACCCGCTTACTACGCTGATCAATAATCTCTAAGTAGATCTGCAATCGGTTGGGATTAGATAGCGCCTTAAAAGCTTTCGCCATTCGTTTTAGTTTAGCCACAGTTACTTCGCACATACAAGAATCCTAATACTCTTAGCCCAGATTTGTTCACATGGACACAATGAGGCGCCATTCTAAAGGGGAATGGGCATTCTCTCAAACATATAGTTTGACATTCATCAAACTGAACGATATTTTTACAACCATCGAATTGATTATATTTCATTCAGAGCAAAATAAAAGGTCCATAATGAACAAATTTGCAGGTAAAACCGCCCTAATCACTGGGGCATCCAGCGGCATTGGCGAATCAATCACCCATCAATTAGCAAAAGCAGGTGCCAACCTTATCTTAGTCGCTAGACGGGAAGATAAGCTGCAAATACTAAAAGACACGTTAGAGCCAGAATTCGGCATCACCGTCACGGTTATTAGTCATGATTTGGCGGTGGATGGCTCAGGCCAAGCACTCTATGAAAAAACTAAAGCGCTACACCTTCATGTAGACATCCTTATCAATAATGCAGGTTACGCAAAACACGGTCCTTTCCATGATACTCCCCTGGAAACCCACCTACATATGATGCACCTGTTAACCACAACCTTTACAGAGCTGACTTACCTCTACACAGCAGACATGAAGCAAAAGGGCTCTGGTTACGTATTACTCGTCGCATCAATTGCTGGCTTTATGCCTATCCCACAGTTTTCAACGTATGCTGCGTCCAAAGCATTCGTACTCAGCTTGGGCGAATCTCTTAACAAAGAGCTATCCGCGTTTGGAATTAATGTGACCACCCTATGTCCCGGCGGCACCGCCACCGAATTTATGGACATATCCGGGCAAGAAATCTCAGGCATGCGACGTCACGCCATAATGACCAGTGATGCTGTCGCAAAATCAGGTCTGCGAGCAATGGCCAAAGGTAATGCGGTAAACGTGCCCGGGATATTATATAAATTATCCATGGCAGGCCTGAGGGTAGTACCGCGTAATTTACAAGCTCTCATCGGTGAAGCAGCCACTAAATAGTCTGGGTATTAAGAAGAAAGGACAATACAATGAAAAAAGAGATACTCATTATTGGTGCTGGCGCAGTAGGCCTTGTTTACGGTAAACACTTTGCTGATGCTGGGCATCAGGTAACGTTTTTTGTTCGAGAAAAATACCTAGATGAGATGTCAAAAGGGTCTATTCTCTACCACCTTAATCAAGATAAGAGCCTTAACAGGCCAATACGTTTTACTCAATATTCCCTGATTTCGACTTACGAAGAGGTGCACCAGCACAATTGGGATCAGGTTTACCTGTGCATATCTTCGACCGCACTGCAGTCTTTCGACTTCAGTGGGTTTCAGGAGGCTCTCCAAGGGAAACCCACCGTTATTATGCTGCAACCTAGTGTGCAGGATTTGGAGCGCCTACGAGAGACCTTTCCTAAGGAACAAATTGTAGAAGGCATGATTACACTGATTAGCTATGGTGCACCACTTGCGACTGAAAATGTTGACATTCCCGGTATCGCCTACTGGCTCCCGCCTTTCATGCCCACGCCATTCTCTGGCCAAATGAATCGGCGCCAAGAGGTCATCAAGACCTTTTTGGAAAGTCAGATCGCAGCAAAATCGTCAAAGAGTGTGGGTGAACAATCTTTATTCCCCACCGCATTTTTAATGGCGTTCTTAACTGCTTTGGAATCTAGCCAATGGAAATTTGATTCGTTAACTAAAGATGCTCCGCTGCTAAAGCAATTAACGCAGTCTATTCAGGAGATATTTGCTTCTTTAGAAGCTCAACATCAGGTAAGGCGACCTTTTCCACTGCGGTTAATTTCTCCTGCGGTGATAAAGGCATTGTTACGCCTGGCCCCCCATGTAATGCCAATGGATATCGAAACCTACTTTGAAGCGCATTTCACGAAGGTAAAAGACCAAACTAAACTGTATATGAAGAACTACCTAGATACCGCCAGGGCAGGCGGTAAAGAGCACGCCACACTCCAAGTACTGAATCAACTAACCTAAGTTCTCATTTACGCCATTTCTGCCTGCACGCCATTGACTCTTGCGGAATTAGTCGCTTCAATGGCTGCATTCGGCGCCCGTATCTAACAGCGCCTGTCATTACCACTGATAACGTAACTCGCTCACTTTATGCCTTCAATTACCGGTTTGAATATATTTCGTGCCATTGCCGTTATTATGATGATCATTGCGCACAGCATTCGTATCCAAAGTAATTTTACGGCACTCATGCGAGCCCCCCATACGGCATCCCTATGGGATCAATGCTTGCTCTTCTTTATTCATATCGAACCCATCATTTCCGCTCAATTTTTGTTTATTTCAGGCTTCAGTCTCACGTTATCACTATTTAAACAAAGCTCGAATCTATCCTCCGCCCACAAGCGCCGCTGGTTGCTCGCTTTGCCTACAAAGTTATTCCTTCTTTATGGTATTTCTGTCCTATTTTTTGTGGGTGATAATGGGCTGCAATTTCCCGACCTATTTGTATCGTCAGGAATACTTTCCATCATTGCTGTCTCAATGGCCATCAGTGGCATACTACTCACTGGCCCGAAGCCAATCTTCAGTCTAACAGTTGCCACTATTGTCACGTTGCTGTTGGCCTATTATTTAGAGCAGTCAAAAACCAGCATCATCGGCCTCAATGCTGGCGCAGGTGGCGCAATCCCACTACTTTGTATGACCTTTATTGGGGCCATTATTGGTATTATTTTTCAGCGCCATGGCACTAGGGGGTTATTCATTAGCGCTGCTATCGGGTGCTTTGTTGGAATATTAACAATGATCCAATCCTATCCCTGGATTTTTACGGTAAAAAGCCAATTCCAGCTATTTCCAGGGGACCCTGTTAGCTCTGTGATTCACTCCTTTCAATACGCACTAGGACTAGGTGATGTCACGCCCACCAAAGTCAGAGTTCAATTCTGGAACCATTCCTCCATTTTTGCATTACGGGTTACGGGCACGTTAACTTTGGTGCTAGCGCTACTGGTAGTGATATTTACACGCTATAACAATCGATGGACGCAGGTGCTCAACACTATTGGGCAGCATGCCTTACTTATCTATGTCCTACACCTACTGTTATTAGGGGTCTTAGAGATATCAGGAGTCAAACCCACCACTGGCTGGCAAACAACACTACTCGTTATTTCACTCGTCATGATTGGCTTTGGCGTTATTCTAATCCGCAATAAGTCAGGGAGCTTTAGGCGTAAATTGTTCGATTCTTTCGATCCGGGAACACAGTAAACCTCAGCAATTGTGCTTTACTTTGATGGTACTCATGATTTTATTTGGGCATCTAGAGGTAAAGTAATGCAAAATGGCCATCCAGTTCACCATGAACAAACCCTCCATAGTGTTATCGCTCGCGGTTGCCATACAGCCTACATAGATACAAATCCTGACGCGCCCTCAAATACCCCTATCGTTATTTGCTTGCATGGTTTAGCCACATCTAACTTTATGTATCGTAATGTTATTGATGACTTAGCATTTAACGCACGCATTATTGCACCAGATTTACCTGGATTTGGTCACTCGCAAAAACACTGTTCATGGAATCTAAACCTAGATTCTTACACCTTATGGCTAGAAGAATTTATTGATCAAGTTATTGGTCTGGATCAACGTTTTCACCTAATACTTCATGATATCGGTGGACCAATCGGTTTGAGCTGGTCCGTTCAGCATAAAAACCGCATCAAGTCCCTGTTACTGCTTAATACCTCAATTTATGTTGAGCATTTTCGCCCCCCACTGATAGCAATTGCTGGCGCGTTACCTCAAGTCGGGAATAAGATCATTGATTGGACGATGCAAGGTGAACGTCTTAAGCGTATCTGGCAGCATGAGTTTTCATCGCCGGTATGCAGTGAAGATATAGGCCACTATTGCGCACCTTACGAAGATCCCAACGCTAGAGAAGCGCTTACCAATGTTCTTCATCAGTTCCCGTCAGCGGTATCACACCTGCACCACTTGCGAAGTGAACTTAAACGACTTCAAACCCCGTGTAGTATCCTATTCGGCTCTTCAGACTCTTACTGCAAGCCCGCCAATGCGACAGTTCTAGCACAAGCCATAGACGGTGCACACCTTCGATTCATCCAAGGCGTAGGACACTTTGTAGCGGAAGATGCCCCTTATGTTGTCTCGGAAGAAATGAGAGAACTATTGAAAAAATCGGGGGAACACATTAGCCCTCTCGCGTCAGTAACACATTTGAACGCCCATAGAAAACAATTGGCATCATAAGGAATATAGGTTTTGAAGGACACCCTCTCTTCTCTTTTGCTTGTTGCGCTACTTTTAGCACAACTGATTTCGGTACAACTGAGCCACGCGACAGAAGTAACGCTATCTTCTGTCGCCGAGCAACAAAAACTGACCCCCTATGTCAGTTACTATGTAGATACCAACAAACTATTAGAAATAGCGGACATAACGGCAGGGAACGACCTACCCTGGACGAAAACCCATAATCAACAACTCAATTTTGGTTTTTCTGATGCTGCGATTTGGCTTTCTATCAATGTGCAAAACCCAACACCGTTCAACGCCAAACGTCTTATCGAATTACCCTACTCGCTTATCGATAACGTCGAATTTTACCATATCAACAATCAAGGAAGACTTCTTGCGAATTACATTATGGGAAGCGCTCAACATTTTAGCTCACGCCCCATCGCTCACCACAATTTCATCATCCCCTTAACCTTGCCTGCAGATGCCAGTAGCACCATCTTTCTTCGCGTGACGGGGAATCATTCGTTACATGTCCCCATGACTTTATGGAGTATCGAGGCATTTTGGAAGGTTAGCCAATTCGAAAATCAGTTGAATTTTGTATATTTCACCTTACTTCTCGCACTTATGGCTTACCCGCTCTACCGTTTATCACCACGGCCGCGTATTCGTCGTTATGTTTTTTCCGGTATGATTGTTACCCCCCTACTTGCGTTACTTACCATTGAAGGATACGGCTTTCAATACCTCTGGCCGGACAACCCGGAGTGGAATCAGACCGGACTAGCGACGTTGATCCCAGGGTCATTGGCCTTTTTATGTTTATACCTCCATATAATATTTTACCAAACCACACCTAACATCAAGACGCTAGATATGCTTGTTTCACTGGCCATAATCAATATCCTTCTCCTCTTTGCACCCATCATATTTGAATACAGCGTAGTACTTATTCTTGGCTTAGTATCGGCTATCACCTACAGTATCACGCTCCTTTATATGTCCGTCCGCTACTGGCACAAAATAGCGAGACCTAAGAAAATTACGCTTCTCGGTTTCAACTGGTTAGTGCTCAGCTGCTTGATCTTCGTATTGGCTATCACAGACACCATCCCAGCATTCCCTGTTATAGAAACGCCTTTGCAAATAGGATTTTTTCTTTATGCTTTCAGTCTTTTTTGGGCTCAACTTGCAACAACAACTCGAGCATCCTTATTAGCCAAAAAAAAAATACAACAAAGACTGCAGAGAGTAAGCGAGAGCCCCATTCATAGCGCTACGCCACCCTGCCATTAAAGAGTCTAATTATTATGAGCACAAACATAGAGGAGGAAGACGACCAAACCGTTCACACAATTCTGATAATTGACGATGACCGATTTATTCAAAAATTCCTTTCTCGCGCCATGACAGGAAAATACACCCCCCTATGTGCCGACAATGGACAAGAGGGCATTGAGATAGCCAAGGAATCACACCCTGACGTAATACTACTCGATGTTGAAATGCCCGGTTTAAACGGCTATGAAGTATGTGATAAATTGAGGCTTGACCCTGTCACCAGTGACATTCCCGTTATTTTTCTATCAGGGAAATCATCTATCAGGGAACGTTTAATCGGTTATGAAGCAGGAGCTGTTGATTTTCTGACGAAACCCTGTGAAAAAGAAGAGCTTCTTGCAAAAATAAATGTGCATTGCATACAGAAGAAAAACAAAGAATCGTTAGAGAACATAATTGAAAGTGTTTCAGGTACTGCCCACGCTGCTATTGCGGGAAGTGGAGAACTTGGAAGAGTTATCCAATTCATGGAACAATCAGCTAATGTCGCCACGTTTTCTCAATTATCCGAGGCGCTCTTTCAAGTTACAAGAACCTTATCATTGAATTGCTGCCTCTATTTCTGCAGCGCTACAGGAAACGTATTTCATTCTTCGCTAGGTGAAGTCACACCACTTGAAAAGGAGTTAATGTTAGCCTTATTTGAGGAAGGAAACCGTTTCCATGATTTTGGATGCAGAACACAAATCAATTATCCGAGAGTTTCTTTACTCATAAAAAACATGCCTTTGGATAATATGGAAGTCTATGGGCGCTATAAAGATCTTCTGCCATCCCTACTAAGTTCAACAAACTCTAAGGTAAAATCGATTGATACTGAGAACGCCCTAATCCAACAAGGACAATCACTCGGAGCATCCTTCGATGTCGTTAATTCTACTCTTACCAATCTATCTCAATCACTCAATAGTGCCCAAGAAGATGTCATTGTTGTGATGAAGGACATGCTAGCTGAGTTAGCAGACACCCTTCCCTCAATGGGATTAGAAGATGATCAAGAAACCTACCTGCTTGACCGTATTGACTTGGCTGTCCACCAATCTATCGACCTCAGTGATCAAGCAACAAATATCTATAGATCTTTCGAAACCGTCACACGACTACTACAACATCTATCTGATCGACAACACGAAATTCTCGACATCATCTTTACCCGGATTGATGACGAAGATGATAACGATAATGACTCAATAGACAGTTCCGATGTTGAGCTCTTCTAATTCTTGAACTATTCAAATCAGCAATGTCTAAATTGCGACCCGGTAGCTATCACAGTTGCCGAAAATAGGACAACATAGTTAACAATCACTATGTTGTTCACTTAATACTCCAGCTGTAAAGGGTGCTTATGATTATAAGAAAACGCTTATCTATAACGGCTTTAACGGTGTTTTTCTTATGAGTACTTTATTTATTAGAATGTTTATTTTCACTGTTTTCATAGCAGGATCGACTTTGGCTAACGCCACCAATAGCAACGCCATTACGATAAATATCGATGGTGTCACTTATCAGACTTCCTTGTCACCCAACCCCCGAATCCACCCTCACTATGATTCAAGTACTGAAGGCAGCACTCACTTCATCGGCACCTTAGAAGAACACGCGGAGAGCTGGGCTCGCCTTTCGCTTATTGATGAACAATGGCAAGGAGTGCTCTCGATCTACGGTACTCTGCATGTCATTACTCCAAGTAATAGTACCTTTAATAACGCTACGTTGATGGTGTCCACTATCGCCGCGAAAAATAGCAATATACCAATGAGTTGCGGCGCTAGCCCACTGGACGACAACTTGTCATCATTATCAAACAAAACAGTGCTGCAACAAACCATCGATTACAACAGCCTTTGTAGTGGCACCCTTGAAGGCGTTTGCATGATGGCAGAATTAGAGATGGCATTTGATCTGGCCTTTCAACAAACCTTTGCCTCAGAAACTGAATCTCAAATAGATTCCATTCTCAATATTGTCGAAGGATATTACATCAACGACCTCAATATTGGCTTTGATAGAATCACGACAGAACTGTTAGACAGTGAGCAATTTAGTACCAGCACTGACCCCACCACGCTACTCGGTGACATTCAGTCTAAGAAAATAAATCAACAACTTCCTTTTATTAAAAACAACAGGGCAATCTTTCATCTCGTGACCGGGCGAGAATTTGACGGAAGCACTGTCGGCGTCGCGTACGTAGGCACTATTTGCAACAATAACGGCTTTAGTTCAGGCACATCTCAACTTATTGGCAATAACATCCCATTAACGGCGCTAGTTATCGCACATGAGATAGGACATAATTTTGGGTCCGATCATGATGAAGACAGTTGCGGTACTGGCTTTATTATGGCCGCGTCATTAAATGCCTCAGCCAGCCAGTTTTCAACTTGCTCAACGGATTCGATGCAATCAACCATAAGTGCAACCGACGATATCAATCAATGCATGAATTTTGCAGTTGATCTATCTATTTCCGAGGCAGAAACCAACGTTGATGAAGCCGAACAAGGCAGTGAAATCACTGATCAATTTGATCTATCCGTCACGTCGATTTTTCAGCCAGTCACCATGCTTTCCGTTACCGGTTCAGTTGATAATTCTGAAGGGGAATTCACCAGCGTAAGTATCGGTGGTAATAGTTGTGACATCTCAAATGAAGGGCAGAACTACCAATGCAATCTCAACAATCCTCTCACAACAAATGAGATACTAACAACCCTCCTCATCACTGGCGAGCAACTCACAACCACACACAGCATCACCACAATTACACCAGACAATGTCATTGACGTAAATTTCAATAACAATACTCTCACCAGAAGTCTGGATAACATTACCCCCCCCAGTGAGACACCCCCTTCAACGACTTCAGATAATACTTCCACAGAAGTTTCTGAAACGCCCGAATCGACTAGTTCATCCAACAACGAAGCTGACTCCAGCTCTGGTGGTGGAGGGGCTGGAAGTATGCATTGGCCCCTATTGATACTGCTTATGGTTTGGTCAATACTGAATCGAATTCGCCTTATTCATGAACCTTTCAAACACTTATTGACCAATAAATAACGCGACCCAATTCATTAAGGTTAACCTGTTCACATATTTACACTAAAAATCTACCGTTCCGTATTTCATGGTTTATTCTTCCCAAATGTTCTATGCCAAAAGGCATACAACGACTTGTGTGGCGGAGATCTAGGTCGGCCAACAACGTCTACTAGATCAAAGGGTGAGCAGATTGTGAAAAGCACAAAGAGCAACATCAAGCGTCGCAGCTATTTTCCCCTTATTCTCCTCTGCGTGAGCATATTATCGCTAAGTTTGGTCTCTACCGCATTTTCAACCATGGCTTACTCTGATCCCGTCAATGCAGCGACGCTATCAAGCTATAAACCACCTAAGGCTTATCAACAGTCAAGCGTGCTGAAATCTACACAACCTACGGGACAAACACGAAGCCCCCAGGAATCCATTAAACAGGCCTCGTCAGCACCATCACCTATTCCTATTTCACTGGTCGCTCTACTATTAATTTTGCTTGCCGCAGCAATTCGACGTCACCAGAAGACAAGTTAACCTTTCCGAACCTTTCATCAAAAGCCCTCCCCCCCCTGGTTACCTCCTCCCCCTATATTTCGAAAGCGCAACAAACAGACAAATTCTCTCCCCCTTATACCATCGTTAGAATATATTCCGTAAATAGCGACCTTGACGTAGAATCTCAATTGAAGATAGTCTAAGCACACGGCAAGTTAGCCACTCGCTTGCTTATGTAAATTACCCTAAAAACAAACATATAAGTCAAACAATAGTGATTATAGAACTTTTTCAGCACCCTGATTTTTTGAAATATGTGAGCATACCTGCCGTAGCAGCATTTGTCGGTTGGAGCACAAACTGGTTAGCCATACAGCTTATGTTTGTCCCAAAGGAGTTCATGGGCTATCAACCTTGGCTTCTCGGATGGCAAGGCGTTATTCCATCAAAAGCAGAAAAGATGGCTAAAGTCGTTGTCGAGAAAGGCCTCTCTGCGCTTGCGAACGTTGCTGAAGTATACGGTGAAATTGATAGAGAGTTGCTCGCCGAGCAACTCGTCAAAATGATGGATCAACGAATTGTCGAATATATCGACGAATTAATGGCGGCAGAGAACTCAACACTGTGGGAGAACCTTCCCAATAATGTGCGCACAAACATCTATCGTAATGTAAGAAAACAACTGCCTGAAATGGTGGAAACACTATTGAACGATGTTGGCACCAATATTGACGATCTCTTTGATCTTGAAGATATGGTGGTCGCTAAGCTCACTCAAAACAAAGAACTCCTGAACCGAATATTCCAGGAAGCGGGCACAAAAGAGTTTTCCTTTATTATCCAATCAGGTATTTATCTTGGTGCAACATTCGGGGTAATTCAGATGGTAATATGGTATTTCGCACCTCACTGGTGGATCCTCCCGTTAGCAGGCCTTTTTGTCGGTTACTTCACTAACGTCATTGCACTCAAGGTAATCTTTGAACCCTTAGAGCCCATTAAAATCGGTCCTTTCACAATTCAGGGGTTGTTTCTAAAACGCCAAAAAGAAGTCGCTCAAGTTCTATGTCGCATCACGACACAGGAAGTGATCACAATCAATAATATTCTTCACGCAATGCTCACGGGGCCAAAATCCGAGCGCGCTAAAAAAATCATCCAAGGCCATATTCGCAAATCCATTGATGACACCACCAGCTGGGGCGTTCTCGGCGTTGGCAACCCCCTTACCAAAGCATTTATGGGTACACAAAACTATATTGACCTAAAAGTACGAGCAGCTGATTTAGCCATCAATATTGCTACAGAAGAGATGAGCCATAACCAGGCATTCAGTGACGGACAGCATGAGATCATTGAAAAACTATTGCGAGAACGGATGGAATCTCTATCTTCATCCGAATTCCAAGAAATATTACGACCAGCATTTAAAGAAGATGAATGGAAACTCATCTCGGTCGGTGCTGTACTAGGACTCATCGCTGGTTTTATTCAGCTTTTTGCCGTATTTGGTGGGGCTTAGCGCCCCATCAACATATCTACAGGTTATGTTTCCTGGGCCATATACAGACACAGCATAATAACGATTCAATCTAAGAATATTCAAACTTGCCACCTTATACAGCCATTCTTTAGCTAAACTGTTAAGGTTTCTAGAAAAATTACTTCACCATATTTTTCAAATCACAAAAACAATAAACGATTGAATACCATGCCTTATCAATTGTTACGAATAGCGTTATTACGCTGCATTCTGCTACTGATGACTTGCCTCTTTTGCAATGTCTCTACCGGGGAAACCATTACAGTGAGTAGTGGCGAGCGGTATCCGCTCACCCAATATTTAAAGGTCTTGGAAGATCCAGATCATTCGCTGACCTTTAATCAGGTGCTTGGTGCACGGTTCGCCCAGTTTGAAAAAAATGTCCCTAAATTAGGGACTAGAAGCTCAACTTGGTGGATAAAAATCACCGCCAAACTGCCAAACAGCGACAAGCCCTGGTATATCCAGCTCAGCTACCCACATCTAAAATCTATTCAGTTTTTCTCTCTTGATGATCAAGGTGCGTATCATCAGCAACTGTCTGGTTATTCTACTTTCAGTAAAGATCATCAACCCAATAGTGAGGGGTTCGTATTTCCGTTATCGCACAACCAAGGTAATGAACAAGACATTTATTTTCGAATAGCCAGTGACTCACCGATCCTAACCCCTCTTATGATCATGGATTCGGACGACTTACTCAGTAGCGAGCGGATACGATCCTATGCTCACGGTGGGTTTTATGGCGTATTTGCCGTTATGGGACTATTTAACCTATTTATTTTTTTCACCACGCGAGATAAAAGCTACTTATTTTATGTCTTTTATATTTCATCAATATTCTTGTTTACCCTGTCTTCAGATGGCGTGCTACGAAAAGTCACTGCATTCCAAGACCCCGCAAACATTCGCTACGGATGCAACATGATCATGGCCATGTGGCCTATTATTTTTGGTGCTTTATTTTGCCAACAATTCTTGCAAACTCGGCTTAATCAGCCGGTCATACATAGAGTATTCTGGGGAATTATCTTACTCTGCGCAGCCAATATTCTCTTGATTCTATTAATTGATTCTTACGCTTTCCACTCATCCGTGACGATTCTCACTCTTCTTGTCACGTCTACGGCATTGTCGGCGGGGGTTATTGCCCTACGCCAACGCCTATCCATAGCCAGGTTTTTTTTGATTGCATGGATATGCCTAATTATCGGCTCCGTCATTTGGTTACTCACACTGCAAGGTGTCATTGCCTTCAATGAATATTCAGCCTTGTCGGCGCATACGGGAGCGGCGTTAGAGACAATTCTTCTTTCCATGGCATTGGGCGACAGAATCAATCAAATTCGAAAGGAAAAGGACAAAATAGAAGCCGGCGCTAAAAAGCAGCTTGAAGAATCCAATCGACTACTAGCAGGTAGCAACCACTTCAAAGACGAATTCTTATCGGTGATAAGTCACGAATTGCGAACGCCAATGAACGGGGTATATGGCGCGACCGAATTGCTCGAATTTACCGATCTAGACAGCGAACAAAAAGATCACATCAAAACCATTAAACGCTCAAGTAACGACATGCTAAGTATGGTTGAGGACATCCTAACCTTCACCCAAAGCGAAGCCGGCACATTGTATCAGCATGATGAACCCATCGAGCTGACCTCATTGGTTCAAAAGCTATCCAGCGACCTTACGATGCGATGCACCGTACGGGGCATTACATACAAAACAACGATCGACGACTGCATCCCGCCCTTCATATCATCCGATGAGAGCAAACTAGTTATCGTTCTTTCCCATATTTTAGATAACGCAATCAAGTTTACCGAAAATGGTACTGTGACGTTTTCAATCATCCCCCATCCAGACGAAACTCATTACACCAGAACATTCGACGTCAACAATAATACATCCACCCCATCGACCTCTCTGAGGTTGCGCTTCATTATCAGTGATACCGGCTGTGGCGTGCCTCTGGAGCAACAAGCCTATATATTCGACTCTTTCAGACAGGCTGATGCCTCACTTACTCGAAAGCAAGGTGGGCTGGGTATCGGGCTCGCACTGTGCAAGCGTATTGTTGATGTACTCAATGGGAAGCTCCATTTTTTATCAACACCAGGCACGGGCACCACCGTTACTGTTGATCTAGCGGTGAATATCCCTAAAGATCAAGCTCTCGACAGATCCCAGCTACGAGCCCCCGTGAATATCGAAGCAGGAAAGAGAGTACTTGTTGTCGAAGACAATTATGTTAATAAACTAGTCATCGCAGGAATCCTAAAAAAGATGAATTTAGCCGTTCACACCTGCAGCAATGGCAAAGAAGCCGTTGATTTTGCAAGACAAAATGAAGTTGACCTGATTTTAATGGACTGCCAAATGCCCGTTATGGATGGCTATGAGGCGAGCCGAGCCATTAGGAAGCTATCGGGGCCAATGACCCAAGTCCCCATTATCGCAGTCACTGCAAACGCCAACCCAGGAGACCACTTACTTTGCCTTGAGGCTGGCATGAACGACTACCTTAAAAAGCCCATAACTCACGCACTATTAGCAGAAAAGATGAGCCGCTGGTTCTAATCACGACGTCAAGAATCGGCCAAACGACACGGTAACTGTAAGCAAATACTTGCACCGCCAAGTTGGCTAGATCGTTCGATCGAAATATCGCCTCGGTATCCCTTAACGATATCTTGTACGACCGCCATGCCAATCCCTTGACCGGGTGTTTCAGTGTCTGCCCTCACCCCCCGATTTAACACCTGCTCACCCAGATCATCTGGAATTCCAAGTCCATCATCGTCCACCCGAATAAAGCCAACTTGCTCGGTTTCCGCCATCCCCAGCGTCACTTGTACCTGGCGAGAGCAGTGCTTATAGGCGTTGTCCAAAAGATTGCCCATCAGTTCAAGTAAGTCCCCTTCATCACCCACAAACTGCAGTGTCGCTTGGGTCTCTATGTCGCTTTCAATGGTCGCGACAACGCCTTTATCTCGATACACTTTATCCAGCGTCGACAACAGTTTTTGGCACACCTCATCAACAGGAATCGAGCACCCTAACTTCACAGCCCGAGACGCCACTGCTCGCTTAAGTTGATATTCAACAATCTGATCCATCCTTTTAACTTGTGTTTCCACAATCTCTGATAGCGACTCAGACCCTTGATCGCTTGCACCACGTAGCACCGCTAGAGGTGTTTTTAAGCTATGAGCAAGATCCCCTAAAGTATTCTTATACCTTTCTCGCTGACGATGTTCGTGTGATACCAGCTGATTGAGGTTATTGACCACCGGTGAGATCTCTTTAGGAAAACGCCCTTGCAGCTGCTGCGTCTGACCTTCCTCAATGAGCCTAACTTGGTGGGCCAATTTCCCCATAGGAGACAACCCCCATTGCATCACAAGCCATTGAGCTATCAGTAAGATCCCACCCAACCCAGCTAACCATTTCCATAATACGTTTTCGAATGAAGTCTGTTGAACGCGGTACCTATCCGTAGCCTCCATAACAATAAAAGTATAACGGTGCTCTACACCGCCTTCTCCTTCCCAAACAATCCCAAAGCCCAAACGGTAAAATTGGGCGTCGCTGTCTAGCGACACGACACTAAAATGAGAGGCTCCTGGATCAAGTGAGGTAACCTTTCCCAAACCCACTCCCGTCGAGGATTCTGAACGCCATAAAAAGCCAGCCTTATCCGCAACCGCGCCATACAATCCAGAGCTCAGCACATTAAACCGTGGTTCTTGTAGCGCTTCGGGTAAAAATAGGCGCCCGCCGGATTCGTTCGCCGCCGACAACAGGCTATAGATATGTAACTGCAGTTGCTCTTGCGCTCCTTTTTCAATACTACTCGTAAAAGCCTGAATCAACCCCCAGCCAGTACCACCAAGAAATAATATCAAGATCACAACAGTGGAGCTAAATAAACGCCCCCTAAGGGATGAAAACATGACACAGTCCTTTAGGTATTCGTTCTCGCCAGCGTGAAACGGTATCCTCGCCCCCTGAGAGTTTCAATCGGTTTAAGCGTGTTGCCGGGGTCGATTTTTTTTCGTAATCGACCAATAAACACTTCGATCACATTACTATCTCGATCATAGTCTTGATCGTAAATATGTTCCGTTAACGTCGTCTTAGACACCACCTCATTGGGATGTAGCATCAAATATTCGATCACCTTGTACTCATAACTTGTCAGTTCAAGCGCGACACCCTCCAGCGTGAGCTGTTGTGCTGAGGTATCCAATTCAACCGCCCCAAACGCCACCGTAGATGTTGCCAAACCCACTGCACGGCGAAGTAACGCATTAATCCTGGCCAGTACCTCTTCCATATGGAAAGGCTTTACAACGTAATCATCACCCCCCGCTTCTAGCCCTTCAACCTTATCCTGCCAATTACCCCGCGCTGTCAAAATCAATACAGGGTAATTACAATGTTGAGCTCTTAAACGGCGAATGACATCAACCCCATTGATTTTAGGCAACCCTAGGTCCACTAACGCCAAATCATAGGGATGCTCAACTCCCAAGTACAACGCTTCTTCCCCGTCACTGGCAATATCCACACTATACCCTGCCTTTTCTAGCGCCTGCTTTAACTGCTCCTGTATCGCAAGCTCATCTTCCACCACCAATAACCGCAAAACCAACCCCTCATCAATACCTAAGGCTCAAAGACATCGCCACTTGTACCGTCCACGTACACATTTTTAATCCTTCCGCCAGGCATAAGCACCTTCACCTTAAAGACTACCGGCCCTTTGCTTTTTATTTTTTCTGCCTTTAGTACCTTTCCCTGATAACGCTTCTTTACTTTTTTTACCGCGTGCTCAACGTTATAACTCGCTTTTGCAAGCAGCAATACTCTTCCCGGCATATTCTCAGCATTAGCATTTGCGCTGATTAGCGACAACAATAAGAACCCGACTAACACACACCGTTTATACACAATGCTACCTCACCTAACTTGTATGGCTAAAAACCTTGGCGCTAAGTTTACAACCTATCGCTACCTATCACCATCCAAGTGCAAGCGGTTTAGCCCATGATCTACCATTATCTATTCTGCAGGGACCACCGACACCCTTAATCGAATCGAATTTCCAGGATCTCTGTCAGTTTCAGTTGAATAGGTTTGGCCTGCATAGCGGTATTTAACTCTATAACCAACCACTCGCTCTTCTTCAATCTCTTCATAGGTTGTTTGGCAGCGCTGCTCTACCGCCTGATAGCGATGACCATGACGCCCATTACGACTTACGTCGTTGCCAATCGATGCACCTAATACCGCTCCAGCAACCGCACCTATACGTTTATTATCTCGCCCGTGCCCTACTTTATTACCTATAGCTGCACCTATAATTCCGCCCAGAATCGTGCCAGTGGCTGATTGACGCCCCCTTTCTCTATGCACAACTGTCTCGTCCCAGCACTCCTGGCGAGGTTCCCGGTGGCGTACCACCTGCATAATTGGATGAGACTCAATAACCGTACCGTATTCAACACGTGCGTTTGGATCAGAATACCCCGCTGAAGCAGCCAACATTCCGAGTACACCCAACATCATGGTTATGTGCTTTTTCATCGCTCTTCTCCAATACGCGCTATTATGAATCAATGTTTGATGATTACATCATATCAACGTGTAACTGAACGAAAGCTGAACTCACCTAGCTACCACGAAAAAAGCCCTCTAAAGAGGGCTTTTTTCGTGGTAGCTAGTCTATATTATTCGTGTAATCGCCAATCAAGCAACACAGTTGGAGCCTCTGCGCCTTCCCCCTGAAGATAACCTACAATAACTTCTAGTTCTTTACCTAGATCCGTTACATTTGCTTCATAGGGGGCGAATTGCTTGATATTGCAGGTGATTATTTCATTAATTGCATTCAGCCTTACGGCCAACGGCTTATCACCACGCCTAGCAACAAACACCAACACAGGGCGAATCAAGCTTTGAACCCGATCTATCGCCTGCTGAAATAACGTCAACAATGAGCTTAACACGGACTTTTCCGCATTATCGAACAGTTCTAGCGCAACCTCCTTTTCTCCTTCAGAGGCTTTCGCGAGTAGCGTATCTGCCAAACCATGAAATAATTTATGGGGTTCATCAAACCTTGCCATAATATCTGCTAGCACTTCATCATTTGCTTCATATTGCTCATACCATTGACCGAATTCACATTGATGTGGGTCACGATCCTTAGTAAATGCAGCTCCAGTACGAATCGAGGCCTCTAACGAGCGCATCCACCCTCGATGGTCCTGTTCCTTGGCTTTTAGAAGCTCAATTAATACCACATTCTTTTTATATTCAGACTCAACATTCACCATCTCGGAAAATTCACAGATCGGTACTGTTTCGCCCTGGTATTGCACAACCTCGAGCACGCCATTAGCAGAATCTACTCGTGTAGTCTTTCGGTTATCTTGTTCAATATACCGCACCTGAGAAATCGGAATAGCATACTTTGCACGATCAACTGTAAAGGTGATCACTTCTAATTTTCCAGTACTATCAAATAAGTCCACACCAAAATCCAGCGCTATCGCTGCTGCCTCTGCCATACCATTCCTCCCAAAAAGGCAAGGCAGAGCCTATGCCCTACCATGCCCTGTTTGCCTTTTGCTTTCAGTTGATCTATTCGTACCTTAATTGAAGTGTAGATCAATCTGTCAGTAAACCCACTCAATAGAGAAGAAACTCCTAAATACTCTAACAAAGATACTTATCTTTAAAAAACAAATGCTTATATGAATCATACAACGTCTTTATTGATACTCACTGGCGAGTTTAGTAAAAAATGCTTTGCTATGCTCATCACCAGGAAAGTAATGCTCAACACGCAAATCCTGAAGCGTGACATCTAACGCCGTACCAAAAGTAGATATCGTCGAAAATAACGCCAGCTGCAGTGAGTTGATTTCGATTTCTACCTTCACCATCGGTAAAGCTGCAAATTCTAACGGCCGGACTTTCCAATCTTTGGGAATACCCGGCATCATCAGGATTCGATCCAACAGCGAGTTGGGCATGTCGCGTTGCAAGCTAGCCAGGTGCTCCCTATAAATTCTTCGTAAAAGAAATATAGCAACATCTTCCCAGTTTTTGACAAACAAGCGGTAACCATCGGGGTGAAAAAAAACGTCCATTACGTTTGTTGTATCTGGAAAGCTCGCTCCCTGCTGAAGAAAATAGTTCGTCAGCATCATATAGGTGCGATTCGCCATTAATAGATTCCATTCCCGATCGACAACAATTGCCGGATAAGGGTCGTGTGCGTCCATCATATAGGACAACGCGCTTCTCACATCTTTAAGCTTCTCATCCGATAGCTCACTTTCTGAATATTCCTGAGTAAAACCCGCGGACGACAGCAGCAGATTGGCATCCCGTGAAGACACGTCCAGAATATTTGAAAGATGCAGAACCATATCCCTACTAGGTTTCGATCTACCATTTTCCATAAAGCTAATATGACGCGACGACACCTCCGCCTCAAGGGCCAAAGACATTTGACTCAACCTCTTCTGCTGCCTGAGTTCCTTCAAAACACAACCAAATGCTGTCATATACACCTCCCTTTCTAGCGCTTGATACAAGCACCATTAAACCAGCCAATTCATCTCAATAACATTACCTCTGAGGTAATTGAGATCATAACCTCAATTCACGCACACTAACCATACCCAATTAACACTAACAACACTTCCCCGAGGCTACATCGATGAACCAACCACAACTAAAAAGAGTGTTACTCAGCAATAGCGTGTTCTCCATATTTTGTGCCATTGACCTATTACTTTTTACGGAATCAGTTGCAAGCCTAATTGGCAATATTGAGCCCATTTACCTGCAGGTAGTCGGGATAGGGTTGATTGTTTGGTCAGTGGACCTTGCATGGGTTGCAACTAGAAAACACATCAATACAACTCTCGTTAAGATGATCATAGTTGCAGACTTAGGCTGGGTATTGGGTACGGCAGCTCTATTGTTTGGATTGCCAAACCAATTCAACGACTTTGGTGTGTTAAGCCTCATTCTCGTCGCCAGCGCTGTCTTAGTCTTTGCTTTATTACAGGTTAAAGGGCTTTCAAGTGGAACACCTCAAAACGTTGCCCACTAGCTCGTCACATATTTCTTCATTTATCAGTCAAAACACAAAGGTAAAACCTTGTTTATTACAGGCGCCAGTCGTGGCATTGGCAAGGCCATCGCCATTAGGGCCGCAAGAGATGGAGCCAATATTGCGATTGCCGCTAAAACAACCGAACCGCACCCAACACTAGAAGGCACCATTTATACCGCAGCTGAAGAAATCGAAGCGGCCGGTGGCAAAGCACTACCTTTGGTGGTTGACGTAAGAGACGAAGCACAAGTCGAAGCTGCCATTAGCAAGACTGCCGAAACCTTTGGTGGTATCGATATATTGATCAACAACGCAAGTGCAATAAATTTATCGCGAACCCCAGGGACCCCGATGAAACGATTTGATTTGATGAATCAAATTAATTACCGAGGTACCTACCTAGTTTCACAAAAAGCCATTCCTCACCTTAAAAAAGCTGACAACCCCCATGTTCTCACGCTGTCTCCTCCCCTCAACATGGACCCCTCGTGGTTCTCTCGCCATGTTGCCTACACAATTTCAAAATACAATATGAGCCTCTGCGTGCTCGGAATGGCTGATGAATTCAAATCTGACAACATTGCATTTAATGCTTTATGGCCAAAAACAACCATCGCCACTGCTGCGGTAAAGAATAATATGGGGGGTGAAGCACTCATCAATGCATCCCGCACACCAGAAATAATGGCTGACGCTGCCTACGGCATCTTAACTAAAGAAAGCCGTTCAATAACAGGTAATTTTTACGTAGATGAAGATTTTCTGAGGGAGGAAGGTGTTACCGACTTCAGCCAATACCGCGTTAATCCTGAACTGGAAGACAGCCAGTTGATGCCAGACTTCTTCCTCTAACAAGTAAAATACCAAAGGATAGCAATGCAGCTTAGCTTTCCTTTGGTATTTTAGCCGCTCGGCACACCAACATTAGCTCACCCACTTCCTCCAAGCCTGGATATTTCGGATAGTTTTTCTTAATAAAGCCGAGGTACTGTAACGCTTTATCTGGATTGCTCTGACCTTCCAGTAACACTTTAGCCATAAGCAAGTAAGCGTGAGGCACATCGAGATAGTTGGGGGCATCTTTGTGTAAATTAACCAATAGTCCCAGCGCTTCTTTATGCTTATTTCTGAGATAAAACTGCTCCGCTAGCCGGTGCCTCACCTCAGGAGCTTCTGGTAAAAAGCTGCTATCTTTATCGTGATACTCACAGTAGAGATAATACAAACGTGAATCGTCACCAAACCCATGAACCGTCTTCATAAAAGCATGTCCATGCTCCTGATAACGCGTCACCTCCCCCATCGCCCACAACAATTTACTGAGGTTCTCGTGAAGCTGCATGCTTTTCGGACGTGATTTCACTTCTTTGGAAAGAAGTTTCAGCGCCGTATCAAAGCGACCTTCCTTTAATAACACCTCTATTTTGGCCTCCGCTGGATTGATCTTTTTTCTGCGGCGCTCCTTATTTTTTTGATCCTCAGAAATAAACCCCAAAACAGCTTGATATTGAAAAATCACATAACCTATCAAACGATACGCCACCGTCAATACGTACAATGTCACGCCAAGTACAATTACCAGTAAATTAGCGCTAGAGACTTCTTGATAAAATAATCCCGCAACACCAAAACACACTCCCGACATAAGAAGAAGGAAACCATACAAAAGAAAATATGCCCAACCAATACGGCTAATTAGATCGAATAATTCCCGGGGGCTAAAGGCACTTGCGACATCTTCCTCCATCACAAAGCAGATGACACTTACAGGCAACACTGCAACGACTAAAGCCACAGCAAAAAAATCCAATACGAAGCTGTCCGCCATATGGACGCCATAAACAAACCCAATAAACACGAGCTGGATTAATAGCTGCTTGCCCAGCAGATCAAAACCACCAAACATAGCGTTAAATCCATCAGGAGGAGCATCACTTCCAGATGCGCTCGCGGCAATAATTAAGAAGCCATATTTTGTCATCACCGCGAAGATAACAACCGCAGTTACCAAAGGAATCAGCCCTCCCACTTGCATAAGTAGAGCGCCAATAAGGAACACTGGGGCAAGAAAAATACCGCCGTTTTTATGTAGAGGGTAGGTAAATATTTCAGGAAGAATATCCCAGAAAGGAGCCGCATTATTGGCACCGCCTAAAAAACGTAATTCCTCGCCACTGAGAAATGACGTTGCAGCACCCATTCCACCGGATCTTTCTTCACTATCCACACACTTTTCACAATAATATTCGTCAACCCGCTCATGGTGCCATACCGCAGGCTCTAATGGGTGGTATTTACAGAAAGAATGCATAGGGCCAATGACTCTCTTGGTTGGAAATTATTCGAAGTATAACCTATGACCCAAAATTCACCCCATTACGCTTCATTTTTGACGCGCACAAAAAAGGCTCCCGAGGGAGCCTTTTTCCAAACAAAAATAACGATCAATACGTTTCTTCGTTCTCAGCCTTCTCAACCAACGATGCTGGTGGCAAGAATCTATCACCGTATTTAGCCGCTAGTTCCTGCGCTCTCGCAACAAACTTTCGCAACCCATAACCGTTAATGTATTGAACAACACCACCTGTCCATGGTGGAAAGCCGATTCCCATGATTGACCCAATGTTTGCATCAGCAATGGACTCAATAACACCCTCATCCATGCAGCGAATCGTCTCCAATGATTGAACAAACATGAAGCGTTCTTTCATATCTTCGAACGGGATCTCTTTATCGCCGCCAAAGGCATCCTTGAGACCTGGCCAGAGAACTTTCTTACCTTTCTCAGGATAATCATAGAACCCTTTGCCAGCTAACTTACCTGAGCGGTCAAAGTCATCAATCATCTTATTCAATACAGATGTGGATGACGACTCAGGTAACTCTTGACCTTCTGTCGCTAAGTCAGCTTCTGCTGCCAAGCGAATATTACGCATGGTAGTAAAGTTCAACTCATCGCTAATCGCCAAGGTACTCACGGGGAAACCCGCTAACTCAGCGGCTGTTTCAATTGAACGAGGATGTAACCCCTCTTCCAACATGCCAATACCCTCATTGACATAAGTACCAATGACTCGCGTAGTAAAGAACCCACGAGCATCATTCACAACAATCGGCGTTTTCTTAATCTGTAGACAGTAATCGATAGACTTAGCCAACGCTTCTTTAGAGGTTTCTTTTCCACAGATAATCTCAACCAGAGGCATCTTGTCTACCGGTGAAAAGAAGTGTAAACCAATAAAGTTACTAGGCCGCACTGACGCTTCTGCAAGACCAGAAATCGGTAAACTTGACGTATTTGACGCCATTACACCAGTTTCTAACATATGCGCTTCAGCTTCTTTAGTCACTTGAGCCTTCAGCTCACGTTTTTCAAAAACAGCCTCAATCACTAGGTCACAACCTGACAAATCTTCAGCATTTGCAGTAGGCGTAATACGCGCTAATACCGTGTCAGCCTTATCTTGAGTCATTTGACCGCGGGAAACGCGTTTCTTGAGCAAGCTCTCGCTATACGCTTTCCCTTTCTCTGCATTCTCGGCAGAAACATCTTTCAGTACAACTGAAATGCCACTCATAGCAGAAGAATACGCGATACCAGCACCCATCATGCCGGCCCCTAGAATTCCCACCTTCTCACATTTCGACTTTTCAACACCTTCTGGGCGAGACTTACCCTTACTAATATCTTGGAGCTGAAAAAAGAAAGCGGTAATCATATTCTTGGCGACCTGGCCGGTGACCAAACTCACAAAGTATCTCCCCTCAATTCTGATTGCAGTATCAAAATCCACTTGCAGGCCTTCAACAGCTGCGCTCAATATTGCTTCCGGTGCGGGGTAACAGCCTTTAGTCTTACTTTTTAGCATTGCGGGGATAATAGGTAATTTCTGTGCCAACGCAGGGTGAGATGGAACGCCACCCGGCACTTTATAGCCTCTTGTATCCCACGGCTGTTGCGCTGACGTGTTATCTTTACACCACTGCCTAGCCTTCGCAATCATATCCTCTTGATCATCGGCAAGTGCATCGATAAGCCCAGCTTTAACTGCCTTCTCTGGATTAACCTGCTTACCTTCCAGCAAGAATGGCAGGGCCTTCTCCAAGCCAAGTAGACGAGTCAATCGTACAACACCACCACCACCCGGTAGCAGGCCTAGGGTAACTTCAGGAAGGCCTATTTTTGTCTTGGGGTTATTAATAGCGATCCGGTAGTTAGTCGCCAAGCAGATTTCGTAGCCACCACCTAGCGCCGCACCATTAACTGCGGCGACAACAGGTGCTTTTATCTGTTCTAGACGACGCAACTGGCCTTTTAATATCTCACCACCTTTAGAAAGCTCTTCTGCATCTTCTTGCTGAACTTTAACTAAATCATTTAAATCACCGCCGGCAAAGAAAGTACTCTTTGCCGAAGTTAACACAACCCCAGCAAGATTCTCTTCTTTCTCTAACCGCTCGACGGTAGCACCCATAGCTTCTACATACGTTGCATTCATGGTGTTGGCAGATTGGCCTGGCATATCCATGGTCAACAAAACGATATTATCGCTATCTTTCTCGTAACGAATTGCTTCTGACATTATATTTCTCCGAATTCCTGTGTTAACCCATCAAACCAATTCAACGACAGTGGCGATACCCATACCACCACCAACACACAGGGTACATAACCCACGCTTAAGACCGCGACGCTCTAGCTCATCGATCACAGTACCAACAATGATGCCCCCGGTTGCCCCAAGAGGATGCCCCATAGCGATAGAACCACCATTTACGTTGATTTTTTCTTCAGGTACACCGGTATCTTTCATGAAACGCATGACCACAGAAGCGAACGCTTCATTAACTTCAAACAAGTCAATATCATCATATGTTAAACCCGCTTTCGCCAACGCTTTATCGGACGCTGGACCAGGGCCAGTCAGCATGATGGTTGCATCTGTGCTGGTCACAGCAGTAGACAGAATACGTGCTCTAGGCTTAAGGCCAAGCTCTTCTCCCTTTGATTTTGAGCCAATCAATAGCAATGAAGCCCCATCAACGATACCGGAAGAGTTACCTGGTGTGTGTACATGATTGATTTTCTCTACCATGTGATACTTCTGCAAAGCAATCGCATTAAACCCCATCTCTCCCATCATCTGAAACGATGGATTTAATCCAGAGAGTCCCTCTGCTGTAGTTCCCTCTCGGATAAATTCGTCTTCTGCCAAAATCGTCAAGCCATTCATATCTTTAACGGGCACAATAGACTTGTTGAAGTAACCATTAGCTCTAGCGGCAGCGGCTTTCTTTTGGGAATTGGCTGCATAGGTGTCAACGTCTTCGCGAGAAAAGCCTTCTATTGTTGCGATTAAATCTGCGCCAATACCTTGTGGGATAAAATCAGTTTCAAGATTCGTTTTTGGATCCATCGCCCAAGCACCACCATCAGACCCCATAGGCACACGAGACATGGATTCTACACCGCCACATACCACTAAATCTTCCCATCCTGACGCGACCTTTTGAGCTGCCATGTTCACAGTTTCAAGACCTGACGCACAAAAACGATTTATCTGCACACCGGCTACTTTAGTGTCCCAGCCAGCTTTCATTGCTGCTGTTTTCGGTAGTACAGCGCCTTGATCCGCCACGGGAGATACTATCCCCAACACAATGTCATCGATTTCACTGGTTTTTAATCCTGGATTACGTTCTTCCAACGCCTTCATAAGATTAGCGACCAGGTCCACTGGTTTGACTTCATTCAGGGAACCATCTTTTTTCCCCTTACCGCGGGGTGTTCGAATTGCATCAAACACATATGCATCTGTAGCCATTAACGTTTCCTCGTTTATTTTATAGGCACTATTGTTTAGCCTGAATACTGAAATTCTTGAGCAATTAAAAACTCTCGCTCCAGTCAACGATGCGAACGACTAAGGTCGGCACCAGAGAGATACTTACCTTACTGCTTTTGCATGAAACCCAGCAATGACCATTCCGATCATGGTTTATGACCAAAAGCACCAACTACGCTTTCAGAACATATCTATCCACCATTGGAACAACAACAAAAAGGATTCATGAATCCTATATTTTTCAACTAGATGCCTCTTAACACAAAAAAGGTATCAGTTGTTATTTACAATTTCACACAATTTGAGTGCACACGTGTACTTGATTATTTGGGCCGCCACAACCATAATGAACTCGTTGGTAAATGCTGTGTTTTAAACTTATTTAGGCAGAACATTCTAATTTAATGTCTTATTATCTGCTCACAGTGACTAACACTGTAATCAATCTCGGTCATGCCTCTGACACAAACACTATGTAGTGTAGGCGGCATAAACAGGTACCACTTAGAACTCCAATAATAAAAGTGCTTGTTTAGATCAAAAATCACTGGCGTAAAGTGCCAGCAGTAATAGACAGGAGTTCTAATTATGAAAACTTTACAAGCTTTAAACACTACCTTTCGTAGTTTGGTCGTAGATGGCCTATCATTTGTTGTCGCCCTATCACTTACCTTTGCAGGAATTTGGGGTTTAGTGCAGATTGAAGCATCATTCTTTACACTAGTCGTATTTGGTGTGTTGATGGTTCCTTCTTTATTCAGTACAGCGACATACCTTACCCGTGATATCAACAGTGCCAGCGATCGATTTATAGCGTAGTCGCCACCTGGTTGCTTGAAGTTTAGCGTTACACGAGAAGCTCATTTTTTATAGAGAATGGGACACAAGAGTAACGCTAAACAATCAATCACTTTTCTTTTGATATACTTTTAGCCATTCAATAAGTTTTGTTTCGGACATCGGCTTTGCGAGATAAAACCCTTGAATATAGTCACAACCCATTCCCGCTAATACATCAAACGTTTCCTGATTTTCGATGCCTTCGGCAACAACCTCCATATCAAATCGATGACCCAAATCTATCATCAACTGAATCAAATGCTTATCATCACCTGAATCCAATAAATGCTCTACAAAACACCTATCAATTTTAAGCTCGTCCGCAGGCAAGCTCTTAAAGTATGACAGGCAAGAATAACCAGTACCAAAATCATCGATTGATATTGATACTCCAAGCGACTTCAGTTTGTGTAAACACTCCACTGCTTTCGCACCCTCATCGATAAATGCGCTTTCGGTCACCTCGAGAGTCAAGTCTTCCGCATTAACACCCCAAATATTCAACGCAGATTTCACCAAATCCGAAAAGCCGTCCTCCTCCAGCGATTGCACCGATATATTAACCGCTACAGAATATCCGGAAGAGGCCCCAGGCCATTCTGACATAGATCGAAGAGCTGAATGAAGCGCCCACTTAGTTAAGGGCCTGATTGCGCCGGTTTGCTCTGATAGAGGAATAAATTCAACGGGTGATATCATCCCCCTAGATTCATGGGGCCACCGGGCAAGTGCCTCAAAATGCAATTTCTCAGATTGATTCAGAGATATTTTGGGCTGAAAATAGAGCTCTAACTCATTACTCAAAATTGCTAGATTCAGCTCACTTTCTAACTCCCAGTCGTAATTCTTTATGCTATTGCCATCATCAATTTGGACATAGGAACGCCCAAGCCTTTTCGCTTCATCTAGAAGAATCTCAGCTTCTCTTAACACATTCTCGACATCATAATCGGCATTACTATTGGAGGCATAACCAATATGAACATTCACCTGCATCAGACGTTCCCCTATTTTTATCGGCTCGTCCAATAATCTTGCGACCTTATTCGCAGCCAATACCAATAATTGAGGATCAACCAATGATGACAACACTATACCGAATTCGTCGCCACCAACACGAAACACTCGAGATTGCTTAAGTTTTACAGACACTAATCGCTCAAAAATCTCGGCAATCAGGTGGTCTCCAACGGTAAAACCAAAGGTGTGATTTATTCGCTTAAAATCACGGATATTAACTACCAATATCCCTGTTAACGCCTCTGCAAACAATTCATCTGCACACTGAATAAAAAGGTGTCTATTGATAGGAGGCAATTCGTTTTTTTCTAAAGCTGTCACGCCGATCTCCTGCCTAATAGTAAATACTCTCGGGGTCGATACCGTAACTTCCGGGGCTAAGGCTCTGCTCAATGAACAGACCATCTTCAATGCATGTCTCATCTTCCATCATGTCTAATGAAGTGAATTTAGTGCGCAGAATTTTGTCCTCATCGGTGAGTAATAGTACTTTAGGACGCAAACGCCGAGTCCTTGATTCTGAAATGACAATAGCGACTACTCCTGAGTTCAATTCCACCAAGGTTCCTGCAGGATACAATCCAACTGCCTGAATAAACTCTTCTACCAGTTCAGCCTGAAAGGCTTTACCTCTCCACTCAAACAACTTCCGCACTGCAACGCTAGGAGAGATCGCCTTAGCGTAAACCCTTTCACTGGTCATAGCGTCATAGCAGTCTGCAATGGCAGCAATACGAGAAAGAACAGGTATACCTGACCCTCGAATCTCGTTCGGATATCCCGATCCATCATGCCTCTCATGATGGTAAGCCACGAGCTGGCGTACTTTAGGATTTACATTTCCTGCGTCATCGATTATCGACAAACTTAACTCTACATGTGAGCGAAATTGCGCAAACTCCTCATCACTCAATGCACCCGTTTTGGATAAGAGCTCCTCAGGTAAACGGACCTTGCCGATATCACACAACAAGGTACCTGTCGCAAGAATCATAAGATCTATTTTAGGCAGGCCTATTTGGCGACCTAAAGCCACTGCCCAGATCGATGCCCCCATAGAGTGCTTATAAGTATATGAGTCTTTGTTTTTTAACCTAGCCAACCACATGCAAGCGTCAGGGTTCCTTAGGACACTGTCTATCATGGGGCTTACTGATCCCTTTATGGTAGATATATCAATACTGTGGCCGTGGGAAACATCATCAATTAAATTCTTTACGCAATGATTAAGATCAAGGCATACCTGCCGAGCGGTCTCCATCTCAACTTTTGCATTCTGTTCATCTTTATATGCTAACAAACTTCGATTGGGGAACATCCGCTCAAGCTTTTGCTGAGCTTTTTTGGTTCTCCCCTCACTGATTAGGCTTGTTACTGAGTTTTGAGACGTAGTGAAAGGTGACGCTTGCCTGCTAGAATCGGACATTCTCCCTACCGAGGAGACAGCTGCCGACCCTCGCTGCCTTTCAACATCGACATAAACGTATTCGCATAGAGATCTAAGTTTATCAATATCCTCAAGACTATTGATAAAAAAGCCCTGCATTAGATAAGGGGTTTCCAACCAAGGTCGGTCTAACGCACTGACGTACATACCAATTGCTAAATGTGCAACAGGCACTTCTTTAACGTGATTCATCGTAGTATCACGCTCTAGGACTATACAAGCTTACAGGGTATACAAAAGGCAATCGTCCATCTCCAAAGTTACACGTATCTCTTAAGAATAGACAAAAAAGTGGATTTTATAAGCAGATCAGGCTGGAAAATCATTAAAACGCAGGCAATAAAAAACCCTGACCATTTCTGATCAGGGTTTTTATATTAAATGCCCAACAATGACCTACTCTCACATGGGGAAGCCCCACACTACCATCGGCGA
>MAAC01005927.1_pt1 | contig 153729 bp, 126 predicted proteins | sample 1115981 | NCBI WGS metagenome assembly MAAC01 (sample SAMN04961126, study PRJNA320927) | seawater metagenome | isolation source: sample BD02T64 sea water enriched with oil for 64 days | place: USA:Gulf of Mexico | collected 2013-07-27 | reverse complement strand
TGGTGGTACAGCTGCTCTGGAAACTGCGCTTGGTGGCGGAAGTTATAATGTAACCATTACCGACGCCAATGGTTGTACGGACGTTGCTTCAGTTACCCTTAGTGAACCGGCTATACTTGAAGCTTCCGCAGCAGTGAATCAAATCATTAACTGTAATGATGAAACACAGGGTCAGGTAATAGCCAGCGCTTCAGGTGGTACGGCACCTTATACCTATCTCTGGAATACTGGCGGTACAGCTGCTCTGGAAACTGCGCTTGGTGGCGGAAGTTATAATGTAACCATTACCGACGCCAATGGTTGTACGGACGTTGCTCAGGTTACCCTTAGTGAACCGGCTATTCTTGTAGCAGCAACATCAGTAGATAATAATGTAACCTGTTACTGGAATACTGATGGTGGGGCTACCGCTTCCGCTACCGGAGGAACTACTCCTTATACTTATGCCTGGAATACTGGTGATACTGAAGTTTCTATAACAGGATTGGCTACAGGAACTTATAGCGTAACAATCACAGATGCAAATGGCTGTACAGATACTGAATCAGTTACTATTAATCTAACGAATGCCCTGGAAGACGCAAGTTTCAATTACGATGCATCAGGTTATTGTGCTGAAGATTCAGACCCAAACCCTACCATTACCGGGACATCGGAAGGATACTTTAATAGTAGTCCTTCCGGATTGAGTTTAAATACATCCAGTGGACAAATCGATCTTTCAGAAAGTACTCCGGGAACTTATTCAGTAACCTATACTACACCAAATGAAGCTTGCCCGGTAGATTCTACAGTTACTGTGATTGTGTACGCTGAAGATGATCCTTCATTCTCATATCCGATCAGTAGTTATTGTTTGACTTTTGCCGATCCTACCCCTGTCATTGACGGAACCAGCGGGGGAATTTTCACTGCCAGCCCGGCTGGATTGGAACTGGATTCACTTACAGGGCAAATCGATCTATCTGCTTCTATCGATGGTGAGTTTGTTATTCGATACACTACGCAGGGGAACTGTCCTCATTTTGCACAGGAGACACTTACCCTAATCAACGATACTACAGATGTATTTATTGAGGTATATCAATCCGGATTACGAACCACCGATAACCCGGATTTAAACTACCGCTGGCTGAATTGTGATGGTTATAGTGAATTGCCAGGTGAAACAGATGCTATTCTTGTATTGGACACCTCTCAATCCGGTTCTTATGCCGTGGAAGTTTCCAAACCAGGATGTATAGATACTTCGGCTTGTGTCGAGATTAATTTTTATACCATTACACAACACTTTGACACCTTGACAGCTCCATCTTATTATAAGCCTGTTCCAGATAAGTTTCATGTAGGTTTTGCAGAAATCAAAGAGCATGTAGAATACCAATTGCTAAATAGCTATGGTGTTGTATTGTATGAAAGTGAAAGTTTCAATATTGATGGAATACAATTGGATATGGGTCCATATGAGCAGGGAGAATACTTCCTTGATGTCATATTGGGTAAATATAAATTCAGAGTCCGAATATATAGATAAATCTATAACCATTTAAAAAACAAAAAGAGGCCGTCTAAAAAGTATTTAGGCTGCCTCTTTTTAATTTAGCAGAGGTATGAGTCTTAAAATTTGGCACTTCCGCAATACCGTAGTATATTTGCGGAATTTCCTCTAAATGAGGGGAGTTGTGATTAGATAAAGAAAATACACTTCGTGATACCTGCTTCTCTTTTGTATAGTAGGGAATGAGTGATAAAATAGAACGTGATGAATAAAGATAATTTGAAAGAACTTTTTAAAGTTTTTAGTCAGCGATATAAATCTCACCCATGGCATGGGGTAGAGCCTGGAGCTAATGCACCAGAAGAAGTAAACGCATTCATTGAAGTGGTTCCTTCTGACTCTATCAAATATGAGGTAGATAAAGAAACGGGATATATGTTAATTGACCGCCCTCAGAAGTTTTCGAATCATTTTCCTGCACTGTATGGATTTATACCTAAAACGTATTGCGACGAAAAAGTTGCAGAGTTGAGCAGAATACGTACAGGGAAGAATGACATTGATGGAGATCATGACCCGGTTGATATTTGTGTGTTAACAGAGCGTAATATCAATCAAGGAAATATCATCGTACCTTGTATTCCAATCGGTGGATTCCGTATGTTGGATGGGGGAGAAGCAGATGATAAAATCATTGCGGTATTGAAAGGAGACAGTATTTATGGGGACTTTACTGACATATCTGAATTACCGACAAAGGTTTTAGATCGTTTGAGACACTACTTTAAAACCTATAAAGAAATTCCCGGCGAATCTTCTGAAAAGCCGAAAATTGAAATCACACATACCTACGGAAAAGCAGAAGCTTTAGATGTAATCCGAAGAAGTATGGCAGATTACAAAGCTAACTATGGAGACGTAGATGATAAATTGGTCGATAGCTTCATGGAAGCCATAAAGTAGATTATTTGAATAAAAAAGTCCCCAACACTATTAGTGTTGGGGACTTTTTGTTTTTATGCCCTGTCTAGTTATTTAAGAATTTTTCCATTTTCTCTAAGACTGCAGGATGTTTTTCTATTTGAACTAATTCTTCAATAGTAGCTCTGAATTTCGTTTTGGTTCGGTTTTCAGCCTTAATTAACTCTTGAATTGACGCTAACCTAAAATACCAGAAAGGATCTTTTAAAGCAGCTTTAATCACTTTATCCTTATAAATGGATGATTGTGAGTTGAGCTTTGTAAAAGCGTCCAATTTAGCCTGAAAGCGACTTGACTGAGTAAACTGTTGAAATAATTCTGAGGGATTTTTATTGTCAACTATGGATGCTAAAAGGATCCGATCTGGATCGAAATCAACAAAATCTGGCTTAGTGTCTACTTCAAATTCAAATGTTGATTGTTTTTCATCAATGGTAATGTACTCCCTTCTTACCTTTCCATTAGTATGAATTTGAATGGAGGTTGGTAGTTTATAAAGCGGAAATTTTGATAGATTTTGGCTTTGTTCTATTTCAATTTGAAGTAATTTGTTAGTGTACTTATAGCTTATTTCTAATTCCGGATGGCCAGCAGCTAAGAACCACTGATTAAAGAACCAATTGAGATCTCTACCACAAACTTTTTCCATGGCTAATCTGAGGTCATGTATTTCCACAGTTTGAAAGGCATTTTTTTCCAAATAGTAGTGTAGCCCTTCAAAAAATGCTTTGTCACCAATTTGATTTCTTAACATGTGTAATATTCTTCCTCCTTTGGCATAAGAGTGGTGATCAAACATGTCAAGTATATTGATATGATCAAAGCGAATTAAATCTTCCTTTTTGTATTTCGCTTCTCTTAGGTAACTCTGAAGGTCTAAGAATAAGTGGTAGTCTGCAGCTACTTGTCCATATTTATATTCTTTCCAGAGGTATTCTCCATAAGTGGCAAAGGATTCATTTAGTGGTAAATTCGACCATGATTCGCAGGTGACTAAATCGCCAAACCAGTGATGAAATAATTCATGAGCCACTACATCTTCGTGGTCTTTACCTTTTAGTTTTTCTTTTGTATCGTACATGAAGTCTCCAAAAACAACAGCGGATGTATTTTCCATTGCGCCAGATACAAATTCCCTTACGACTATTTGGGAATACTTATCCCAAGGGTAATCCACGCCCAGGATGTTAGAGAAGTACTCTAGCATTTCCGGCGTATTTCCAAAGATTTCCTTAGCCCTATTGATATGTTCTTTTTCTAAATAGTAATCCACATCAATGTCTCTCCATTTGTCTTTTACCTTCCCAAACTCTCCTATTGTGATCATAGTTAAATAGGGGGAAGCATTTTTTGATTGTCTCCAATGATCTGTTCTATTTCCATTTTTGTTGTTTTTGGAACTTATTAAAACGCCATTAGACAACGTGGTGTACTTATCTTCCACAGTTAAGTATATGTCTTGGGTCATTTTTTGGTTTGGACTGTCAATTGTAGGAAACCACATGGAGTTTGATTCGGGCTCACCCTGAGACCATATTTGAGGCATGAAACCTTCGGGATCTTTGGATGGATTTATAAAATATAAACCTTTAGAATCAGTGATAGCAGCTCCTTCTTGAATCTGGGTGTTTCCTGGGGCGGCAGAATACTCTATTGTGATAGAAAACGGCTCACCTTTTAGATAAAATTTAGGCAATGAAATACAAAGTTTTTGATTGTCATAGGTGTAGCTTAGATCCATAGAGTCGGACTCCAGGTAAATATGTTCAATAACCATATTTTTTGCATCTAAAACGACTTCATTTGATGGATAAAAGAAGGGCTTCAAAGAAAGAGTAGCTCTACCAATTATTTGACTTTTATTCCAATTGAAATTTAGATGAAGTTCAGTATGGATTAGGTCATGAAGTTGAGAATTGCTTTCATGATAGGTGTCTCTAGCAACTACTTTACTTTCTTCAAGCACCCACTCGTTCAGTAGCACATTTTGTGTTGTGCAGGAGGAAATACTTAGTGCTGAGATTAATATTATACAGAATATCCTGATCATTTATTTTGTTTTATATCTTCCAAATTACGGATTGGTAAGGTGGTTTTTGAACGATTATTTATAATAAGTATAAAGCTAATTATTTATTCGTTTTCCTCAAATATAATTACTTGTCAGCAGGCTTTTTAATTTAAGCGGTAAGATGAAAAAAATACTGTATTTTTGTTTTTTTAGAAAATTAGCGAATCAATCAAATGTTTTCGAATGTATACAGCTAAGTTAGGGGATAAACAATATGAAATTGAGTGGAAGAACGCTATTTCTGGGGTTCTGAATAATGAAGATTTCGAAATTGATTCCGTTAGTACTGGGGAGCAAAGCTTCCATATTATCCGTAACAATAAATCCTTCAGGGTAGATATCATTGAAGTCATTTGGGAAGATAAGTTAGTCAACCTAAAAGTCAATGGTACTACTTATTCCGTGAAAATAACAGATCCTTTTGATGCACTATTAAAAGAGATGGGACTAGAGAACATGGGAGCCAAAAAGGTGAACAATCTTAAGGCGCCAATGCCAGGTCTTGTTTTGGAGACAAAAGTAGAAGTAGGGCAGGAAGTCAAGAAAGGGGACGCCTTGATTGTTTTAGAGGCTATGAAGATGGAAAATGTATTGAAGTCTCCAACAGACGGGATTATCAAGAAGTTGGCGGTGGAGAATGGTAATACAGTAGAAAAGAATCAATTATTGATTGAATTTGCTTAAAGAAAAAAACATGAAGACTAAAATTCAAATACTTGAATCCAAGATAGAAGAAGCGTACAAGGGTGGTGGAGAAAAAAGGATTGCAAGTCAACATAAGAAAGGAAAGTTAACAGCAAGAGAGCGAATTCATTTTCTATTTGACGAGGGAACTTTTCAAGAAGTAGGAATGCTGGTTACTCATCATTCTACAAATTTTGGTTTGGATAAAACCAAATTCTTAGGCGATGGGGTTATTACGGGGTTTGGTTATGTAAAAGGAAGATTGACTTATGCTTTTGCTCAAGATTTTACCGTAATGGGAGGGTCTTTAGCCGAAGCGCACGCTCAGAAAATCTGTAGAATAATGGACCTAGCTATGGAGAATGGCGCGCCGGTTGTTGGATTAAACGATTCGGGTGGTGCCAGAATTCAAGAAGGAGTGGTTTCTCTTGGTGGATACGCCGATATATTTTACAAAAATACAAAGGCTTCTGGTGTGATTCCTCAGTTGTCATTGATTATGGGGCCTTGTGCTGGTGGTGCGGTTTACTCACCTGCTTTGACGGACTTCATCATGATGGTGGAAGACACTTCGTATATGTTTGTTACCGGACCAAATGTGGTTAAGACGGTTACGCATGAAGAGGTAACTTCTGAGGAATTGGGTGGTGCTTCTACGCACTCAACCAAGTCTGGAGTTGCTCATTTAACAGCGTCAAACGAGGTGGAAGCTATTGAAAAGTTGAAGCAGCTGTTGTCTTATATGCCTCAAAATTGCGAGGAAGACCCTGCTGGTCTTGCTTATGATGCTTCTGATGAGAAAAGAGAGAAGTTAAATGAAATTATTCCAACGAACGCCAATATGCCTTATGACATTAAGGAAGTAATTGATGGCGTTATTGACGAGGGATCCTTCTTTGAGGTGCACAAAGATTATGCAGAGAATATTGTAGTTGGTTTTGCGAGACTTGGAGGGAAATCTATCGGTATCGTGGCTAATCAGCCTGCTTATTTGGCTGGTGTTTTAAATATTGACGCTTCTGTTAAGGCGGCGCGTTTTGTAAGATTTTGTGATTGTTTCAATATTCCTTTATTGGTATTGGAGGATGTTCCGGGATTCTTGCCTGGTACAGATCAAGAGTGGAACGGCATCATTAGTCATGGTGCTAAATTACTGTATGCATTCTCTGAAGCTACAGTGCCTAGAATTACTGTAATTACACGTAAGGCCTATGGAGGGGCATATGATGTAATGAACTCTAAGCATATTGGTGCCGACATGAATTATGCCTGGCCAAGTGCTGAGATTGCGGTAATGGGAGCGAAGGGAGCTGCTGAAATTATTTTCAGAAATGAAATAAAAGAATCAGACAGTCCGCAAGAAAAATGGTTAGAGAAAGAGCAGCAGTATGCTGAGATGTTTGCACATCCTTATAACGCTGCTTCAAGAGGATATGTAGATGAGGTTATTAAGCCTGAAGATACAAGGGCTCGACTTATCGTAGCGTTTAAAATGTTAGAAAACAAAGTGGCTACTTTACCCAAAAAGAAACACGGAAATATACCCTTGTAGCAAGGTTTATAAAAAAAGCGATCCTAATTTGGATCGCTTTTTTTTGTTAAAATAATGCGGTCATTCTTAAGTAGATATTTTCTTTATCTTTGATTGAAAGTATATTGGTTATGAGAATACGACAGTTGCTAATGTTGGTAATGTGTTTTTTAAGCGTTTTAAGCTACGCAAAGAAGTTTGATGCTGTTCTGCTTAATGACAGCACTAAAGTCTTTGGGAAAATCACGTATATAAGTGATTTTGTATTACACATGGAAGTGAAAGGAGAGGAGCGCTATTTTTTTTCGGATGATGTAAAATATGTGATGATTCAACCCCTTAATTTTCGAATAGCACAACAGCTGAAGTCTGAAGTCTTAAATCACGAAAGAGATTTTGCAGAGTTGATGGAGGATGATATGCTGTTTGGTTTTCGCTTTATATTAGGAAATAATCCATTATTAGGAAAGTACTCTTTGGCTGATGGTTCTGAGCGCCCTCCTAAATCTATGGAAGGGTATGTTTATGAAATAAATGGGAGAACATTTGCTCAGAGGGTTAGAAGTGTAGGTAAAAATGCAGCCGTTCCAGCACTATTTGTATTGTTGCTCATCGTATTATAAATAAATAAAAAAGCCTGATAAATTAATATCAGGCTTTTTTATTTAGCATACTTCGTTGAATGCTTCAACAAGGTTGTCTGCAATAGTTTGTGCATCTCTACCTTCAATATGGTGTCTTTCTAAAAGGTGAACCAATTGGCCATCTTTAAAAAGCGCTATTGATGGTGATGACGGAGGGTAAGGAAGCATATAATTTCTTGCTTGCTTAGTGGCTTCTGCATCTTGACCAGCAAATACAGTAGTTAAGTTGTCTGGTTTTTTACCGTTTTGTACAGCAAGTTTAACTGCTGGACGGCAGTTTGCGGCAGCACATCCACATACAGAGTTTACAACTACAAGTGTAGTCCCAGTTTTCTGAGAAAGTAGTTGGTCAACGTCTTCTGTTGTTTTTAATTCGCTAAATCCAGCTGATACCAAATCTTGGCGCATCGGTTTTACTAGTTCTTCCGGATACATATTTTCGTATTTATATGCTGCAAATTTATGAAATCAAACTGTATGATGAGCGTTTAGTCGAGTTTAATTAGGTTAATACGATAAATATGGTTTCTGCAATTCTAAAAAGCAGATCCTGTTGACTAAAGACTTATTGCTTAAGTTGATTTTATATTTCATGCGTACATACCTCTTAATTAGTTCCAGCTTATCTAGCTTACCTTTCTTTTTGGCTGTTAATATACAGGCTGTAATTACGTCTTTCATTGTGTTGGTTTTGAGATATATAGGATCAAAAACTATACCCAAATAGAAAGAAAGGTGGGGTGAATTGGGCTTTTGTATTTGTATATTCTTTACTTTTGTAAAAAATAGTAAACATGAAGATTGCAATAGGTTCAGATCATGCTGGCGTAAAGTATAAAGCAGCGATAATTGATTTTCTTGAAGAGAAGGGTTTCGAGGTGGAGGATTTTGGCCCTGAAAACGGGGACAGCGTGGATTATCCGGATTACGCACACCCGGTAGCGTCTTCTATTGACAGCGGAAAATTCAAATTGGGAATACTGTTGTGTGGTAGCGGAAACGGTATCAACATGACTGCAAATAAATACCAGGGTGTTCGATCTGCAATTTGTTGGGAAGAGGAGATAGCTGAAATGGCAAGATTGCATAATAACGCCAATATTTGTACACTTCCGGCACGTTATGTTTCTTTGGAAAAAGCATTAAACATTGTTAAGGTGTTTTTGAATACAGAGTTTGAAGGTGGAAGACATGAAAATCGCGTAAATAAGATTTCGCGCTGCATGTAAGGCACTTTATAAGAAAACAAAAAGGGCTCACTTATTTAAGTGAGCCCTTTTTGTTTTTTGTTCCACGTGGAACTATCTTCCCATATAGACTAAAAGAACGCTTATGTCTGCAGGCGATACACCGCTAATTCTGCTTGCTTGGCCAATTGTCTCAGGCCTTGTGTCGCTTAGTTTGTTTTTAGCTTCATTAGATAATGATGCTATGGTCTTATAATCAAACTGAGTTGGGATATTTATATTTTCAAGTCTCAGAAGTTTTTTAGCATTTTCCTTTTCTCTTGCAATATACCCGCTGTACTTAATGTCTATTTCCACTTGCTCTATAGCTTCCATGTCCCTGCCGTTTTCAGTATAGAATTCTTGTAAAATAGGTAAAGAGTCCAGGCTTAAGATAGTGATATGAGGTCTACTGATTATAGCTCTCAATTTATTTTTTTGCTTAAGGATTTTCGAGCCTACGGATTCCAGTAAAGGATTTACCAGTTCTGGCAGTGCGGATTTTTCCGAAAGATATTTTGTAAACTTCTCTATATAGGCAAGTTTTTCATCTAGCCGATTCACTCTAGCCGATTCAGCCAATCCCAATTCATAACCAAGTTTGGTTAGTCGGATGTCGGCATTGTCTTGTCGTAATAATAAACGATATTCTGCTCTTGATGTAAACATTCTGTAAGGTTCGTCAGTTCCTTTGTTTACCAAATCATCAATTAGAACACCGATATATGCTTCGTTCCTTTTAAGTATAAAAGGTGTTTTATTATCAATTTTTCTCTTCGCATTAATACCAGCCATTAAGCCTTGACATGCTGCTTCCTCATATCCTGTGGTTCCGTTTATTTGTCCTGCAAAATATAAGTTCTCTACCTTTTTAGTTTCAAGACTAAGTTGCAGCTGGGTTGGAGGGAAGAAGTCATATTCAATGGCATAACCTGGCTTAAAGATCTTCACGTTTTCAAATCCCGGGACCAGTTTTAAGGCTTCGTATTGTGTTTGCTCTGGCAGAGACGTAGAGAATCCGTTAACGTAAATCTCGCAAGTGTCCCAACCTTCAGGTTCAATAAATAACTGATGGCGAGTTCGCTCTTTAAATCGTGTTATCTTGTCTTCAATAGAAGGGCAATACCTTGGTCCAAGACCTTTTATTCTCCCGGCAAACATTGGTGATTTCTCAAAGCCTTCTTCAAGCTTCTCGTGTACTTCAGGATTGGTGTATGTAATATAGCAACTACGTTGTTTTTGCAAACGTTCTGTTTGTGTATAAGAGAATTTTAATGGGTCAGGATCTCCTGGTTGCTCTTCCATTTTAGAGTAATCCAAGCTTCTTCCGTCGACTCTTGGGGGAGTCCCTGTTTTCATTCTCCCGCTTTCAAATCCTAATTCTTGTAACGCTTCAGTTAGGCCTGTTGCGTTTCGCTCGCCAGACCTTCCTCCGCCAAATTGCTTGTCACCAATATGGATCGTTCCATTTAGGAAAGTTCCATTGGTAAGGATAACGGCTTTGGCCTTTATTTGCATTCCCATTTGAGTAACAACACCGGTAACTTTATTATCTTCTGTAATAAGGTCGCACACCATGTCTTGCCAGAAATCCAGGTTCTCGGTTCTTTCTAGCGCAAGACGCCAGGCTTCAGCAAAGCGCATTCTGTCACTTTGAGCTCTTGGACTCCACATGGCTGGCCCTTTTGACCTGTTCAGTAGTTTAAACTGGATCATGGTCTCATCTGTTATTATTCCAGACAAGCCTCCAAGTGCGTCAATTTCTCTAACAATTTGACCTTTGGCTACTCCTCCCATTGCAGGGTTGCAGGACATCTGTGCAATGGTCTGCATGTTCATGGTGATAAGTAGGGTCTTGGCGCCTAGTTTAGCTGAAGCATGTGCTGCTTCACAGCCTGCATGGCCTCCTCCTACTACTATGACGTCGTATGTTGTTTCGAACATAATTATCTAGCTAGTTCCACGTGGAACAATTATTTTTTTAGTTGGATAAAGTGAGTTTTTGCAAGTAATGATTTTCACGTTCTCTCATTTTCTCTGCATCTTCTTCACTTTTATCTTTATAACCACACAAGTGCATTACTCCATGAATCATAACTCGATGTAGCTCTTCTTCAAAAAGAACACCATAGGTTTTGGCGTTTTCTTTAATGCGGTCTATACTTAAGAACAAATCAGATATTACGATATCATTCTCACAATAGTCGAAAGTGATAATATCGGTATAGTAATCGTGATTCAGATGGTCGATATTAACCTTAAGCAAATACTCATCATCGCAAAAAATATAGTTGAGTTCCCCCAATTCTTTTCCTTCTTCCTCAATTGAAGCATTAAGCCAAAGGCTAATGTTGTCGGCTTCATTTAAGGTGAATTCTGTTTCGTAATGATAAATAATATCTTCCATGCGTGAGATTTATGGTGCAAAAATACATAATCCTTTTGAAAGGGTATTTATTGAGCTCTTTTATTAGACGAATTGATTATGGATATAAATCATAAAAGTCCATGATTCAGTATATTTGTCAAAACGCTTAATTCAATGACTGAAGAATTAAATGACATAATGCGTGCTGTAAAAGCGCTACCTCTGAAACCTGGTGTTTATCTCTTTAAAGATAAGCAGGAGGAGGTGATTTATGTTGGGATGTCAAAAAGTCTAAGAAAAAGAGTCTCTTCTTACTTTCAAAAGACGCACGATAGGACCAAAACCAAGCGTTTGGTATCAAGAATTGTATCGTTTGATTTTATCGTTGTGGAAACAGAAGCGGATGCTTTATTGCTGGAAAGTTCACTGATAAAGAAGTATCGACCTCACTATAATGTTCTATTAAAAGACGATAAAACATATCCTTGGATTTGCATTAAAAAAGAGAGATTCCCAAGAGTGTTTACCACCAGAAGATTGGTAAAAGATGGATCAGAGTATTTTGGTCCATACGCTAGCGTGAAGATGATGAACACCATGTTAGATTTAATCCGTCAGATATATCCTTTGCGTACCTGTAATTTAAACCTTTCTGCCGAATCTATAGAAAAAGGAAAGCATAAAGTTTGTCTGGAATATCATATTAAAAAATGCCTAGGGCCTTGTGAAGGGTATCAAACGAAAGAAGAATACGATGAAAATATTGGTGCCATTCGACAAATTTTAAAGGGAAATACCAAGGAGGTTCTGAATTTACTTGAGCAAAAAATGCAACTATTCGCTTCTAATTTGGAATTTGAAAAGGCCCAAGAGTTAAAGGAGAAGTGGGATCTCTTGAAGAATTATCAGGTTAGATCTTCAGTAGTAAGCGCGGTAGTAAATAGGGTGGATGTATTTTCCATTATTTCAGATGTAAAGTACGCTTATGTGAACTTTTTTAAGATCATGAGTGGAGCAATTGTTCAGTCCTTTACTTCTGAGATGAAAAAGCAAATGGACGAGTCAGATACAGCGCTTTTGAAGCGTGCAATTGTTGAATTAAAGGAAAGGTTTCATTCAGATTCTACAGAAATAATTACGAACATTTCTGTGGATATTGAAGGGCGAGATTGGCATTTTGCTGTTCCACAAAGAGGGGATAGAAAAAAATTAATTGACCTGTCAGAAAAGAATGCTCGCTACCAACGATTGGAAAGATTAAAGCAAATGTCGATGGTTGATCCGGAAAGGCACAGCAATCGAATTATGGAACAGGTGAAACATGATTTAAGAATGAAAGTTTTGCCAGAACATATCGAGTGTTTTGACAACTCAAATATTCAGGGAACAAATCCAGTTGCTGCATGTGTTGTATTTAAAAAAGCTAAACCATCGAAAAAAGATTACCGGCATTTCAATATTAAAACAGTGGAAGGGCCTGATGATTATGCAAGCATGGAAGAGGTGGTTTATAGGCGATATAAACGACTTCAAGAGGAAAATGAACCTTTGCCACAATTGATTGTTGTTGATGGGGGAAAGGGGCAATTGTCATCGGCGTTAAAGGCGCTTGAAAAGTTAGATTTACGAGGGAAAATAGCTATTATTGGTATAGCGAAAAGGTTAGAAGAAATCTATTTCCCTGGTGATTCTTTGCCGTTATACATAGACAAGCGCTCAGAAAGCTTGAAGTTAATTCAACAGTTAAGAAATGAAGCGCACAGGTTTGGAATAACTCACCATAGAAAGAAAAGAATCAATTCCGGGATAAAGTCTGAATTAGAAAATATTGAGGGGATTGGACCTGGAAGTATCCAAAAATTATTGACAGAATTTAGATCAGTTAAGATCATCAAGGAAACCACAAAAGAAAGATTAGAGCAAGTTGTAGGAATGGCGAAGGCAACTCTGGTTTTTGATTATTATCATAAAGTAAATGGAAAAAGTTAGATTGGATAAATGGTTGTGGTCTGTTCGGATTTTTAAATCCAGGAGCATGGCTACAAAATTGTGTAAAGCTGGAAAAATTAAAGTCAATGGTAGGAACGCAAAACCTGCTACCAATATATCAGTGAATGATAAATTGGAAGTGCTTAAAAACGGAATTCGCCTTCAAATAATGGTAGACGCTCTAATCAATAAGAGGGTTGGGGCACCCATTGCTAGAGAGTGTTATCAGGATGTTACTCCAGAAGAAGAAAAGAATAAATTTAATTCCAAATTTTTACACGGCTACCGAAACGAATTTAGAGACAAAGGGTTAGGTAGGCCAACGAAAAAAGAAGGTAGAGAGATAGTCGAATTTAAAGAAGCGGGTGATTGGGATTCCTTTTTTGAGAGCCTGAATGATGATGAATTTGAGGACGGAACGATATAAATCATACTAAAGAGAATTTAAAGGACCTTATACCCTTACTGTTTTGTTGGAATTATGTACTTTTATGTTTTTGTATTTTAAAATATAGCCCGCACTATGAATATTGTTAAGAAGATTTTCTTCACTGTTCTTTCTGTTATTTTTTTGTCTATCGTCGGTTTATACGCAACTGGCAATTCTTATCTTCTTAGAGGAATTTGTTCAACTTACATGATTGGAGAATCTTCTGCTACTATCACAGATAAAAAACACTTTAGTACCCGGATAGTGAAGTCCGGTGAATATATACCTTGGGAGATCTCGGATAGCTATAAGGAAAAGTCCCTTAGCCCTAGGTTGAGAAATACACTTGAAGAATATGAAAGTATTGCCTTTCTGGTACTTCAAAATGGTAAAGTAGATTATGAAGAATATTGGGGGATTGGATCTGAGGATTCACGTACCAATTCGTTTTCTATGGCTAAAACTGTTGTTACTATGTTAGCTGGAGCAGCGATGGCTGACAACAAAATCAATAATGTTTTTCAACCGGTCACGGACTTCTTACCAGAATGGAATGGTACCAACCCTGACAATCCAAACCTAAGTAGTTCTAGTCTTCAAATTAGACATCTATTAACTATGTCTGCTGGTTTGGAGTGGGATGAAAGATATAAAAGTCCTTTTTCTATTACAACAGAGGCTTATTACGGAGGTGAAATTCAGGAATTAATTCTTGGTTTAAATTTAGTAGAGGAGCCAGGAACTGTAAATAATTATCAAAGTTGTGCAACGCAATTGTTGGCAATGGTAATTGAGAAGGCTACAGGAAAGACACTGAGCGAATATGCCTCAGAGAAACTTTGGATACCTCTGGGAGCAAAGCACGATGCCGAATGGCACCTGGATAAAGAGAATGGAGATGAAATAGCTTTTTGTTGTTTTAATTCAAATGCACGCGACTTTGCAAGATTTGGTCAGTTGTACTTAAATAAAGGTAAGTGGCACGGAAAGCAAATTATTCCGGAACCTTTTGTTGATATTTCAACTGAGTCAAGCCCTACGGCAGATTGGTATGGTTACGGATGGTGGCTGGTAAACATGAAGGGACACGATGTTTATTATATGCAAGGACTAAATGGACAATACACAGGAGTAATTCCAGACATGGATATCGTATTTGTTCGACTAGGACATAAATATGGCAAAAAAATCGACCATCAGAGGGAGGATTTCCTACTGTATTTGGAAGAAGTGATAGATATGTATCAATAAAGATGCAAAATAGCTTTAAAAGCCCTGAAAGAACGAATTTCTTTCAGGGCTTTTTTGTTTTTATACATTTTTGACTTTTGATGTTGAAAAAACGTTGAATTTGTTAAAAATCTATTTTTGATGATTTTCTAGTGACTCTAAGTACTGGGAAAATCCCCCAAGTCATCAACATGGAGAAGGAGGCAAAAAGCCCGAGATCTGTATCGAAAAAATTCTTGAAGATATCACCTGTATATTCCATAAAGGCTAATAGGTCTAATTTTAATAAAATTAATATACTGGAAAGATCAACTGGATTAAAGATTGTTGCAGATAATAAAAAAAGCCTCTAAACCTCACGGTTTAAAATCAGTAAATAACTTAATAGAGATTCTCTATTGTGAAATAAGGAATATTTAAATTATCTTCATGTTTGCAAAAAAGTAGATTATTACCTTTGTGACATAAATCAAAATTATTAATTCCAAAAAATATTATTATGGCTTTTGAACTACCGAAATTACCTTACGCATACGACGCATTGGAGCCTCATTTTGATGCTATAACAATGGAAATTCACCACAGCAAGCACCACGCAGGTTATACCGCAAAATTAAACGCAGCTTTAGAAGGCTCTGAATTGGCAGGAAAGTCTATCAAAGAGATTTTGGCTGTAGGCGAAAACCTAAGTGCTGGATTAAGAAATAACGGGGGTGGTTATTTTAATCACAGTTTATTTTGGGAGGTATTATCACCAAATGGAGGTGGGAAACCAACTGGGAAATTGGCAGATGCTATTGATTCGGCATTCGGATCATTTGAAAATATGCAAGCAGAATTCAACAATGCGGCAGCTACTAGATTTGGTTCTGGTTGGGCTTGGTTATGTGTTGAAGGTGGAAAATTAAAAATATGTTCTACGGCAAACCAAGACAGCCCATTAATGGGAATAGGATGTTCTGGAGCACCAATTATGGGCTTAGACGTATGGGAGCATGCGTACTATTTGAAGTACCAAAATAGAAGACCAGATTATATTTCTGCTTTTTGGAATTTGGTAAATTGGGAGAAAGTTTCTTCAAATTTTGATGCAGCGATATAATTCGTTTTTAATACATAAAAAAAAGCTCGATTGAATTTTCAATCGAGCTTTTTTTTATTGTGGTAATTTGATTTACGCATCTAAAGGAAATTCTCCTTTCAATTGCGTTACCCAACCTTCGATTCTTTCGTCTGATTGATCAAATTGATTGTCCTCATCCAAAGCTAGTCCAATAAACAAACCTTCTTCGATTTCACCTTTTGAGTGCGTGTGTTCATAGCCTTCCGTAGACCATTTACCAACGATTTTAGCACCGTTTTCAATAGCAATTTCACCAATAATTCCTATACCATCTACAAAGTAATCGGCATAAACATATTGATCTCCTAATCCATACAAGGCAACTGTTTTTCCAGAAAAGTCTATCTTCTTGAAATCTTCGAAGAAATTATCCCAATCACTTTGTAATTGACCATCATGCCAAGTTGAGAGACCTATAATAATCTTGTCATATTTTGCAAAATCCTCAGGCTTGGCTTCATACATGTCATAAATCTCTACAACATCTTCACCTAGCTTTTCTTGTATCTTGGTAGCTACTTCTTCAGTATTTCCTGTATCGGAACCAAAAAATAGTCCTATTTTTTCCATAGTGGTAATATTTGTATTGCAAAAATATCTAATTATTCCTTCTAATGCAATTCATTTGGTTTAGAGTAGTTACATGTTTTTGTAGAAAGCCCTAATATGGACTGTTTTGGAAACTAAATCTGAAAAAAGATTTAAGAAAACTAAAAAGGATTAATTTTGCACCAGTAAAAAGATAGAAGATACTATGTTTGAGAATAAGGATCAAAGTAAAACACCCATTGCCGATATAGGTGAATTCGGATTGATTAAACATCTAACGAGTGCAAATAAGAAAAGTAACGCAACAACTGTTATGGCAGTTGGTGATGATGCTGCAGTTATAGAAAACACACAAGAGCAAACACTTCTTTCAACAGACATGCTTGTTGAAGGTGTTCACTTCGACCTGTCCTATGCGCCATTAAAACATTTGGGTTACAAAGCTGTTGCTGTGAATCTATCAGACATTTGTGCAATGAATGGTATTCCATCTCAAATAACTGTCTCGTTGGCATTATCCAATAGATTTACTGTTGAAGCCATTGAGGAGCTTTATAAAGGAATCTATTTGGCATGTGACGCATACGGTGTAGATTTAGTAGGAGGAGACACTACCAGTTCTAATTCAGGCCTAATTATCAGTGTGTCTGTCATTGGGCAGGTGAAAGCTGAAGATGTATGTTATAGACATATGGCTAAAGAAAAAGATTTAGTGGTAGTATCCGGTGATTTGGGAGCTGCGTATATGGGGCTACAACTGTTGCAGCGTGAAAAAGCTGTATTTGAGGTAAATCCAAAAATGCAACCTGAGTTGGAAGAACGACATGCTTATATGCTGGAAAGACAGTTGAAGCCAGAGGCTCGTAAGGATATCATAGAGTTGCTTAAGAAGATGGAGTTAAAGCCTAATGCAATGATTGATATTTCTGATGGTCTTTCATCTGAAGTCTTACACCTTTGTGAAGAGTCTGGATTAGGTTGTAGAATTTACGAAGATAAATTACCTATAGATCCACAGGTAGTAAATTCTGCAGAAGAGTTTGGATTACATCCAAGTACTTGTGCTCTTAATGGGGGAGAGGACTATGAATTGTTGTTCACGATCTCCATGGATGATTTTGATAAAATAAAAGGAAATCCTAACCTAACGGTTATTGGTCATATGACAGGGAAGGAGGATGGAGCTAATCTAATTAGTTCTTCTGGTGAAATGTTGCCATTAACAGCTCAGGGCTGGAATGGTTTCTCTGAAAAGGAATAAGTAATAATCCCAATCCTGATGTTAAATTGCACATTTTAATTGGGTAATTCAACGTTGGAAATGATATAAGAAAGGGCTATGTGGAAAAGAAACTACTTAGCCCTTTTTTAATGAGAAGGTAAAGGTAGAGCCTTCACCAAGGGTACTACGAACATTTATAACACCTCCATGAGCCTCTATGAGGTGCTTTACTATAGATAGGCCAAGGCCTGTGCCTCCATCATCTCGTGAACGGGATCTTGAAACTCGATAGAATCTTTCGAAAAGTCTGGGTAAATGCTCTTCAGCGATTCCTTCGCCATTATCTTTCACCTCTATAAATACCCTGTTGCCCATGTCCTCAAAAGAAATTCGGACATAGCCGCCATTGTTTCCATACTTAATGGCATTTACAAATAAGTTGATTAATACTTGTTTGATCTTCTCAGTATCACATTCAACTAATACGGGGTAAATTGGCTCCTCTCTGAAGGATAAAGTAATGTTCTTTTTTTTCGCTTTTAGCTCCAAGAGTTCCATTACTTCTTTTACAACATAAACAAGGTCTATTGTCTTAACATCTATCTGAATAACCCTGGCTTCCAGTTTGGTGATTTGTTCAAGATCCTCAACAATATGGATCATTCTTTCAACGCTTTTATTTGCTCTTAACAAATACTTTTCATTGATCTTACTGTCGTATAGGGCGCCATCTAGAAGTGTCAGTAAATAACCCTGAATATTGAAAATAGGAGTTTTTAATTCATGAGATACATTCCCAATAAATTCACGTCGAAAGGCTTCTCGTTCGCGTAAATCATCCAATTCACTTTTAGTATCCTCAGCCCATGTTTTTACCTGGTCCTCGACTTCAGAAATGTTGGTTTTTCTTGTAATAACTTCTTTTTGGGTTCGATAAATATTCTTGTAAATTAATCGAATCCTCTTTTTTATGAACTTATTGGTACTGAAATAAAATAGGAAAAATTGACAAATTGAAATGATAACTGAAAATCCAATAGCCCACCAGAGGTCAATAGTGTTACTCGAAAGTTCTCCTAGTAATTGTAAGGAGAAAAAGGAAAGAGCTCCCAACACTAAAGAGGTTATAAAGGCCAATTCTTTTACGCTAGAAAAATTCATTAAAGATCAAATTTATAACCTACACCCTTTATAGTCTTGATATAACCTTCCCCAATTTTTTCGCGTAATTTTCGAATGTGCACATCAATGGTTCTACCACCTACTACAACATCATTACCCCAAATATTTGAAAAGATTTCTTCTCGATTAAACACCTTCCCAGGTTTGGAGGCCATTAATAACAGTAATTCAAATTCTTTTCGAGGAAGCTCTATTTGGCTTTCATCCTTATATACTAAATACCGTTCTTTATCGATAGATAAGTTACCAGCTTTAACAACATTGTCTTCTTGTTTAGGGCCTTTTTCGGTCTTGCGGCGAAGTAAGGCCTTAATTCTAGAAACTAGTAACTTAGGTTTTATTGGCTTGGTGATATAATCGTCAGCTCCAGCATCAAAACCTGCAATCTGGGAATAATCTTCTCCTCTGGCAGTTAGGAATGCGATCAATACACTGTCCATATCCTGCTTGGATCGGATCTGCTCACATACCTCAACACCGTCCATTCCGGGCATCATTACATCCAACAGAATAAGGTGTGGTTTTTCTTTATCAATAAAAGAAAGGGCTTCTTTTCCGTTGCTACAGGTGACCACTTGAAAACCTTCCTTTCTCAGGTTGTAACCTATGAATTCAATGATGTCTGGCTCGTCATCTACCAGTAATATTTTGTAATCTTTTGGGTCCATTTTTGTTTAGCTTTTCTGCTAAGTTAAGTGAGATTTACTCACATTAACAGCCAATTAACTCAAGCTTAATATTCAATAGTATACTATAACGTCAAGTTAACAATAGCCTGTTAGATGTGAATGTAACTTTGCACTGAAATCAGTTCAGAGTTAATTCTGGTTGATAAAACTAGTGATAATTTACAAAACTGTTACCTAAATTAAAAGGTATGCACAGGTTTAAATATTTTTTACAAGTCGTATTATTCCTTGATGTAGACCCTTGGCACTCGCTCAGAAATCCCTGTAAGTATTTCGTAAGGAATTGTATTGGCAGCTTCGGCAAGCTGTTCAATGGGCCATTCTGGTCCAAAAACAATTACTTCATCATTGACTTTTGTCTTCACATTCGTAATATCCACCATGGTCATGTCCATACATATTGAGCCGACTATAGGGCAGGGTTTGTCAGTGATAAGAACTTGTCCGTTTCCATTCCCAAGGCAGCGCATTAACCCATCGGCATAACCGATTGGAATTATAGCAATGGTCATGTCATCTTCTGCGATATGGCTTCTGTTATATCCAACACTTTCCCCCTTTCGAATAGTTCTGACTTGACTTATATGGCTAATTAATTTTGAAACAGCTTTTAGTTTCCCCTTGCTTATTGGACTATTCTCAATGCCATACAAGCCAATTCCCAATCGAACCATGTCAGCATAACCTTCAGGGTAATTTAAAGTCCCTGCGCTATTTAAAATGTGTCGCAGAAATTTATATTCTATATTTTTCTCCAATGCCAAACAGCCACTCTTAAAATCATGTATTTGCTCCAGGTTGAATGCGGAATCATTTAAATTATCACTGCTAGCCAGGTGTGATAAAACACTTGCGACTTTTAATTTCTTTGAAGACTTCAGCCATTTGGAAAGCTGATCTATTTCGTTTAAATCAAACCCCAGCCTTTTCATACCTGTGTCCAATTTTATATGTATTGGGTATCGATTAGAAAGGGGGGTATTATTAAGGGCTTTTTCCCAAGCTTGAAGTAACTCCATGGAGTAAATTTCTGGCTCCAAACTATAGCGTAACATTTGGTCGATTTGCTCAACTCGACTGTTCAAAACTAAGATGGGGAGTTGGATACCTGAATTACGAAGCTGAACTCCTTCAGACAAATAGGCAACAGCTAAATAGTCTATTCTGTTATACGCTAATTCTTGTGCAATTTCCACCGATCCCGCACCGTATGAAAAGGCCTTTACCATAGCCATTATCTTGATATCCTTTGGAATATTAGATCGGTAGAAATTCAAATTATCTCTCAGGGAGTTGAGGTTGATTTCTAATCTGGTAAGATGAATTTTTTCTTTAAGGCGATTGTTTATCTCTTCCAGTTTAAATTTTCGGGAACCCTTTATTAGTATGGTTTCTCGATTAAAATCATTCAAGTTGAAGTGCTGAATAAATTCTTCACTGGACGAATAGAACTGGCTTCCTTTTGGGAAAAAAGATTGATATTGAGTCAGCTTTTCTCCAATTCCGATAAAGTGTTTCAGGTTCAATGGAGTAATTTGTTGCCCAATGGCTTGATAAAAAACTTTTTCATCATCTGCCACCTCTATAAAGTCGGATAGAATAACCGATTTTGAACTTTTAAACTGAAGGAGGTAGTTCAGTGCTGCATTTAGTGCTGTGGAATCGTTTGTATAGCTGTCGTTAATAAGCTGACATTGGTTAATCCCGGAATGCAACTGAAGTCGCATGTCTATTGTAGAAAGAGATTCAAATCGTTTAAGAACGCTGTCTAGCAATAAATTTTTAGCGGCCAAAAGACAAAAACAATATATCGCATTTTCGATAGAGGCTTTATCCGTAAACGGAATGTTTATAAGATATGTGTCCCCTTCATATTTTAAACGGATAGCACTCTTTGGGTAGGCCAATTCGATATCTTCTACGTAAACAGCGGCTTCCGAATTTTTAACTGACCATGCATACAATTTTGAGTGTTTGAAGTTTGACCTTATGATATCATTTACTAAAGGTTCATCTTCACAATAAATTAATTGATCACAGCTTGCAAACAACTTAAGCTTCTCCTTTATTTTTTCCTCATGAGAGGAGAAGTTCTTTTGATGAGCGTCTCCAAAATGACAAAAAATTCCAATAGAAGGATGGACAATTTTTTGGTGTAAATCCATGTCTCCCGGTTGAGATATCCCAACTTCTATCAGACCTAAATTATGTTCTTTTTTAAATTGTTTTATAGAGAGGGGAACTCCGATTTTTGAATTATAGCTTTTCGGGCTTTTGACTAATTCAAAATTATCTTGTAGTAAGGTGAATAACCATTCTTTAATAATGGTTTTACCATTGCTCCCTGTAATCCCTACCACTGGAAAATCAAAATTTTCTCTGTGAGCAAAGCAAAGTTCCTGGAAAGCCGAAAGACAATTCTCTACAAGAAACACATTGGCTCCTTCAGGTAATTGGACGCTTGGATCTTCAATAACAAAGGATCGCACGCCCTTATTATAGATATCAGATATATATTGATGACCATCCAAGTGTTCTCCTTTAATGGCAAAAAACAATTGATTTTTGGCTTCAAAGGGATAAGACCTACTATCTATAAGGACATCCTTGATCAGTAGGTTCGTATCTGTTTTCTGTTGCCACTTTGCATTGCAAATGGAGAGTATATCTTTTGGGTAAAATAACATGAATTAATTTTGATCATTATAACACCGTCTGCATAAAGGTCGGTAATTATCTTGTTCTCCTAACAAAATTTGGTCTTGAATTGGATTTATCCTTTTGGAGAAATGGGCAATTTCTCCACAATCCATGCAAATTGCATGTACTTTGGTTACAAATTCGGCACAAGCTAACAATTGAGGGATGGGGCCAAATGGATTTCCTTTGAAGTCCATATCAAGTCCAGCAAGAATAACTCTAGTGCCAGAATCTGCTAACTTATTACAAACCTCAACGAGGCCATCATCAAAAAATTGTGCTTCATCAATTCCTAAAACATCCACCTGATCTGCCAGTAGTAATATTTGGGATGAATGAGGAACAGGTCTAGATGGAATTTGATTTTTGTCGTGAGAGACTATGTCAGTTTCATGATAACGAGAATCGATAGATGGCTTAAAGATCTCTACCCTTTGTTTGGCAATTTGAGCTCTTTTCAATCGTCTGATTAACTCTTCGGTTTTTCCGGAAAACATAGACCCGGAAATAACCTCAATCCACCCTTTCTTGAGAGCCTTATCTTGCTTGCGTTCTAGAAACATTCTTTATCGAGCCTTGTAATAAATAAATGACGAATTAATAGAGATCAGTTCGTCTCTCTCCAATTTTCACACCAAAAATAGATGCATTTTTTGTACCTTAAGTTCCTTAATGAAATAATAAATGTAATATAAAATAAGATGTTAATAAAATATGTTTGTCTGGTGTTCGCATTGACTTGTTGGAACACCTATGCTCAGGTTGTGGACAGCTTTAGTGATGGTAATTTTAACCTTAACCCTCAATGGGAAGGGGATACTATGAATTTTGTAGTGAATGATGCTTCTTCGTTACAATTAAACGCACCGTCAGTTGCGGGAGTCTCTACCTTATATACCTTAAATAATTCTATTATTGAAGCAGAATTTAATTGCACAGTTCAACTGGATTTTAATCCTTCCTCTCAAAATTACTTGAGAATTTTCCTTCAAATAGATGGAACTGATTTTGCGTCAGATGATGCTGTATATTTACAAATAGGAGATAGTCAGGATCGGATAACTCTACAGAAGAGAGTGGATGGTATCTCCGAAATAATAGCGCAAAGCTCCAATGGAGTCTTGAGTGCATCGTCCAATATAGTAGAATGCAAAGTTACCAGATCTGAGTTTGGTCTTTGGGAGTGCGCATATAAATGGAATGGTGGAGTTTGGGAAACTATAGGGCAGAGTAATACTATTGGATTGCTTTCCACCAACTACTTTGCTTTTGAATGTCACTATACAGCTACAAGAAGTACTAAATTTCACTTTGACGATATTGAGGTTACTGGAAGCCCATTTCTGGATATAATCCCACCATTTGTAGAAAAATTTGAAATTTTAGACTCCTTCAAAGTTAAAATGACAATGAGTGAGCTCCTTGATAATCAATCAGTGGAAAATAGTGCTTTTGAATTGAAGAGCGGCGTGGAAGTACAATCTTTAATTTATGAAGAACAGGATACGTCAATTATATTTATGGTGAAAGGACTGAGCTGGAATGAGGAGTCCATTCTAACCATATCCAATTTGTCTGATTTATCGGGAAACAAGATAAGTGACACTAGTTTTGTTGTTCATTGGCAAAAGATATTTCCCGGAGATATTATCATAACAGAGCTGATGATAGATCCTGAACCTTCTGTTTACCTGCCAGAACAGGAATATATAGAAATATACAATGCCGCTAACTATGCCTTGTCTGTATCGGAAATACAATTAATAGTTGACGAGAAGATAACAAGCTTACCCGATAAAGTAATACTGCCTGATACCTATCTAATAATTGCAGAGGATTACCCTATTTTGGAAGGGCTTGACTCAACTAACTACATTTTTGTTAATGGATTAGCCTCCATGAGCAATACAAAAGGAAAAATTAGATTGAGTACTCCTAAAGGAGCTTTCATTAATGGTTTAGAATATAGTAAAGAGTGGCATACCCCAGAGAAGCTTGATGGAGGCTGGTCATTGGAGTTAGTTACTAAAGAGGGATATTGTAGTGTGAGCGAAGTATGGCGTTCAGCTCAAAATGACAAGGGAGGATCTCCAGGATTAGGCAATACAGAAGAATCAATTGTGATTGAGGATCAAAGCATCTATGGGATTGAAGTGATAGGAAGGAGAGAGCTGCTACTGATTTCTAGCTTGGTCTTTGAGGGCGAAGAATGGGAGCGTCCATCGAATTTTGTTTTGAATGGTGAATTTAAGGTGAAATCAGTAGAACGAATTTCGGCCAGGAAGTTAAAAATATTGACTTTCGATGACCTAACTCTAAAAACAAACCTCCAATTGGGCATTATCTTTCAAATTGAAAATTGTTTTGGGGAGTTAGAATCAGGAGTGCTTGTTAATTTTCAAATGCCGGAAGTTGCGAGGGGGGAATCTGTATTTTCCACAGAAGTTTTATTCGATCCTTTCGAAGGAGGAGTGAAGTTTGTAGAATTTTACAATGAAGCGGATCACCCTATCGATTGTTTTGATCTGTTGTTGGGACAAAAAGGGGAGCTCGATAATAATTGGGATTTTTTCCCACTAACGGAGAGTCATGTAGTATGGGGAGCGAAAAATTACCTGGTATTGTCAATAAAAAAAGAGGTCGTTATGGAGCAATATCCTTTTGGAGAAGAAGCAAACTTTATCTCTATGAATTCTTTTCCTAGTTTGCCAAAATCGGGAGCGAGGATTGGATTGTTCAGAAGGAATCATGTCCCTTTAGATACGTTGTGTTATAATGAGTCCTGGCATGCATCCTACTTAAATGATACAGAGGGAATTTCTTTAGAAAGGAGAACTTTAGAATCAAACTCCTGCAGGAAGGATTCTTGGGGATCAGCATCTGAAAATATAGGTTATGCCAGTCCTGGTTTGCCCAATAGTTATCAAGGTCTTCAAGAAACGGGAAGTAGACTTAGTTTGTCTTCAGATTTTCTATCGCAAAGGGGAGGAGAGTATGAGATTATTATTTCATTTAAGTTATTGAATATTGATGAACGTTTATCGGTAGAGGTATATAATTTGGACGGGGTGTTATTAGAAGTTTTGGCACAAAATAAGCAGGCTTTAGGAGAAGGGTATCTGCATTGGAATGGAGCGGGATATTCCACAGGCTCTTACATAATTCAAGCGTCCATAATTGAAAGTAGTCAACTCGTACAGCGTGAAAAATGGCTTATTAATCTTATTCGTTAATAAGGTCTATGACCAATTTGGCCACTTTCGAAGGTTGTTCAAAAGGGAATAAGTGACCTCCATTAAAAGGGGTAAACGATGCAGAGGGAATTACATCCTTCAATTCTTCAATCTCTTTCGACCTGCTTTCAAATATTTCACCACTAGTGGCGAAAATGTACTTTACAGGGATTTTTATATCCAGTGGATTAGAAAAAGAAGGGATGGTACAAAAAATAGCATATTCTAATTCTTTAGGGAAACTCAATATGATCCGTTTGTCATCTAATTGAGTGTAGGCTGCGTTAATATAATCATCAAAGCATTCAGGATGGAATTGCTTGAATAAGCCCTTTCCTCTCATTACTCTTTGAACGATAGGAAGTGATGGAAAAACGTCCTTCCTAATCTTAGCTTTTTGAGCTACCGACAAGACTTCATGAACAGTTCCTTCCCTTTGTTTTTGCTCAATTAGTTTTCTCAATTCATTTCCCATAATAGGGGGATCCATTAAAATGATTTGTTCAAATAAATCCGGTCTTTTATTCGCTGCAAAAAGAAAAAACACGGCTCCCATAGAGTGGCCTAAGCCTATTACCGGTTCAGTGTACTTGTTTTCGATAAAAGCTATCAGCTCATCGGATAAGGCCTCCCATCCAACCTCAATATCAGGCAAGTCTATTCCCGACATGGGGATTCCATCTATGTCAAATCCTGGAAATTGATCGAAGAAATAGTTATAACATGCAGTAGGAAATCCATTGGCGTGAGAAAAAACTATTTGCTTAGACATGAGGTGGCTATTAAGTAAATTGGGAACTAGTGTTCCCAATTGTGTTGGTTCATGTCTTCAACTAGGTGGATCAGTAAATCGATTGCTAAAGCAACATCGTCTTTATGAACCATTTCAATAACTTGATGTATATGTCTGGTAGGAATAGAGATTGCGCCAGCAATGGCCCCACCTGCGGTAAATCTTTGAATTGCAGCGGTGTCTGTTCCTCCAGCAGTTAATATTTCAGGCTGAAATTTTATTTTATGCTTCCCTGCGGTTGTTTTCATAAAGGCAACCATCCTGTAGTCACATACCGTAGCAGAATCCATAATTTTGATCGCTACACCTTCTCCCAAAGAGGTAACCTTTTCATGAGCTGCAGCACCAGGTACGTCAAAGGCAATTGTAGTATCAATGGCAATACCAAAGTCAGGCTGAATGGCGATCGCTGCAACTTGAGCTCCACGAATGCCTATTTCCTCCTGGACAGTAAATACAGCATAGAAATCATGAGCCGGATTTTGAAGGCGTTTAAATGCTTCAAGAAGTACAAATACGGAAACTCTATTATCAAGGGACTTACTGTTGATACAGTCTCCCATTTCTATTAACTCTCGTTCACGAGTGATTGGGTTTCCAATTTCAATCCACTTTTCAACTTCTTTCTTTGACATTCCTAAGTCAATGAAATAGTCGGTAGTCTTTGGCGATTTAGTCCTTTCTTCAGGAGACATGATGTGGATAGGCTTAGAGCCCATAACTCCAATAAGGTCTTTTTTTCCGTGAATTATTACCCTTTGAGCTGTCAAGGTTTTAGGGTCAAAACCACCTAAGGTATGGAATCGAAGAAATCCGTTGTCATCTATATGTGTTACAATGAACCCTATTTCATCCATGTGAGCAGCTGCCATAATTCTTTTATCGCTTGCCCCTTTTTTTACTGCGATAACATTACCCATATTATCAATCTCTACGGAGTCAGCGTAAGGCTCAACTTCTTTGGCGATGAAGTCTCTTATCTGCTTTTCATAACCTGGAGCTCCAGGTTTTTCACAGATGATCTTTAATAATGGGATATTAATTTTCTTAGTACTCATGGCAGAATTTTAGGAGATCACACTTAATTTGATCATGTTGGTCATTCCTTGTTCAAGGATTGGCATACTTGCAACATTTACTACATAATCTCCAGTATTTAATACACCTTGATCTTTTAGGATGTCATGTACTTCATCAATAGTCTCATCTGTGCCAATAGAGTGGTCATAAAAATAACCGCTGGTTCCCCATAATAGACTTAAAGTATTCAGAATTTTTCTATTGCTCGTGAAGACACATATTTGAGCATCTGGTCTATGGCTGGAAATTTTAAAAGCATTGAATCCAGAGTGAGTCATTGAAATGATCGCTTTGGCACCCACCTGATCCGTTAACTTGCAGGCGTGATAACAAATTGAATTCGATATATAACGGTCATTCACCTTTACAGGTGGATTCTCAGGTTTAGTAAGCTCTTCAGAACTCTCAACTTCAGCAATAATACTACACATGGCTTTTATAACCTCAACGGGGAATTGCCCAACAGAAGTTTCTCCTGAAAGCATTACGGCATCTGCACCATCGTAAACCGAATTGGCAACATCTGTAATTTCAGCTCTTGTAGGCGTCATGTTTTCTATCATGCTCTCCATCATTTGAGTAGCAATAATTACAGGAGTGGAGTTACGCCTACATCTACGCACAATCTTTTTCTGAAGGCCTGGTAGTTTTTCCATAGGGACTTCAACTCCAAGATCACCTCTGGCAACCATTACAGCTCCGGAAATTTGGATAATCTCATCCAATTCTTCAATAGCCTCTGGCTTTTCAATTTTTGCGATCACTCTGGCGCTGGAATTCCTACTTCGAATGATGCTTTGAAGAGAGCGTACATCATCTGCTCTTCGTACAAAAGATAAGCCAATCCATTCTATGTTTTCCCGTAATGCAAAGATGAGATCCTTAAGATCTTTCCTCGTCAAACTAGGAATGGATATTTTAGTATTTGGGAGGTTAACCCCTTTTTTAGATTTTAAAGGACCTCCATGTATTACTTCGGTTTTAACTTCCTTTAATCTATCTGTTGAGACAACTTTAAGAAGTATTTTTCCATCATCTACGAGTATCTTATCCCCTTTTCTTACATCCTTAGGGAATTCTTGATAGGTAATATATACAGAATTTTTATCTCCAATTTTTTCTTGATTGGTGATCGTCAGTTTGTCCCCCTTTTTTACAACCAGGTTGTCCTCAACCAATCCAAGTCGAATTTTTGGACCTTGTAAGTCTCCTAGAATCGCTACATTCGTACTTAGCTCTCCATTTAGTTCGGTGACAATTCGGATCATTTCTCTGGCATCTTTGTGAGAGCTATGGGAGAAGTTGATTCGAGCAACATTCATTCCTGCCAAGATCATGTCCCTGATGCTTTTTTTGTCCGAAGAGGCAGGTCCTAAAGTCGCTATTATTTTTGTTTTCTTCATGTTTAATGTATCAAGAGATTTTCTTTAGACTTTACAGTCGAAATATCTAATTCGTATATGGCTAATACGTGTTTAATCAGTTTTATATTTTGAATTATTTCCTTTTTCTCCTCCTCAGTTAAAGGATGGTGAACTTGTAGAAAGTAATCCACCTTATTGTGTTCTTCGATTAAGGTGTATTTCTGTCTTCTAGTATTTTTTAATCCAAACAATAAGCTCCCTTCCAGATCTTGGCTATCTTCCTCAACTTCCACATCGTGAGTATTCGCATGTAATAACCAAACGGCATCGTTTGGCTTGTCGTCGAATGAATATAGAGGGAAAGCAATTTCACCTTCTTCTTTTTCTTTTTTTACAAGGATATCCACTTTGCTTCTTCCAAGACCAGATTGTAGGTTTTTGTTGATGAAATAGCATAGTTTATAGTGGCTTATCCTACCGCAAATTGCAAAAAGATGAAAGTCATAATCGTACTCAGCCTCAATTGTAAGGGTGCGTTTAGCCATGAGGATAAATTTAAAGTTATTGACGGAATAATATAGCAAAATGGCTAATAAATTATACTAAGAGGAAGATTTAAGATTATTAGGTGTTGTATTCAACTTTTGGAAGCTTGAGTTATGTTTATCTAGTCCCCTTTTTTGGGGAGGAAATTTCGAAAAAAAATCAATTTTAAGCATTGAAAATGACTTATTTATCTCATGGTTTTATAGCTGAAATAGTGATGAATGGTTTGAGTATAGGCTTGTTATATTTTATATGCCGGGGGTTAAATGTGTTAAAGCCTATAAATAAGGGCACTAAAACCCAAATCTTCAAGCGAAAATGTTACGCAGTATAAAAAAAAGCTCTATTTTTACTTTCTTATTATTTTTAAAATGAAAAACACCATGCTTAAGCGTCTTTCGATTTTAACATCATTCTTTTTTCTGCTAGTTGCAGGTTCTACTAGCTTATTCGCTCAATGTCCAGCCCCTGATTCTCTCGAAGTTACTGGAGTAACATCCAGTTCGGTCGATTTGGAGTGGTTTATTAATGGAACAGAAACTCAATGGGACATAGAAATAGTAGCTCCTGGAGGTGCTACAGGTTCTCCAACTAATATTGCTGCAAGTAATGTGACTACTGTAAGTGGACTTTCTGTAGATACTGACTACGAAGTTTGGGTTCGCGCGAGTTGTCCTTTTAATACACCAACTACAAGTACATGGGTGGGGCCAGTAACATTTACAACGGAACCATCTTGTTATCCGGTAGACAATGTCGTCGTTACGGATATTGACACTACAGATTTTACCATTACTTGGTCGGCAGGTGCTGATGAGGTTCTTTGGAATTTGGAAATAGTAAATACTACCACAGGTGGTTCATTATCGTTTAGTCCAACGAATACTGGCGTTACAGACAGTACATTTAATTTCACTAGTTTAATACCTGGGGATGATTATCAAGTTGTTATTCAGGCTGATTGTGGGGTTGTAGATGGGGAGAGCGCATGGACGGATACGCTGTTTGTTACTACAGACGAGGATTGTATTACACCTGCAGACTTTGTGTTAACTGGTCTTTCTTCCAATACGGCTTCTGTTTCCTGGACGCCACTTGATGGGGAGTCTAACTGGGAAGTTGAAATAGTGGACATCACAGCTAATGATATTCAGGATGGTGTAGCGGATTATTTTACCGTTTCTCCTTCCTATTCCTTTACTGGTCCAACTGGTTTAGATCCTGAAAACGAGTACAATGTATATGTTCGTGCAAACTGTGGTACGGATGGTTTTTCAGAATGGACAGAGGCAGTGGTTTTTACTACCTACTGTGCTCCCTTTGCTTTGCCTTTTGGTGAACCATTCGACACTACTCCATTGGACTGTTGGGAACTGGAAAGTAACGGAATGGGTCTCTTTATAAGTACTTTTTATGAGGCTGCTTATGTAAACCCTGATGGAAATGGAGGTAGTGCTATATTGACCTCTCCTTTGATTGATAATACAGGTCCTTCTCGTGTATTCTTTAGTTGGTCACATAACTATGAAAATGGACAAGAAGATACTTTAGCACTTTATGGTTCTTTCAATGGTGGAGGAACATGGAATTTGCTTTGGGAAAAAAATGGTAGTGATTTGCATTCATATACTGGAGCTACCGTTAATAATCCAATCGCATATAGAGATGAGTATGTACCGTTGACAGCTGCCTACGATAACAATGAGGTGTCTTTGCAGTTTAGATTCGGTTCTGCAGGAAATAATCCTATATCAGGTGATATTTGGATAGATTCTGTAGGAGTTGAGTTGGCGCCGGCATGTAATGATCCATACTTAATAGAGATCTCCAATGTTGGAGAAACAACGGCTGACGTCGATTTTGATATTTTTGGTTCTGGAGCAACTTCTTGGGATTATGAGTTAGTGGAATCTACTCAAAACCCTTCTGGGACGGCTACCGGAACTATTACTGTAGATAATTTTAGTTTAAGTTCATTGACTCCTGGAACTGTTTATACATTGTATCTTCGTACCAATTGTACAGCAACGACTACAGATTGGATAGGCCCTTATCATTTCACTACGGATTGTGCTGTTTTGACTGAGTTTACTGAAGGTTTTGAAGCTACTCCTACTAATGACGTACCTATGTGCTGGTCTGCATTCGAAACAGGGAATGCTAATGCTGTTGTCTCTCAGTTCGGTGCTTTTTCCGGAAATAAGCGTTTCAATATGTCAAATAGCAATGTTCCAGATTCATTATTGGAGCTTGCTTTGATAAGTCCGGAGTTGTCGAATATTTCTGGAGGAACCCACTGGTTGCGTTTTTGGGCACGTACTTCTAGTGCTTCTAGTATTAATGTAGGAACGGTTTCTGATCCAACAGATTTAAGTACTTTTTCATCGTTTGAAACGGTGGTATTGACAACAACTTATACGGAGTATTTTATTGATTTTACCAATTTTACTGGAACGAATGATTATTTAGCACTTCGAGTACAGGATGCAAATAATTTTTCATCTACGAGTGTTGATATTATAAAGTGGCAGGAAATCCCTACTTGTTTTCCTCCGGATGATGTGGTAATTACCGGAATAGATACTACTGAGGTAATTTTAAACATCACACCAGCTAATACAGGGGATACTCTTTTTGAGGTTTCTGTAGTGAATATTACGAATAGTGAATCATTCTTAGGAATGGTAACCGATACGGTTTCAATTCTGTCCAATACGCTAGCTGGCTTGAACCCTGGAACCTTTTATGAGATATATGTACGTACTGTCTGTTCAGCAACTGATGTAAGTGAATGGAGCTTTCCTTATTCTTTCGGAACGCACTGTGTTCAGACGGATACTATTGTAGAGGGTTTTGAGATTTTGAGTGTGGAAAATAACTTTCCTGCTTGTTGGATTCCTTATTCGATTGGACCCAATATATCTGCTGCAATAAATACTTCGCCCTTCCAAGCTTATGCTGGAACCCATTCTTTAGAGTTAAGATCATTTGGAGCTTCTGGTCCTGGAGATTTTGCTATGGCTTCAACGCCCGGCTTAAATAATATCACTAGTGGAACCAAGTGGTTGAAGTTTTATGCTAAAGGGAATTCTAGTGAATTGAAAATAGGAACTGTTTCAGATCCTTTGGATCCTAGTACTTTTGTTGAGCGTGCGTCCATTACTCTTTTTAATACATATCAAGAGTATACCGTCCCTTTTGCAGATTATGCAGGGTCAGGAGAAAATATTACTTTTCTTATAGAAGGTACTGGTATTTTTCAATCACTGTTTGTTGATGAAGTTCGTTGGGAAGATGCTCCCGCTTGTGGAGACGTCTTTAATGTAAGCGAGGTGAATATATTGGCGAATACGGCTGAAGTTTCGTGGTTGCCTTCTTCTCAAGATACAACATGGTATTTAGAAATAGTTAATATCCCGGGTAATGTACCTTCTGGGAATCCAACAGATACTTCAACCAGTACGAGTTATACCTTTACTAATTTAGCAGAGAATAGTATATACGATATTTACGTTAAGTCATCATGCGCTGGATCGACTTGGTCTGTTATTCCTTTAACAATTGTAACGTTATTTGAAGAAAACGTTGGACCTGGAGATTTAATTAGTCCTGCAGAAGATGGATGTGGGTTAACGGCGACGACTGAGGTGGTGGTTGAAATTGTCAATACAGGGGGGAATGCACAACCTAATATTCCGATAGAGTATACTTGGGATTTAATAACCTGGTTTAGCGCCGGGTCGTATACCGACACTTTGCAAGCTGGAGATACTGTTGAATACGTACTCCCTTTTACATTTGATTTTTCAAATGCAATTGACACTTTTTTTACTGTAAGAACAGCTTTGGCTATAGATAGTGATCCCGGAGATGACTGGATGGATCCAGTAACTATAACTAATATGGGTGATACTTGGTTAGACCTTGAGTTGACCCTAGTGAATGGTGCGAATGAAATTGATGTAGAAATAGAAGATAGTATTACGGGAAATTCGGTTTATTCTCTGGACTTAACTGGTGGAAATAATACTGTTCAAAACTATGCGGTATGTTTATTTGCTGATGCTACCTATGAATTCTTTGCGAATGATAGTTGGGGAGATGGTTGGGAAGGATCTACCTATAGCTTGACTGGCTGTGGAGGAATTCCTTTTGCTACTAATGGAGGAGTGTCACCTGATAACGGAATCAATCCGCCTCCATTTGGTGCACAAACTGAATCTACAGAATTTTTCAACTTTGAAGGATGCGCAGATAATAACTTAAGTATAACAGATGTTGGTGGACCGTATAGTAATTGTGGTTTAGATACAAATGAGACCTTTGCAATTACCATACTGAATAATGGTATTGTTGATTTGGACTCTGCAGATGCTGAATTACAAATTAACTTCAATGGAAATGGTTTTGTTACGCTATCTGACTTCCCTAATGGCCTAGCTTCTGATTCAAGTATCACATTCCTTACTTCAGAATACGACCTAAGTAATTCTGGTTCTTATACAATTGATGTATCGGTTGTATTTGCTACAGATGAGTTTATGGACGATAACACAACTTCATTTGACGTGGTTAATGCGCCTACTTTGACTTCGGATACTTCAGATTTCGATACAGATAATGGTCTTTGGGCAAATGATTACAATGTCCCAGGAGGATCTTCATGGGAGTGGGGCGTACCAACGTCTACTATTTTGTCTAATGGAGCTTCAGGAAGTGTTTGGGCAACTGGTTTATCTTCTATGATTTCTCCTGATGAAGAGTCTTATCTGGCTTCTCCATGTTATGACTTCTCTGGGTATTCATTCCCTCCGGAAGTATTATATGACTTTGTTTACGATGCAGGTGCATCTACAGTTCAGCTACAAGTAAGTACTGATGGTGGAGGAAACTGGTCGAATATGCAGACATTCTCAAATACAACTACATGGACTCAAAATGTCCACTTGTTGACTAATCTTACTGGTGAATCTGATGTGAAGTTTAGATGGAAGTTTGTTTCGGGTAATGCAAGTGGGGTTGAAGGTTTTGCTTTTGATAACTGGAAAGTTATTGAGCATGTTCCTTATACAGATGCTAGTTTGTTAGATCTGGAAGTAGGAGGTGTAACAGTAACTGGATTTGTTTCAACAACATTATCCTATATAGTTACTCTGCCTTATGGGGCTACTACCATTCCTTCAGTAGAAGGAATTCCTAATGCGCCAATTGTGGATACTTTATTTTACGATGAGGCGGTAATGCCATTGCCAGATACTACATTTATAACTGTGATAGCTGAGGATACGTTATTCTCAACTACTTATATGGTTATTTTTGAAGAAGATTTACCAAGTTCAAACAATGACTTGAGCATGATAACCGTTGATGCTGTGAATATCAGTGGATTTAATGCCAATATATTAACGTACAATATAACAGTACCATTTGGTGGAGCTATACCAAACATTGATGGAACAGTTGCGGATCCTACTGCCGGTGTTTCTGTTACTCAAGCTGGTTCATTGCCTGGGGCTGCAACTCTATTAGTTACAGCTCAAGATGGAACAACTCAAACGTATACGGTTAATATTACTGAGGAGCCGCCTTCAACAAATGCCTTCTTGTCGGATCTTACGATTGACGGGGTTACGGTTTTTGGCTTTGCGCCAACGGATACCACCTATACTGCAAGTTCATTTGCTACACCACTTCCATTCGTTGGTGCTACAGCTAATGATCCGAATTTTACAAGTATCACTATAAATCAAATAGGGTCTATTCCTGGAGTTGTAACTGTAATAGTTGTAGCGGAAGATGGAATTACAACTAAAACCTACACGATTACCTTTGATTTGCTGTTGAATATCAACGCTCAGTTAACAGGTGTCGATGTAAACGGTGTGCCATTACCAGGGTTTGATACCAACACCTATAGTTATACAATGGAATTACCTTATGGCACTCCTGTGCCTGTGGTGACTGCTACTTTGGAGGATCCCTTAGCTAGTTATGTTGTAAATGATGCAGCTCAAATTCCAGGAACATCAGTCGTGGTGGTTACCGCTCAAAACGGAGTGATCATCCAGCAATATACTATTGTTTGGACAGAAGTATTACCAAATAATGATGCGCATTTGACAAGTATTTCACTGGGGAATACTGTTGTTGGTACAATGACGCCTGCATTTGGTACTAATGTACTATCGTATCTAATTTGTCTAGGAGATGGCGATCCTGAAATACCGGTGATCAATGTAATACTTGCAGATTCCAATGCAAGTTATAATCCTATACTTCCTGATTCTGTTCCGGGGGACTATATTATAGAAGTTACTGCTCAGGATGGTATAAGTATAACTACTTATATTTTACAGCTTAGAAATTGTGATCCATTGACACTTGAAGAGGATTTGTCTGAGCTTGCGATTTATCCAAATCCAAGTCAAGGTTCTATCGTCGTACAAACTAATTTGGAGACTGAAAGCTTTAAAATGGAATTGATAAATCAATTAGGAGCTGTTGTATTCTCTAAAGATGAATCTCAGATTCAGTTGAATGAGTCGATTGAGCTCGATGAGCTATCAAATGGTTTATATATCCTGAGGTTACTCATTAATAATACCTGGTATACCGAACGAATTACCATTATGAGGTAATTTCATACCAGTAATAAAAGAAAAATGCTACTCTGGTTTCAGAGTAGCATTTTTTTTTATGCAATACATTTGGGTTTAATACCAGTTCAATTTAACATTGGAAATGGTATAATATAAAAAGCCCCGAAGCATATATGCTTCGGGGCTTTTTAGTATAATAAATTACCTATTATTCTACCGTTACAGACTTCGCAAGGTTTCTTGGTTGATCAACATTACAGCCTCTCATTAAGGCAATATGATAGGACAATAACTGTAAAGGTATTGTAGTAATCAAAGGACTGAATCTCTCTTCTACTTGAGGAACCTCAATATAGTGATCAGCAATTTGTTTGATTTCATCATCTCCTTCATTAATGATGGCGATAATTTGACCTTTCCTCGCCTTAACTTCTTGGATGTTGCTTACAATTTTTTCGTGATGACCGTTCAATGTCGCTACGATTACTGTAGGCATATTTTCATCGATAAGAGCAATAGGTCCATGTTTCATCTCCGCTGCCGGATATCCTTCAGCATGGATATAGGATATTTCCTTGAGTTTTAAAGCTCCTTCAAGAGCTACTGGATAACTATATCCTCTACCCAAGTAAAGGCAGTTTGTAGCGTCTTTATATATTTCCGCAATTGAAATGATTTTATCATTGCATTTTAGCGCATCTTCAATTTTTGAAGGAATGGCATCCAATTCTGTAATCAATCTATGGAATTCAGCTTGATTAATAGTTCCCTTCTTCTTTGCTAAAGAAAGCGCAATTAAAGAAAGAATGGCTACTTGTGCAGTAAAAGCCTTAGTAGAAGCTACTCCAATTTCAGGGCCTGCATGAGTGTACGCTCCAGCATCTGCAAACCTGGCGATGGATGAACCTACAACATTACATACGCCAAAAATAGTTGCACCTTTAGATTTGGCAAGCTTAATTGCTGATAATGTGTCAGCAGTTTCACCTGATTGAGAAATTGCTATAACAATATCATTTTCCGTAATAATAGGATTTCTATACCTGAATTCAGATGCATATTCTACTTCTACTGGAATTCTGGCAAGATCTTCAAATAGGTATTCTGCTACAAGACCAGCATGCCATGAAGTACCACAGGCAACAATGATAATTCGGTCGGCATTTAAAAACTTCTGTTCATATTCAACAAAACCTCCTAATTGAATGGTGCCTTCGTTTACAAGTAATCTACCTCTTAATGTATCGTGGATAGATTTAGGTTGTTCGTGTATTTCTTTAAGCATGAAATAATCATAACCGCCCTTTTCTATCGCTTCTAAGCTTATTGCTAACTCCTGAATATACGGAGTGATATTTTCGTTTTTAATATTCTTTAAAAGAATATTTTCGCCCCTTTTTAAGAGAGCAACTTCTTCATCTTCTAGATAAATAGCTCTTTTTGTGTATTCAATAAATGGACTTGCGTCGGAAGCAATAAAGTATTCATTTTCTCCTACCCCAATAACTAGAGGGCTTCCTTTCTTCGCAACAACAATAGTGTCAGGGTCATTTTTGTCTATTACACAAATGGCATATGCTCCTACTACCTGGTTAAGACTAATTCTGACAGCTTCAAATAATGAAACACCAGTATTATCTCGAACATCTTCTATAAGGTTTATAAGAACCTCTGTATCCGTATCACTCTCAAATCCAAATCCTCGAGAAGAAAGCTCTTCTTTTATTGTTCTATAATTTTCGATAATACCATTATGGATAATGGCAAGATTGCCGCTATTGGATTGGTGCGGGTGAGAATTGACGTCGTTTGGTTCTCCGTGAGTAGCCCATCGAGTATGACCTATTCCTAAGCAGGCATTTGGGTCGTAATTGGAAGCAGTGGCTTCCATTTCTACAACCTTACCTTTTTTCTTGAAAATCTGTAAGTTTTTCTCCCGGTCAATCATGGCTACTCCAGCACTGTCGTAACCTCTATACTCAAGTCGTTTAAGGCCTTTTACTAAAATGGGAAAAACTTCCCTTTGCCCCATGTATCCAACAATTCCACACATCTTTATTAGTTCTTTTCTTTAGAATAAGTTAAATGTAATTTGATCTTATTATCTGGGTGACTTACACCATTAAAAACAGTTTTAGATCCAGAAAAATTTGATTGCGATCGGATATAGATCTTTTTATCTGTTTTACCACTTATAAGTTCTTGAATATATCTAGTTATAACAAATTCATATTGATTAGTTTCTCCGTCGTAATCTCCACCAGATTTATTGCCGTCTAAAATATCGCTGTATTCATTATCTTCAGCATCGTAATGAGCTATTCGTAACTCAGAATACGTTTCGAAATTAACAATGGTATCCTCGCTACGAGGGATAATCAAAACGGCTTTATTAATGTAAACACTATCTCTTTCTGTCAATTCAGGAAAATCTAATTCGATATCCATTCCAGCGAGAGATTGCATGTAAAGCAATTCCGTGTTTGTGTCCGTTTGTAAGCTGTTTATAGCATTTGAACCATCATAATTATGCTCAAAGTGATTTAAACGTATAGTATTGGTGTTAAATTCGAAATCAAGACTATCACTTCCAAGGTCGTTTGTATAATACAATTGAACATTAGAAGATTCATAATTAATAGTGAAGAAAGTTCCTTCGTTTAAACCAAACTCATTTTGAGGAGCGATAAGAAGCCCATTGAAGAAAGCTTTAAAATTGTCATTATTCTTTAGCTCGTCTGCTCCGGATTTACTTAAGATACTTTCTCCGAACGCATTGTCAAGTCTAAGTGATTGGCTAAGGAATGTGATGCTCTCACCCTCTTCAACAACCTCAACATTTCTTACCTTCGGCGTGAAATTGATATCCCCAATAATTACCCCGGTTTGGTAAGATTCATTCGAATATTTTTTTACGGTATCAAGAGTTTCGTTCAGCTGGTATATTAGATAGTGTTGGCTCAAGCTAGTGTCCCCAAAAAAGTTAGTATATTTTAGGTTCAGCACGATCGAATCAAGGCTTGCATTAGCTCCAAAGTCAATATCGTTTTGTGATAAATTCAACTCTGAGTAGAGAGAAGCTTCAGATGTCCCAAATTCCTCATCGGAAGACGCTCCAAGGATTGGGAAATTTGGATTTAAAGTTGGGACTGAGTCAATAAGTCTATATGTAGTTGTAATAGCTGTTGAGTCTGACGTGAAGTGATCTAGTTGAGAATTATCAATAAGATCGCCGCCTAAATTGTTTTCCTCTTTGTCACAGGCAATTAGGAAGGAGAAAATAAATATCAGACCTAGTACTTTTGAAGTCTTTATCATCTTTTTTGTTTTATGAAACGAAAACAGGTAAATTTTATTTCCCCAAATATACTTGGAAACCATAAAATTTACCTGTTTTTATTGTGAAATTATCTTAAAGCTATACAGTTTGTTCAACTAGTACGCTTTCGTAAATTTCATTGTATTTTTCTTTATAATCTTCTTTTTCTATAGAGTCATATACTGGAACGCCTAAATCTTTAGCGCATTTCAAGATCTCCGGATCAATATTTTCTCCGTTATTGATTACTGCATCAGTATATTTAAGTGCTAGTTTACTCAAATTTAGATATGATGGCGACTCAATTGAGGCTGTAACTTCTTCTGAGAAACCGTCAAATTTTAGTTTATCAGCAAAGTTCGAATCCAATTCTCCCTCAAAGGCGTTGTCATATATTGAATATACTACTTTCGCTCCTTTAAATATAGGATCATCTTTAAAATTCTCCTTAAGGTATAGTGGCAACATAGAAGCCATCCATCCATGACAATGAATCACATCAGGAGACCATCCTAGCTTTTTAACTGTTTCCAAAACTCCTCTACAGAAGAATAACATACGCTCATCGTTGTCTGCAAATGGTTTCCCGTCGGCATCAACTGTGGTGTGCTTTCTTTTGAAGTACTCCTCGTTGTCTATGAAGTATACCTGCATTTTTGCTTGGGGTACAGAAGCAACCTTAATAATCAAAAGTTGGTCCATATCATTAACAATAAGATTCATCCCAGATAACCGAATTACCTCATGAAGTTGATTTCTTCTTTCATTGACAGACCCGAACCTCGGCATAAATAGACGAACTTCATTCCCAGACTCATTAATAGCCTGAGGAAGATGTCTTGCGGTATCGGAAAGAATGTTGGATGATAGATAGGGAGATATCTCTTGAGAGACATAGAGTATTTTCTTCTTCGACATACGATTCTATTTATAGTAGTATATAAAGTGCAAAAGTAGTAAAAATTAATGAATATTTAAAGTTTATTATTAGCTTTACCGATTGAATTAAGAGATAATTAGGAGTTTTTTCGAATGATAATTTTTTCAGAGCCTAAGGAATTAAGCGACTATCTGTTTAAACAGAGAAAAGAAGGAAAGCGAATTGGATTCGTTCCAACGATGGGTGCATTGCATAATGGACATTTATCATTGGTTGGTCGTGCAAAATCTAGTTGCGAAATTGCGGTTGTAAGTATTTTTGTAAATCCAACACAATTTAATGATTCATCGGATTTAGATAAGTACCCAAGGCATGTAGAATCCGATTGCGAATTACTGGAGTCTGTTGATTGCGATGTGGTTTTCCTTCCAAAGGTGCAGGATGTGTATCCAGAAGGCACGGAAGACGTAAAGACATATGATTATGGCTTGCTGACAAGTGTAATGGAAGCTGAAAAGCGTAAAGGGCATTTTGATGGGGTGATAACTGTGGTAAGAAAATTCTTACAAATGGTTGAGCCCGACGTAGCTTTCTTTGGGCAAAAAGATTTTCAGCAGTTGGCAATAATTCGTCATATGGTAAGAAAAGAAGATATTCCTACAACGATTATTTCTTGTGAAATAATCAGAGAGGAAGATGGACTTGCCATGAGTTCGAGGAATGAAAGATTGTCAAAAGAGGAGAGAATAGCCGCTAAACTATTGAGTAAGTGTCTTTTCGAGATAAATGAATTTAGGCATACAAGGTCTATTCAAGAGGTGCAAAAATGGCTAGAAGATCAGTTTGATAGTGAACCATTGGCGAAATTGGAGTACTTTTGCGTTGCAGATGCTCAAACTTTAGAACCTTGTTCATCATGGCGAGATGCTTTTGAATTGGTTTGCTGTATTGCAGTATATGTGGGAAAAGTAAGATTGATTGATAACCTAATTATTAGAGCTTAATATAAGCTAGTTGAGATGCAAATTACTGTAGTAAAATCAAAAATTCATAGGGTCAAAGTTACCCAAGCGGATTTGAATTATATTGGTAGTGTAACCATTGATGAAGACTTGATGGATGCTTCTAATATTATAGAAGGTGAAAAGGTGCAGATTGTAAATGTGAATAATGGTCAGCGTTTAGAAACCTATGCAATTACAGGGGAAAGAAAATCAGGGATCATATGTTTAAATGGGCCTGCCGCAAGACTGGTTGAAAAGGATGATATACTTATCATTATAGCCTATGCTTCTATGGATTTTGAAGAGGCAAAGAAGTTTAAGCCAGCGCTAATTTTTCCGGATGAGACCACCAATAGATTGTAATTTACTAAATTGGATAACTTAAATTAAGTCATTTGAAGGACACATTGATAAAATTCTTGAAAATCGGAGTGCCAATTATTATTGGGATTGTATTGATTTGGTTCCAATTTAAGGACATAGAAAAAGAAGAGTTCGAAGCAATAAAAAAAGCTTTTGAAGAGGCAAATTATTCTTGGATTTTTCTATCTGTTATTCTAGGAATACTTAGTCATGTTTCAAGAGCAATAAGATGGTCCTATACACTACACCCTTTAGGTTATACGCCGCCGTTCTATAATCGGTTTTTTGCTGTAATGGTAGGTTACCTGATGAATATGTTGGTTCCTCGTATGGGGGAAGTCTCAAGAGCTATGGTTGTGCTGAAAACGGACAACGTTCCATTTGATAAAGGCTTTGGGACTATCGTTGCGGAAAGAATAGCGGACTTCTTAGTATTACTGAGTTTTATTATTGCAGTCGTATGGATACAATTTGATAGTTTATATGAGTTGTATGCAGAGGATATTAGTAAAATAAATCCTTGGAAATTCATTACTCTGGGAGCTGTTGCTATTGGTATAGCCATAATTGGATGGTTATTCATTATGAATTCTACAAACTTTTTGGCTTCTAAGATTCGATCATTTGTTGTGGGAATACTTGAAGGAGTCAAATCGATTCTTATTATGAAAGATAAGTGGAAATTTATTTTTCATACATTCTTCATTTGGGGAATGTACTATGGAATGTTCTGGATAGCTACTCTTTGTTTTCCTGAAACGACAGGCATTAGTGCAAGAGGAGTCATTACAGCATTTGTAGTGGGAGGCCTGAGTATTGCATTTACAAATGGTGGTTTAGGAGCTTATCCTTTGGGGGTTGCAAAGATATTTGTTCTCTATGGTATTGTAGAAGTATATGGTGTGTCATTCGGTTGGATGGTGTGGACTTCTCAAACCATAATGATTTTATTATTAGGAATCTCCTCATTTATTCTAATCCCAATATTTAATAAGAATGCTGCCGATCCAGGAGAAAATATTCCAGCTTGACGAATTAAAAGAGCAAGTAGCTAAATGGAAGTCTTTGGGAGAAAAAATTGTTTTTACCAATGGCTGCTTCGATTTGATTCATAGAGGACATTTAGACTACCTATCTAAAGCTAGGTCTTTAGGGGATAGGTTGGTGTTAGGTTTGAATTCTGATGAGTCAGTAAAAAGACTAAAAGGATCGGAAAGACCAATTAATGATCAGTTGAGTAGGGCAGAGCTTTTAGCTTCATTTTATTTTGTTGATGCAGTGGTCCTTTTTGGCGAGGACACACCAGCGGACTTAATCTCAGGTCTTATACCTAATGTATTAGTGAAGGGAGGAGATTATATCGTTGAAGATATTGTTGGCTATGATACAGTTGTCCAGGCAGGAGGGGAAGTGTTAACTATACCTTTCCTGGAGGGATTCTCTTCTACAAATCTTATTGAAAGGATAAAGAAATTATAAGCCCCATAATTACATCTGTACTATTGAAATTATTGTGTACTTTTTTGGAATAAATATAACACCCAAATAAATTGAAAGCACTTTTTCTATTTTTCGTATTTTCATACAGTTGTATTCAGGCTCAAAACATATTTGTTAATGAAGTTCAATCGAAGAATGCCAAGACCCTCATGGATGGATTTGGTGAATATCACGATTGGATCGAATTGTACAATTCGTCGGATACAAGTGTGAATTTATTGGGTTATTTTCTTTCAGATGATGAGGAGAATAAGTCCAAATGGGAGTTCCCGAATGTCGAAATTGCACCATATGGTTTTTTGGTGGTATTTGCATCAGGTGAAGAGGGAAGTTCGGATTTACATGCAAGCTTTAAAATAGGCTCTGATGGAGAGTCGATTTACTTTTCCGGACCAGATTTACAAGTAATAGATTTTTCGATGGTGTCTTCGCTTCAGTCAGACAGGTCCTATGCTCGAACGGTAGATGGAGAAGGGGTATGGGCTTGTATGTATAAACCATCACCTGGGATTAGTAATGCAGCATCGAAAGAAGAAATAAAAACTGTAGACTTAAGTCATGATGCAGGGTTTTATTCTGAGGAATTTTATTTGAAATCAAGGAAGGATGTTGAGATTCGGTATACGCTCAATGGAGAAGTCCCAACGGAAGGATCAGCATTATTCCCGGATTCTTTGTTTTTAGTCCGGAATGATTCTCCTATGCAAATTGCTCATATACCCACATCTACAACTGTTCAAGAGGAAGGTGAGCCATATGATATGTTGGCCTGGAGAGATACTAAGGCTTATTTTGCACGAGCTCAAATATTGAAGTTGAGAGTTTTTGAGGAAGGCGGGCCAGTGAGCGACCCTATGGTGTACTCCTATTTTATTGGTGAATTTGATTTTGATAGTCCTGTTATTTCTCTAGTGAGTGATAGTATTGGGTTATTCTCCTATGAACAGGGAGTATATGTTCCTGGAATTGATTACGATCCTGAAGTGCTATATACTGGGAATTATAACAGGCGTGGCTCTGCCTCTGAAAGAGCGGCATCTATACACTATTTCAATGAGCAACTGGATTTACAGTTTAAGCAGAATTTGGGAATAAGGATTTTTGGCGGAGGAAGCAGGCTGCATGCTCAAAAATCATTTAGGCTTACGGCCGATAAGGATTATAGTATTGCCAATAGATTTAATTACCCCTTCTTTAAGGATTTAGAACTCGTTGAATTTAAGCACCTAATTTTAAGGTCTAAATTCACTCATTGGTGGGATAAAAACAGCATGTTTCAGGATGAATTTGTGCATCGTTTAGTGAAAAAAGGAGGTTTGAGTTTAGACGTGCAGGCTGATCAAGAGACGGTTGTTTACCTGAATGGAGAGTATTGGGGAGTGCATACCCTTAGGCAGCGTCTGGATGAAAATTATATAGAATCAAAATATGGTTTTGATAAGGATGGGGTTGATATTATAAATGGCAACTATGGTTTAGTTGATGAAGGAACCAGTGAAGGGTATGAAGAGCTGGAGGACTTTATATTGACAGCGAATCCGAACGGATCTGATTATTTGGATATTATTGGTGAGCAGATAGATCTTGAGAATTATATTGATTATTTTATTGTAGAGACCTATTTTGGCAATCTGGATTGGCCTCAAAATAATATGAAAATGTGGCGGGCAGCTGATGATCCAAATAAAAAATGGCGTTTTTTCCTCTATGATTTGGACGCGGCTTTTCATAGTTCAGATTTTAATACTTTCAAAAGGTTAAAAGAATTAGACAATCCTCAGGCCAAAATATTTATTCACCTGCTGGCGTCTGAAGAATTCAGAGATCAGTTTCTTTCACGGTATAATTATTTATTGAATAATATTTTTCTCTCTTGGGACATGGTAAATATTGTAGATGAATTGTCTCAATCCTATAGTTCTTTAATAAATGATCATATAGGTCGTTGGGGAAATCCCCGATCCAAAACTTTCTGGCAGGCAGATGTAGATTTCATGCGAAGATTCCTGGAGGAAAGGAGTTGTATTGTTCGTGATCAATTGGTTGATTATTTTGGAGAGCAGTCATTGGTTATGTCGTGTTTAAAGACGGGTGGTAGTCATTTTGTATTCTTCCCTAATCCCAGCGATGAGCAAATCACTATTCAGCTACTGGATGGTTTTGTAGGCGAAAGCCAAGTGTCTATTTATGATATGCGTGGGCGCTTAATTAAAAAGTTCCCCTTATATTATGGAGGTGGTATTATTGATGTTTCAGCGATTCAAAAAGGGTTATATACCTTATTGATTAGTAGTCATAATGGTAGAGAATCATCAAAACTGCTGGCAGTAAAATAGATATAAGATTTAAAAAAATGTCTTTCGAAGGCCAGCACTATACATAAGTGTAAAGTATAATCTTCAATAAGGCAAGCTCAATAAATACCTTTTCTGGAAGGGTTCTCATCCACATCTATCATAAATAAGATTAAAAACTATTATAGACAATTCGTATAATTTGTTGTTTTAATATTAGGTGTTTTTTGTTCTATTATTAGAATTATTGTGTAATTTCTCAGATTATAAAATATTTATATTAAATGAGAGCATTTTTTCTGTTTTTTACGGTTTTATATGGTTGTGTTCAAGCTCAAAGTATATTAATAAATGAATTCCAGTCAAAAAACAATAAGACCTACTTAGATGAGTTTGGTGAATATAATGATTGGATTGAGTTATATAATACAGCAGATACAAGTGTAAATTTACAGGGCTACTTCTTGTCAGACGACGAGGACAACAGGTCAAAGTGGTCATTCCCAAATGTAGAAATTGCAGCGCATGGATTTTTAGTAATTGGAGCTTCTGGAGAAGATAATCCATTCGATTTTCAGGCTAATTTCAAATTGTCTTCGGAAGGTGAATCCATCTTTTTTTCCAATCCCGATTTGCAATTGGAAGATCAGGTAGGCGCTGTATCTTTAAAAGCGGAGAGATCGTATGCTCGGGTGTCTGATGGTGGAACATCGTGGGCTGTTATGTATACGCCCTCTCCGGCAATGTCTAATGCCGGTTCAAAGGAAGAAGTAAACGGCATTGGATTAAATATAGAATCGGGTTTCTATAAAGAAGGCTTTTATGTGAAGTCCAATTCAGCAATTACATTACGATATACGTTAAATAGTGAAACGCCTACGTCTAAGTCAGAGGTTTTTCCCGATTCCTTGTTTTTCGGGGCAAATGGGCCAATGCAAATATCCTATGTTCCTACATCCTCCATAGTGCAGGACTCATTGGATGATTATGATGTTCTGGCTTGGAGAAGAACTGAAGACTATTTTTCTACTGGGAACATTGTAAAAGTAAGGGCTTTCGACGGTGATTTGCCGGTAAGTGATCCGGTGGTATATTCTTATTTTATTGGGAATTTCGAATTTAGTTGCCCTGTTATTTCTCTTGTAAGTGATAGTGTAGGTTTATTTTCATTTAATGACGGAATTTATGTTCCCGGTACTGATTTCAATGGTTCCAAAATGTGGTCGGGAAACTACTTAAGAAAGGGGGCTGATTCTGAGCGATTGGCTTCCATTGAATTTTACACGAAAGAGTTGAATCTGGAGTTCAAACAAAATATAGGAATAAGGATACATGGTGGAGGATCTAGAATTCGGGCTCAAAAGTCTTTTCGGCTTATAGCGGATGATGACTATGGTTCGGATAATAGATTTAATTATCCAGTATTTTCAAATCTGACTTCAAATGAATATAAACATTTGATATTGCGTTCTAAATTCACCAACTGGTGGGACAGAAACAGCATGTTTCAAGATGAGTTTGTTCATCGTTTATTGAGGAAGAATGATATCAATCTTGATCTACAGGAAGACAAGACAGTTGTAGCCTATCTAAATGGAGAATACTGGGGCGCACATACTTTAAGGCAACGTCAGGATGAATTTTATCTTGAGAAGAAGTATGGCTTTGAACGAGACGAAGTAGATATAATAAACGGAAATTATTCTCTGATAGATCATGGTACCAATGAGGGGTATGAGGATCTGGTAAATTTTATACTGGATGAAGACCCTATGGACGTGAATTACCTTCAGGTAATAAATCAGCAATTAGATTTAGATAATTACATAGACTATTTTATAGTTGAGAGTTATTTTGGAAACGTAGATTGGCCACAGAATAATATGAAGCTTTGGCGATCTAAATCAAGTGATGATCCGAGGTGGCGATTTTTCTTTTACGATTTGGATGCAGGATTTTATAAATCATATTTTAATTCATTTGAAAGGCTGGACGAATTGGATAATACACAGGCGAGGATGTTTAATAGTCTGATGAAGTCTGATGAGTTTAGAGCCAAATATCTGAGGCGGTATAACTATTTCTTGAATCAGGTTTTTGTTCACTGGAAAATGCTTGAGATAGTGGAAGAGCTTTATCAAATTCATGCTCCTTTAATGGATGCCCATATCGCAAGGTGGGGTAATCCCAGAACAATGGAAGCCTGGTTTGATGATCTGGATTATTTAAAACAATATTTGTCTGAGAGGAGTTGTATTGTTCGAGAACAATTGATTTCTAAATATGAAGAACAAGAAGTAATTACGACTTGCTTAAAATCCGATGCCCCACATTTTATTATCTACCCAAACCCAACTCAAGAGGTGTTTACTATCCAGTTATTTAGTGACTTCTTTGGGAAAAACGAGATCACAATTTATGAAATGCAGGGAAGGAAAGTTATAAGCCTTAGTATGTTCAACGGAGGAGGCCTGGTAGATGTTTCTGATTTACAAAATGGGATCTATTTAGTAGAAGTGAAGAGCGATAATGGCGAAAAATCGGTGAATCGACTAACAATAAAATAAATGTATTTTAAAAGCGCTAGTCCTTGTAAAAATAGCGAGAATTGTAGCTAGTGAATTGTATTTTAAATCATCACCAATAATGCAAGCTCAGTAAATACCTTCATAAAAAGCATATACTTTTAAAAAATATTGACTAGTTTTGCACAGAATTTTCAGGAGAGAAGAATACACAAAATCTATCTATTGATGAAGACGCTTTATAGAACCTTCGTTCTGTTTTTGATGATGTTTGGCTTTACAGCCAACGTGAGTGCCTCGAACAATGGTTCGTCGGAGGAGAAAGAACTTGATTTGGTGCCAATGATTTTGCACCATATTGCTGATTCACATGAATTCCATTTGTGGGGAGAAGGAGATGAGTCTGTATCTATACCTTTACCGGTAATTTTATTTACAGAAGGAAATCTTGATTTATTTATGTCAAGTGCTTTCCACCATGGACATTCAACTGTAAAAAAGGGAGATCGTGAATACCAATTGGATGAGCACGGTCATATTGTATTGGTAGGAAATGCAGAAGTTCATCCTATAGATCTATCTATAACTAAAAATGTATTCACTTTATTAATGTCATGTGCATTCTTATTGTTAATATTCATTCCTATAGCAAAGAAATATAAGAAAAAGGGACCGGTACCAAGTGGCTTACAGTCATTTTTGGAGCCTATCATCCTTTTTGTAAGAGATGAAATAGCAAAGCCGAATATTGAAGCAAAAAAGGTAAATAAATTTATGCCTTATTTGTTATCTGTATTCTTCTTCATATTGGTAAGTAATCTAATTGGGTTAATTCCATTTTTCCCTTTCAGTGCTAACTTAACAGGTAATATTGCGGTAACTGTAGTACTGGCAATGATTACATTTATTATTACAACTATCAACGGGAATAAGCAATACTGGGGTCATATTTTCAATATGCCCGGAGTTCCTAAACTTATGTTAGTTATTATGATCCCTGTAGAAGTATTGGGTATGTTTACCAAACCTTTTGCATTAATGATTCGTTTGTTTGCTAACATCACTGCAGGACATATTATCATCTTAAGTTTGGTATCTTTGTTCTTTGTGTTTGAAACATACTTTGTTGCGCCAGTAGTTATTCCATTCGTACTGTTTATGTCCGTTTTGGAAATATTGGTAGCCTTTTTACAGGCATTTGTATTTACGATGTTATCTGCACTGTTTATCGGTTCTGCCGTAGCGGAACATCACTAAGATTAGAAAAAGAGTAATTTTTTGTTTAACTATAAATCTCAATCATCATGACTGGAACATTTGCTGCAATCGGAGCTGGACTAGCTGTTATCGGAGCCGGAATCGGTATTGGTAAAATTGGTGGATCTGCTATGGACGCTATGGCTCGTCAGCCAGAAGCTGCTTCAAAGATTCAAACTGCAATGATTATTGCTGCTGCCCTTATTGAGGGTGTAGCTCTATTTGGTGTAGTTGTTGGTTTGATGGGACTATAATCCCCAACCAATTTCCAAAAAGAAAGAGAAACCTGTTGCTGATCTAAGGATTGCTTAGCGGCAACAGGTTCTTTTAAACAAAAAGAAAAAATAGAAAGAGATGTTACAACCTAGTATTGGATTAATATTTTGGACGACTATATGTTTCCTTATCCTAATGTTTTTGTTGAAAAAATATGCTTGGAAACCAGTTATGGGGGCAATTGAATCTAGAGAGGATTCAATTCGTGAAGCTCTAGCTTCAGCAGAAAAAGCACGTGTAGACGTTGCAAATATTGCTGCAGATAATGAAAGAGTATTGGCAGAGGCGAGAGTTGAAAGAGACAATATGCTTAAGGAGGCTCGTCAAATTAAGGATGCAATTGTTGCGGAGGCTGGTACTATTGCGCAAGTTGAAGCGGATAAGATTGTTGAGAAGGCACGTCAAGCAGTACAACTTGAAAAGCAAGCGGCTATGGTAGAAATGAAAAATACCATTGCTAAACTTTCATTGGATATTGCTGAGCAAATTCTTAGAAAAGAATTGAAAGACGAGAAAAAGCAAGAAGCACATGTTTCTGAGCTAATACAAGAAATCAATTTAAACTAATAATCTAGCTTTATGCAGGGTTTTAGAGTTGCTATACGATATGCAAAATCCCTACTAGGGTTATCTAGTGAATTAGGGAAACTTGAAGTAGTAAAGGCCGACATGGAAATGATCGGAGAAACACTACAAGAGAATAGAGATTTGCAATTATTATTGAAAAGTCCTTTAGTAAAGGCTGACAAGAAATTTGCTGTCTTCACTGCGCTTTTTGATGGAAAAGTTGATGAATTAACTATGTCATTCATTACTATTCTAAATAAAAAGGGTAGAGAAAATATTTTAGGTGCTGTGTGTGTGAAATTTGCGGAGCTATACAAGGTCGAAAAGGACATTGTAACCGCATTTGTTAAATCTGCACAACCCCTAACTGATGAAGCTAGAGCACTATTAAACGCTCGTGTTAAAGAAGCCTTTGGAGGAGAAGTTGAACTTGTTGAAGAAGTTGACGAATCCCTTATTGGAGGGTATGTATTGCGTGTTGGAGACCAGCAATACAACCAAAGTGTTAGTCACCAATTGTACAAAATGAAACGGGAGTTTGATTCAAACCCTTTTATAAAAGAGTTCTAAAAGATGTCAAAACTAAATCCGGCAGAGGTTTCTGCCATACTAAGAGAACAACTAGCTGGTTCAAAGAGCCAGGAAGAGTTGGAAGAAGTTGGTAGTGTTCTACAAGTTGGGGATGGTATTGCCCGTCTTTACGGTTTGGGTAACGTTCAAGCTGGTGAACTTATAGAATTTGAATCTGGACTTCAGGGAATCGTAATGAACCTTGAGGAAGACAACGTTGGGGTTGTACTTTTGGGTTCGTCGAAAGGTGTCAAAGAAGGTGATATCGCAAAACGTACTAAGAAGATCGCTTCATTGAAAGTTGGTGAGGGACTTTGTGGTCGTGTTGTTGATACATTGGGTAATCCAATCGATGGTAAAGGACCAATCGGTGGAGATCTTTACGATATGCCATTGGAGAGAACTGCTCCTGGTGTAATTTACCGTCAGCCTGTAAGCGAGCCATTGCAAACTGGTATCAAAGCAATCGATGCAATGATTCCAATTGGACGTGGACAACGTGAGTTGATCATCGGTGACCGTCAGACTGGTAAAACAACTGTTGCCATCGATACGATCATCAATCAAAAAGAATTTTATGATGCAGGTGAGCCTGTATTCTGTATATATGTTGCTATTGGACAAAAAGGTTCTACAGTTGCAGGTATCGTTAATACACTGGAGAAAGCCGGAGCAATGGCTTATACAGTGATTGTAGCGTCCAATGCTTCTGATCCTGCTCCAATGCAATTCTATGCTCCATTTGCTGGTGCTGCAATTGGTGAGTTCTTCCGTGATACGGGTAGACCAGCATTGATTGTATTTGATGATTTATCAAAACAAGCAGTAGCTTACCGTGAGGTATCTCTTCTTCTTAAGAGACCTCCAGGACGTGAAGCTTACCCTGGTGATGTATTCTTCTTGCACTCAAGATTGTTAGAGCGTGCTGCAAAGATCAACAACAATGATGATATCGCAGCAGCAATGAACGACCTTCCAGAATCTATCAAAGGGATAGTAAAAGGTGGTGGTTCTCTTACTGCACTTCCAATTATTGAAACACAAGCAGGTGATGTATCAGCGTATATTCCGACTAACGTAATTTCTATTACGGATGGTCAGATTTTCCTGGAGTCTGATTTGTTTAATGCAGGTGTTCGTCCGGCAATTAACGTAGGTATTTCTGTATCTCGTGTTGGTGGTAGTGCACAGATTAAATCAATGAAGAAAGTTGCAGGTACACTTAAGTTGGATCAAGCACAGTTCCGTGAACTTGAAGCATTTGCTAAGTTCGGGTCTGATTTGGATGCTGCTACCTTAAATGTAATCAACAAAGGTAAGCGTAACGTTGAAATTCTTAAGCAAGCACAAAATGCTCCAATGACGGTTGAACACCAAATTGCGATCATCTATTGTGGTACTAAAGGATTGTTGGTGAACGTTCCTGAGAATAAAATTGGAGAGTTCCAAACTGAATACCTTGCATTCCTAGATGCTAAGCATGCGGATGTATTGGCTCAGTTGAAAACTGGTAAATATACTTCTGCTCAAACAGATGTATTGGCAGCAGTTGCTAAAGATCTTTCATCAAAATATTAATTTAAGCAGGGAATTGTCTTAAGACGATTCCCTACTTATACCAATTAGGGATTTCCTCATTAACTAATAGTGATATGGCTAATCTTAAAGAATTAAGAACAAGAATTACTTCGGTAAAATCAACAATGCAGATTACTAGTGCCATGAAAATGGTCTCTGCAGCTAAGTTGAAAAGAGCCCAAGATGCAATTGTTCAAATGCGCCCTTATGCCAACAAATTGAAAGAATTGTTGGAGAACCTAAGTGCTACTTTAGAAAATTCTGCAGAAGGGAAATATTCTGAGCAACGTGATGTTGAAAAGGTGCTTATCGTTGCCGTTTCTTCCAATCGTGGTTTGTGTGGTGGTTTTAATGCTAACATCAACAAGAGAGTTAACAAATTGGTTAGCGAAGATTTTGCCGGGAAAGACATTACTCTGTATACTATTGGTAAAAGAGTAACAGACTTCTATGGTTCTAGGGATTTCAAGGTGATGAATAGTAATATTACTATTTTTAATCAATTGGATTTCAAACACTCTTCTGCTATTGCTGAAGAAATTATGGAAGCATTTGTTGCTGGAAATTTCGATCATGTAGTATTGGTTTATAATCAATTTAAGAATGCTGCTGTTCAAATTGTACAGGCTGAGCAATTCTTGCCAGTTAAACCAATCGAAACAGATAGCACGGTTCAGTTGGATTATATATTCGAACCAGGCAAAGAAGAGATTGTTTTAGAAATGATTCCTAAATCATTGAAAACTCAAATATATAAAGCTCTCTTAGATTCTCATGCATCTGAACATGGTGCTAGAATGACTGCAATGCATAAGGCAACTGACAATGCAGGAGAACTTAGAGATAGTCTTTCTCTTGTTTATAACCGTCAACGTCAAGCTGCAATTACAAATGAAATTTTGGAAATTGTTGCCGGTGCGAAAGCTCAAGGATAAGCAAAGAATTTATTTACAATATAAAAAGCCACTCTTTTTCAAGGGTGGCTTTTTGCGTTTAGTGTGAATTTATATAACTTACCCTTAATCCTAGAAGTAAATAGTCATATATGTTTAAAAAGCTCAGCTTACAATACCGAATTACATTATCTCTACTAACCTTATTGTTGTTCTCATTTATATTGATAGGGCTTATTAGTTTCTATAATTTTCGTTCTCAAAATAGGCAATATCATGAGGAACGTTTGGAGCGAAAGGAAAAAACAGTCGTTAAAATTATAGACTATGAAATCAGGTCAAGGGAAGGAGCCGTTTCTGTGAATAACATACAGGAGCAATTTAAAGAATACATTTATACACTATCCGAAATCAATAACCTAGATCTTAATTTTTACAATTTATCTGGCGAGTTAATACTGAGTTCAAATATGGCTTTATTGGAAGAAAGTGGACTTCCTAAAACCCTTAAATTGGATAAGCTGAGTGAAATAATTAGTAAGAAAAAAAGACTATCTGAAGAATTACTTGTAAATAATTCGGAATACCTTTCAAGTTATCAGCTTATTGTCCTTCCAGAAGGATATCCGTTAATGATATTAAACATTCCGTATAGAGATTTAAAAAAGAAGTATCAAAGAGATATTCAGGCCTATTTAATTGATTTGGCAAAAATCTATATCGTTCTATTTGCTTTTGGTATTGGCTTGGCTATTCTTTTGTCAAAATATATTACAGAACCACTGAAGGAATTAGCTGAGAAGTTAAAGGATATTCAAATTAATAAACAGAATCAAAAAATTGAATGGAGCGTGAAAGATGAAATAGGTCTTCTAATAGATGAATATAATGCATTGATTGAGGAGCTAGGGAAAAGCGCAGAGAGATTAGCTAAAAGTGAACGGGAACACGCTTGGCAGGAAATGGCTAGGCAAGTGGCGCACGAAATAAAAAACCCATTGACTCCGATGAAATTGCATGTGCAGTTTATGGAAAAAACTTTTGACCCATCAAAACCCAATTGGAAGGGTAAAATGAAAGACTTTACAGATACATTGGTAGATCAAATAGACACGCTATCCTACATAGCCGAAGCATTTTCAGATTTTGCTGCCATGCCAAAATTAATGAAAGAGAATTTCGATTTAAAACAACTTGCAAAAAACACCGTTTCATTTTATGAGAACAATGGTGTAAGTCTAAATACTAATATGGATATAGCTCAAATTTATGCGGATAAAAATCAGCTACAACGCGTATTAAATAATCTAATAAAAAATGCTATTCAGGCAATACCTGATGAGTTAGACCCTCAAATTAGTATTGAATTAGTGAAAGAAGAGGATTTTTATAGGGTAATTGTGGAAGATAACGGAGTGGGGATAAGTCCTGATATAGCAAATCGTATATTCGAGCCTAGGTTCACTACTAAGAATAGTGGAATGGGATTAGGTTTGGCTATGGTGAAGAATATAGTTCAGGCTCATGACGGGAAAATATATTTTGACAGCGAAGAGGGTAAAGGAACAAAGTTCAGTGTAGAGATACCTATTTCCTAAGGTCAGATAGTATTGATTATTTATTAAATTGCACAAAAAATTATTAGATGTCCTATCAAAATATCATTGTAAATATAGACCAAGGTCTTGCAGAGTTAACCATCAATAGACCAAGTAAGTTAAATGCTTTAAACAAAGAGACTATTTCGGAGTTAGGGCAAGCCTTTACCTCATTAGATAATAATGGTGATGTGAAGTGTATCATTGTAATGGGATCCGGAGAAAAGGCCTTCGTTGCTGGTGCGGACATCTCAGAATTTGCTCATTTTAATGTAGAGCAAGGTCAACAATTAAGTAAGGAAGGGCATGATCGTTTATTCAATTTAGTAGAAAATTTATCTACTCCAGTTATTGCGGCAGTTAATGGATTTGCATTAGGAGGAGGATTAGAGTTGGCAATGGCTTGCCATATAAGAGTATTTAGTGATAAAGCTCGAGTAGGCTTACCTGAAACATCATTAGGAGTTATTCCTGGTTATGGCGGCACGCAGAGATTGGCACAGCTTATAGGTCGAGGAAGAGCACTAGAGTTGATAATGACAGCTGGAATGATTAAAGCAGACCGTGCAGAGGCTATTGGATTAGCAAACTATGTTGTTGCCTCAGATGAGTTGATGAATAAAGCAAGAGAAATTGCTACCGCAATCATGAAAAACTCATCCAAGGCAATAGCTTCCGCAATAGTTGCAGTTAATGCAAACTTTGAAGATGGAGTAAATGGCTTTAATAGTGAAGTCGAAGAGTTCGGTAAATGCTTTGGGACGGATCATTTTAAAGAAGGAACAACAGCATTTTTGGAAAAAAGAAAAGCTATCTTTAGCTAAGGTTCTATATGTCTTCAAGAAAAAAATTTCTAGGTCATACTATTATTTATGGAGCAAGTACGGTAATCTCGCGCTTGCTCAACTTTTTTTTGACCCCCTTATATCTGGCAGTCCTAAATGAGTCTGCTGATTTTGGGGTGATGTCCTACTTCTTTTCTATAGCAGGATTTGTTGCTGTACTTGTAAGTTATGGTTTTGAAACAGCCTTCTTTAGGTATATTCATAAGGAGCGAGACAAGCCTGTTGCCGGGACGGCATTTCTATCACTCCTATTTAGTAGCCTGATTTTTCTGATAATTGGCGCCTTCTGGTATCCAGAACTGGCAACAATGCTAGATAGAGCTGAATTCAGTGATTACTTGTTATTGATTATAATTATTTTAGGAATAGATACGATATCTACCATTCCGTTTGCCATACTTAGAGCCCAGGAACGGCCCCTGAGATATGGGATGATAAAAACAGTTAATGTAGTAATCAATGTGGCTTTCAACTTGTTTTTCTTTTTAGCCTGTCCATGGCTAATAAAAAACGGGTATGGAGATTCATTTATTAGTACCTGGTACGATAGTAATTGGTTAGTTGGTTATGCTTTCTTGTCCAATATATTTGCCAGCTTGATAAGCCTCATTCTACTCGTTCCACAGATAGTTAAAATCAATTTTAAATTTGATTTTAACTTATGGAAAAAAATGATGCTCTTTGCTTGGCCAATAGCGATTGGTGGATTGGCTTATGTTACCAATGAAATGTCTGATAGGTTATTCTTAAGTTATTTATTGCCAAAAGAAATTGCAGATTCCGAGTTGGGGATTTATTCTGCTGTATATAAGATGGCGATAATTATGAATATCATAATCCAAGGATATCGGTTCGGTGCAGAGCCTTTCTTTTATAAGATGGCAGCACAAAAAAATGCAAAGGAACAATATGCATGGATGATGAAGGTGATGGTAATGGTTTTAGGTTTTGCCTTTTTGGTTGTTGCTCAGTACATGGAGCTGTTTAAATGGGTATTCCTAAGGAAAGAAGAGTATTTCGTAGGGTTAAAAGTTGTCCCCATATTACTATTAGCGATTTTATTTTCAGGAATGTACTATAATTTATCTGTTTGGTATAAGGTGACGGATAGAACTAAATTTGGAGCCTATTTCTCTATTCTAGGAGCATTGGTTACTATAGCCATCAATTGGATTTACATTCCGAAATATGGATACATGGCATCCGCATGGGCGACTTTAGCATGTTACTTTACAATGCTTATTGTCTCCTACCTTTTTAGTAGGAATTTTTACCGTATTCCTTATGACTATAAACGAATTTTAACGTATATTTTTGGAGCATTAGGCTTATATTTGTTCAGTTCGCTACTAGAAGATCAATACTATATAGTTAGTACAATTAGCGTATTGATTTATATTGGCCTTATTTATATTCTAGAAAAAGAGACTTTTCACAAATTTATTACTGCTGTATGCAAAAGATCCAAATAGTAAATAAATCAAAATTTTCATTACCAGAGTACAAGACTAAAGATTCGGCAGGAGTAGATCTTCAAGCTAATTTGGAGGAAGATGGATTTACGCTAAAACCTTTGGAGAGAAAATTGGTTCCCACAGGGATTTATATTGCTTTATCTGAAGGTTTTGAGGCTCAAGTAAGACCAAGAAGCGGAATGGCCTTAAAAAAAGGCATATCAGTATTAAATTCACCAGGAACTATAGATGCTGATTATAGGGGTGAAATCGGAGTTATTTTGGTTAACCTTTCGAATGAAGAGGTTTATATTAAAGATGGAGAAAGAGTTGCTCAACTTGTGATTGGTAAGTATACACAAGCGAACTGGGAAGATGTCGAACTACTGACTGAAACAGTAAGAGGAGCTGGAGGATTTGGAAGCACTGGATTTTAAGGTGGTTTTTACATTCAGTGTAGAGGGAGTTATTTAGAGGTTCAAAAAAGATAAAAAAAAAGATGAAAATAATAGTACCAATGGCAGGGAGAGGTTCTCGATTGAGACCTCATACATTAACAGTGCCTAAGCCACTAGTTCCTATTGCGGGGAAGTCAATAGTTGAGCGCCTTGTTTCTGACATAGCAAATGTATGTCAAGAAAAAATTGAGGAGGTAGCCTTCATTATTGGAGATTTCGGAGATGCGGTAAAAAAGGATCTAATGGATATAGCCGATCAAATAGGCGCTAAGGGATTCATTTATGAGCAAGAAGAAGCATTAGGTACTGCTCATGCTATATTGTGTGCAAAAGAAAGAATGGAAGGGAAGGTAATTATTGCCTTTGCGGATACTTTATTTAGAGCTGATTTCAAATTGGATGAATCTCAAGATGGAATAATATGGGTTCAGCATGTAGAAAACCCAGAAGCTTACGGGGTAGTGAAATTAAATGGTGATGGGTTTATCTCCGAATTTATTGAGAAACCAACCGAATTTGTATCCAACGAAGCTATTATTGGTATATATTATTTTAGAGAGGGTGAAGCTTTAAGATCTGAGCTACAATATCTAATTGATAATGATATTCGTGAGAATGGAGAATATCAAATCACCAATGCGCTGGAAAACTTTAAAAATAAAGGCTCTAAATTAATCACTGGAGCAGTTAGTGAATGGCTGGATTGTGGTAATCCTAAAGCTGCTATATATGCTAATCAGAGAATGTTAGCTATAGGTGCTGACAATTTTAATGAAAGGCCAGAATCTTTGGTTTTGAAAAATGCCCATATTATCGATCCTTGTTTCATTGGAGAGAATGTGGTTCTTGAAAATACAACTATTGGACCACACGTATCCCTGGGTGAAAATAGTGTTGTTAAAAATTCAGTGATCAAGAATAGTTTGATCCAAAATAATACATTGATTGAAAATGCTATTTTGGAAGATTCTATGATTGGAAACCATGTTAGTTATAAAGGAAATAGTACCACAGTTAATATAGGTGACTATTGTACATTTGAATAATATTTTGAAGTTTAAAACCCTCATATATGTTTGCTGCATGTTGCTGTTATTGGCGGCTTGTAAAACAAAGAAGGAGACTCAAAAAGCTGTTACTTTATCTAAGTATAAGGAGTGGACAGATTACGAGAGGAAGTCCTTTGACTTTGCATTTTTTAGTGCGCAAACAGAAAAGCAAAAAGGGAATATAGAAAAGGCAATTGATCTGTTTAGTCAATGTCTGACTATAGACACAAAAAATGCTCCGGTGATGTTTGAGCTGGCGCAATTATATGTCAATAATAATCAAATTTCACAAGCTCTTTTTTATGCTAAGAGCGCTGTTGAAATAGACCAGGAGAATATTTGGTACAAGTATCTACTTGCTAATATCTTCAAAGTTAACGGCGAATTTGAAAAAGAAATAGAGGTTTTAAAAGAAATTTTAGCCAATAAACCATCTGCAATAGAGCTCAATTTAAGTTTGTCTGAAGCCTATTTGCAGAACAAGAACTACCAAGATGCTTTAGATCAACTTGGTCTTATTGAAAAGGCAATAGGATTGAGTCCTGAATTAAGTGTTCAAAGACAAAAAATCCATATCCAAAAGGGAGATTTAGAAGGAGCGGTTGCTGAAGTAGAAAGACTTATCAAGAAATTCCCGGAAGATAAAGAGAATTATTTTATGCTTGGTAATCTTCTTGCTGTTAATAACAAGCTCGAAAAGGCGATTCAAGTGTATAAAGATTTATTGGATAAAGACGGTACTGATGGTAAAGCACATTTTTCGTTGTTTGAAATTTATAAGAAACAAGGGAAGGATCAGAAATCACGAGTCCATCTGGAGGAGGCATTTTCGGGTAATTTCTTGAGTGTTGAAGATAAAATGAAAATTGTGTTCGGTTATTATCAGTTAATTGAAATTGATAGTTCTGCATTTAATTTAACAAATGAATTAGTGAAAAAATCATTGATTCAACATCCAGAAGAAAAAGGGTTTCATGCTATTGCTGGTGATATGAGATTAAAAGAGGGGGACTCCTTGCTTGCTATCGATCATTATGAAAAGGCATATGCCTACGGTTTAGATGATTTCAATGTGTTGATTCAATTGATGAACTTAAATTTTGAGCTTAAAAAATATGAATCGGTTAAGAAGTATGCAGCAGAGGGGGTTGAGAAGTATCCCTTCCAAGCGGTTAGTTATCTCTATGGAGGAACTGTATTAAGCATATTAGAAGACTACCAGGGGGCTATAGATTACTTTGAGAAAGGAGCTAGTTATGTATTCAATAATCCGGATTTACAAGCCCAGTTTTACAGTTCTTTGGGAGATGCATACCATAGTTTGGAAAAGCATCAAAAGTCTGATGAATATTATGATATGGCTTTGGAACAAAAGCCTAATAATGCCCTTGTGTTAAACAATTATGCATATTATCTTTCTGTGAGAAATGTTCATTTGGACAAAGCGAAAGAGATGATTATTAAGGCTTTGGAGTTAGAGCCAGAGAGTAGTTCCTATAGGGATACCTACGGATGGATACTATTTAAACAAGGAAAATATTTAGAAGCAATAGAATGGATTAAAAAATCCATAGAGGTTGATGCTCAGCCTAGTGCAGAGGTATATGAGCATTGCGGAGATGCTTTATATAAGGCGGGCCAAGTCGAAGAAGCATTAAAGTACTGGAAGTTAGCGAAAGATGCACCAGGAGATATTTCTGAGTTCTTAAATAAAAAAATTAGTACTAGACAATACTATGAATAAGGTATTAACATTATTATTATCCACTTTTATTCTGATCTCTTGTAAGGTGAAGCCTACAGGAGAATTGTCTGATAGAATTCATCGAGTTCCAAGGGTGAAACAATTCTTACTAGGATTAGATCAAGATAAAAGTGAATTCGACTTTTTACAGGCAACCATTTCTGGTAAATTGTTTTTGGATAAATCATTTCCGGTAAAAGGAACTATGCGAATTAAAAAGGACAGTGTCATTTGGATGAGCTTCAGATATTTCGGACAGGAAGTTGCACGCGTACAATTAGAACCAAATAGGTTTAGATTGATTAATAGGTTTCATAAAGAATATATGGACACCGATTATGCTTCAATTAGTACTCATCTAGGAGTTAAAGTTGATTATTCCTTCTTTCAAAATTTACTGTTAGGTGATCCATTGTTGGAGCCAAATCTTGACTTTTATAGTTTTAGGGATAATAGTAATTATATCCTTTCCAATACAAAGCGACATGTTGAACAGGAAAAAGTTAATTTATTTTTCAACTACATTATCAACAAGCAATCATTTAAACCTATTCGTCAGGTTTATACTATCGCTAATGGGCAAACAAAGTTGTCTGCAGACTATATCGAATATTCTTTGGAGGATAAGATAAGCCCAAAACTCCAATTGGAGATATCTGGAGAGAAATCTATGTCTGTAAATTGGAAATTTTCAAAAGTTATTACGGGAAAGACCTTATCATTTCCTTTTAAGGTATCTTCAAAATATAAGCGCGTAGATATATAATTAAGATCAAACGATTATGGCTCAATCAATCTTCCAAAACAATCAAATAGTTACTATTTTAAAAGGATGGGTATTATTTTTATGTTTTCTTGGTTTAGTTGAGTTTGGTCATGCCCAGTCCAGGCAGTCCCTTGAAAAAGAAAGAAAGGGTATTCTTTCTGAAATTTCTTCAGTTAATAAAAGGTTAGAATCTTATAAGGCTAATAAAAGGAGCCAAACCACTGCAATTACCTTATTAGACAAGAAGATAAAATTCAGGAAACAATTAGCATTGAATTTCATTGCAGGAATAAAAGTACTTCAGTCGGAAATCTCTGGGAAGTCAAAGGAAATTAAAGCACTTGAATCTGGATTGGCCATTTTAAAGGCGAGTTATGCGCAAATGCTAGTTAGTAGTCAGAAGCAAATGCGGACCGGCAATAATTGGTGGTTTATTATTTCTTCTGAAAATGTAAGTCAAGCATATAAGAGATACTATTATTTAAAGCAATACAGTAATTATAGGCAAGTTCAAAGTAAAGAAATAGCTCAGAAGAAATCCGAATTGGAAGCTGTTAAGTTGAGTCTGGTAGCAAAGAAAAAAGACAAAGAGTTATTGAAAGTTAAAAAACTCCAAGAACGAAAATTATTGGAAAATGAGCAGAAGGAATTTAAAGATCAGCTTAAAAAATTAAAAGGGAAGGAAAGTGCTTTGCTGAAGGAGTTAGCTGTAAAGGAAAAGAAAGCTCAATATTTGAAAAAAGCTATTAGCGATGCCATTGCCAGGGAACGTGAGGCAAGAAATAAAGAAATTGAAAGGGGCGATGGTTCAAAGGCTTATGTGTTAACACCTGAGGAGGTGATTATGTCAAAGGAGTTTAAGGGAAATAAAGGTAAACTTCCTTGGCCAGTGAAAAATGGTAAGATAATAAATCATTACGGAAAACACAGACATCCTTATCTACCCAATATTACTATGGAAAATGATGGGATCGAAATAGAAACTTCCAAAGGGCAAATTGTTAGAGCAGTATTTAAAGGAAAGGTTTCCAGTGTTATCATTTTACCAACCGGATTAAAGGTAGTAATACTAAAGCATGGGGAGTATGCTAGTATCTATTCCAATCTATCTCAGGTAAATGTGAAAATCGGAGAAATAGTTGATATTAAAGAGACGCTGGGGAAAGTTCATGTTAGTTCTGGTGAAATTGGAAAATTAGAATTTCAGATCTGGAGAGGTAATGAGGGACAAAATCCGGAATATTGGTTGAGTAAATAGATTAGGACATGTATAGAAAGATAATTAATTTAATATTAGAGTCCTTTCGGTATACTATTTCGTCACTTTTGGGGAATAAATTAAGAGCTATGCTCTCTTTGATAGGGATATGTCTGGGTGTTTTTTCTATTGTAGTTGTATTGTCACTCATCGATTCCTTAAAGAGAGATCTTTATGGTCAGATAGAAAAGTTAGGTAAGGATGTGCTTTATATTCAAAAGTTCCCATGGGCTGGTGGGGATGGTATGAGTTGGCGGAATTTTATAAATAGGCCGTCTGCGACGTTTAATGAGTTAAAATATCTTCAGGAAGAGTGTAAAGGAGCCGATGCAATTTCTTTTTTTTCTGCTACTGCCGGAAAATTAATTAAGTATCGAGATCGATCAGTAGAAAATGTTACTTTAATAGGAACTAGCTTTGAGTATGACAGAACAAATACTGTTAATATAGATCGAGGCAGGTATTTTACAGAAGAGGAAATAGAAAGAAAAACGGGAGTAATTATTCTTGGGGCCTCTGTTGCTGAATCATTATTCGATATCGTTGATCCTATTGGTCAGCCAGTATTGCTTTATGGTAAGCGATTCAAGGTTATTGGTCTTTTAGAAAAGACAGGAAAGAGTTTGTTTAACGAAGAAGATAATACGGTACTTATTCCAATTACAAAATTTAAAGCATTTATTAATATTAGGTCAGATATTACAAATCCAACATTGGTTGTAAAAGCTAAGAAGGATGTTTCCTTAGAAGAATTACGAGATGAATTGGTTGGGGTAATGAGAGGAGTGCGAAGATTAAAGCCGGTATCTCGGAATAATTTTGCGATAAATGATTTGAACTTGATAGAGAGTTTTCTTGGGCCAATATTTGTTCAAATTGATATAGTGGGAATTATTATCGGATTGTTTTCCCTTCTGGTTGGAGCATTTGGAATCTCTAATATCATGATAGTTTCTGTGAAAGAAAGAGTTGGTGAAATTGGAATTCAAAAAGCCTTAGGGGCTAAAAAGATCTTTATATTATTTCAATTTTTATTTGAGTCAATTATACTTTGTATTATTGGAGGTAGTGCTTCATTGCTTCTGATCTTCTTTATCTTTTATGGATTAAATACTTGGATGGATATACCTTTAGTGTTTGTATTGGGATGGAACAATGTTATATTTGGTTTGGCTCTGTCGGTTATTGTCGGTGTTGCATCTGGGTTTTTACCAGCTCGTTCAGCAGCCAGGCTTCATCCAGTAGATGCTATTAGGCGAGGAGATTAACTCATTAGTATGGGTGTTTTGAAGTCTAGTTTTTAAAAAAGCCGCCCTTAATCTCTAATGTGGTGATATATAGCGCATTATTAAAATAAGGTTAATTATTGACTATAATTTGAGCGAAATAAAAAGAAAAAAATAACAATCTCAATAATGAATATTTTTTGAATTCCATTTAGTTGATTATCATAGCGCAAGATACCGAGGGGGATTAATAAATTTTTGCACTTTATAGCTCGTTCATTTCATTGGTATAAAAATATCTTTATATTTGTGATTGCGAACACTGTGTTTTGTCGTGATAAATAGGAGGGAATACAGTGGTTAAAACATTAAAAACAAGAATAATAAATACTAACCAACCAACTAAACTATGAGAAATTATCGACACTCACTAAAAGGTGTGAGTGGTTTTCGAAAGCTCTTATTGCTGCTTCTAATTTCAGTGAGCGCAAGAGCTGCCGATACACTCCAAATTTCCTATTCACAAAGTTTTGCTAATGCCACGACCTATTGTCCTGGTGAAAGTCAATGGGATGAATGGGCGACCTTAAGAGATTCTATGGATGTAAATGCCATGAATTTCGTGAAAGTTGTTGTTTCCAGTGATTTGGACTCTACAGGGTACACCCTTGAAGGATCTTCTAATGTGAACGCTATCGTTGAAGCATTAAATACTGGAGTCGACACCTTAATCAATGACGGAAACTACCAATGGCTTGTTAAGTCGGAATGTTTCGATACAGGCTCATCTTCTTGTGTTGGAGACTCTATGGGAATGTCTCTGGAGATTTACAGTCTGGCATTAACTGCAAGCGGTTGTGACTGTAATGCGCTTGCAGCTGTTCGCCCTGAGATTGGTAATTCAAACTGGGGTGGTGTTTCTACTGACACAACTGTTTGTGGATCTGCTACTCAAACGATGTCTGTAGTATTCGGGTATTTCGATATACTGGATCCTGTTGCTGTTTGTAACGACGACACAGTGTATTTGGATGGCTTTGGAATGGCGCAAGTTGATCCATTTGTTATCGGTGCTGGAAGTTATGATCTTCATAGTGGAGTTGCAACAATCGAGTTAGATTCTACTTCTTTTGATTGTGATCAAACTGGACCTCATTCTCTAGCTTTAACTGTAACTGATTCTGCTGGAAATACAGATGTATGTATGGCTACGGTAACTGTACTGGATACGATCATGCCTACATTAACCTGTAGAGATACAACAATCTATTTGAATACATCTGGTTATATTACTATCAATACAGATGCAGTTCTTTTAGAAATTTTTGATAACTGTACTGCAGCTCCGGCTGTTACTCTTTCTGCAGATTCATTTACTGTAGCAGATTTAGGAACAAATCCTGTTCTTGTAATAGCTACAGATCCTTCTGGTAACATGGAAGCTTGTACTGCTTCGGTTACTGTTGTTGATACGATCGCTCCGGTTGCTGTTTGTCAACCATTTACTTTGTTTTTGGATGGAGCATCAATGGCAACACTTGTACCGGATAGTTTAGATGGAGGTTCTACAGATAATTCAGGTGGTACATTGCTGTTCACTGCTGATATAACTTCATTTGACTGTGCTAACGAAGGTGTTAATACTGTTACGATGTATGTAACAGATTTGGGTGGAAATATAGATTCTTGTACTGCAACTGTAACAGTTGTGGATACATTGGCTCCAACTTCTATTCCAGTAGATACTCTTGTTGTTTACTTGGACGCAAATGGTGACTTTACAATTATAGCTGATAGTGCTAATAATGGTTCTACAGATAATTGTGATAGTATTGCTTTCTCATTGGTTAATGATTTAGTAGACTGTACTGATGCTGGTGATTCTCCAATTGGCGCTGAGTTGATCGCTACGGATGCTTCTGGTAATGCTGATACAACATCTTTCATTGTATCTGTTTTAGATACAATAGGGCCAGATTTAGGTCTTGTTGATTCACTTACAGTATATTTAGATACAAATGGTGTATATACCGTAATGGATTCTGAATATTCAACGGTAACTGAGGCTTGTGGATTGGATAGTGTATCACCAAATATGATCATGGTAGACTGTGATGATTTAGGATGGGATACTATCGTATTTACTGCTGTTGATATTTATTCTAATACAACTGTAGATAGCTTCGCGTTAAACGTTGTGGATACTATCATTCCTACTGTTTCTACAGTACCTTCTATTACTGTTTATTTAGATTCAATGGGTGTTAGCCCAATCGATACTACTGGAATCGTTACTGGTTCATGGGACAACTGTTCTGTTGATTCATTCATGTTCTCTTTAGATTCTGTTAACTGTGGTGATTTCCCTTCAGTGAATTTGGTAGTAAATTCTGTTGATAACAGCGGAAATGTTTCTAATGACGCAATCGTTACTGTTAATGTAGAGGATACTATCGTTCCTATCGCTTCGACATTCGACACAATTGTTATTTACGCTGACGGATCAGGAATGTATACTTTCGATTTCGATGCTGACCTTGATAACATGAGTTGGGATAACTGTGATTTCGCAACTATCATAACTCCTTCTACTCTTGATTGTGATTCAATTGGTGTATTCACTACAATTACTATAGAAGTGTTTGATGCAGCAGCTAATGCTGATACTACTACTACTGTTGTAATGATCGTTGATACTTTAGCTCCTGTAGTGGTTGCTAATGACAATACAATTGCTCTTGATGCTTCAGGAATGGCAGTGGTTGACTCTACTTACATTGTAGATTTCTTGATTACAAGTATGGATGACAACTGTGATCCTTTCCCAGCAGTTATCAATATCGATCCTACATCGTTCGATTGTGATGACTTCGGAATTAATCCAGTAAGCTTCTCTTTCCAGGATATCTATGGAAATACTTCTTTTGATACTGTAAACGTTGACGTAATTGATACTTTAGTTCCTGTAGCTATGGCGCAGAACTCAACTATTTACCTTGACGCTAGTGGAATCGCTGTTGTGAATGTTATGGCTGTTGATAACGGTTCTACTGACAACTGTGATCTTGTTTACACTACAGATAGAGATACATTCTACTGTGATGAAGAAGGTCTTAACTTAATTAGACTTTATGTAACTGATATTGCTGGAAATGTAGATTCTGCTGATGCATTCATCTATGTTTACGATACTATCTCTCCAACTTTAGATGTTCAAGACATCACTGTTGAGCTAGATGCAAACGGTGTAGTCTCTATTATTGCTGATCAAATCGATGTTAATTCATTCGATAACTGTGATGACCAGTTGAACTTAGTGTTAGATATTGCTTCTTTCGATTGTTCAAATATTGGTGCTAACAGTGTAATGATTACTGCATTCGATGAGAATGGTCAGTCTTCTTCTCAAACGGTTACTGTAACTGTTGAAGATAACGTAGTACCAGTTGTTGTTACTCAAAGTATTTCAGTTAACCTTGACTCAATGGGTAATGCTTCAATTACTGCTGCGATGTTAGATAATGGTTCTACTGATAACTGTGGTATCGATACTTTATATCTTGATGTATATGACTTTACTTGTGCTAATGTAGGGGATAACGCAATTTACTTGACTGCTGAAGATGCACAAGGAAATGCTCACTCTGCAGTTGCTATCGTAACGGTTGTTGATGTTGTTGCTCCAGAAGTAATGACTCAAGACATTACTGTTCAATTAGATGCTGCCGGTGAAGCTACTATTACTTCAGCTATGATTGACAATGGTTCTACAGACACATGTGGCCTTACTTTGTCATTGGATGTTACTACATTCAACTGTTCAAACTTAGGAGCAAACGTTGTAACTCTTACTGGTGTTGATGCTAGTGGAAACACAACTTCTGCTACTGCTACTGTAACTGTTGAAGATAACGTTGCTCCAGTAGCGCTTGCTCAAAACTTAACTGTTGAGTTAGATGCAAATGGTCAAGCGGTTGTTACAGCTAATATGATCGATAATGGTTCTTACGATAACTGTTCATTAGTTATTACGCAGTTCTCTACTACGTATACTTGTGCAGATCTAGGAAACCACATTGTAATTCTAGTTGTAAATGATGCTGATAACAATGTTTCAACTGCTACTGCAACTGTAATGGTTGTTGATAATGTTGTGCCAGTTGCTGTTGCTCAAGCGTTGACAATCCAATTAGATGCTAACGGTGATGCTACTATCGCTGCTGCTTCTGATCTTGATGGTGGTTCTTCAGATAACTGTACTGATGCTGTTGACTTAACGTTCGCTGTATCTCAAATGTCATTTGATGAAACAAACTTAGGTGTGAACAATGTAGACTTCATGGTTACTGACCAGCAAGGAAACATGACGACTATCAATGGAGTTGTAATTGTTGAAGATAATATTGCTCCAGAATCTCTTGGAACAACAAACGACATTATTGCTTTTACTGATTCAGGTTCTTGTTCTTCTGCTGTAACTTACGACGAAGCAACATTTACTGATAATGCAGGTGACGCTAACGTTGTAGTTACTTACTCAATTGGAAATGGATCTGTATTCGGATTAGGTACTACTGTAGTTACTGCAACTGGTACTGATGCTTCTGGAAATAGTGTATCTGAAACGTTCAATGTAACTGTTGAAGATAACATTGCTCCAATAGTTGTATCTATCCCAACTGTATTCAGTGAGGTATTTGATACTCCAAACTGTCAAGCAAATGTTACATGGCAAGCTCCTGTAGCTGTTGATAACTGTTCAGGTGTAACTTATACATCTTCTCACAACTCTGGAGATATGTTCGCTGTGGGAACTACAACAGTTACTTATACTGCTACTGATGACGCAAACAATGCTACTGTATTTACATTTGATGTAGTTGTTGTTGATCCAGTTGCTCCAACGTTCTCATCTACTATGCCAGACGTAGTAGTGAATGCAAATGCTTCTTGTGAAGCAACTGCAAGTTGGTTCTCTCCACTTCCATTGGTTAGTGATAACTGTGGTGGAGTTACTGTATCAACTGACTTCAACTCAGGTGATGTATTCCCACTAGGTGTAACTGTAGTTACTGTTACTGCTACTGATGATGCTGGAAATGTTGGAACAACTTCATTCACTGTTACTGTTGTTGATCAAACTAGCCCATCGTTGGCTGCTTCAACTCAAGATATTATTGTTGAGTTAACTGACTGTGATGCTGCAACTGCTGTTGATTATGTTGCTCCTGCTTTCGCGGACAACTGTTCATTTACTGTAGTTCAGATTGCTGGTCTTCCAAGCGGAAGTGTATTCCCAGAAGGATTAACAGTTAATACTTTCGAAGCTACTGATGCAGCTGGAAACACTACAACTTATTCATTCACTGTAAACGTTAACTATACAGAGTCTACTGCTCCAACTTTATCTGCAGTTCCTGTATTATGTTTTGATGGTGGTAATTACCCACTTCCAACTATGGATGGAGCGGTAACTTATGATTACTGGGCTGTAAATAACGGAAACATGTTCTGGCCAGGTGGCGCTACAGGTGTTCATACACTTACATACACGTACACTGACCCAGTAACTACTTGTGTTAGTACAGGTACTATTGATGTAACTGTTGTAGCGGCTGCTGAAAATGTTGAGATTACTCAAATTGGTTCAGATCTATTGACTGTAACTGGTTCTTACGATTCATATACTTGGTTACGTGAACAACAAGTAATAGCTGGTGCAACTAGTGCACAGTTGACTATTACTGCTGGAGGTATGTATGAGTGTATGGTTACTAATGCATTTGGATGTATCAGTTACTCAAATGCAATTGTAATTGGTGAGTCAGACTTGAATCCACTAGGTCAGGAAGAGCTTGAGTTAGGTGAGGTATCAATTGTGCCTAACCCGAACAGCGGTCAATTCTCTATCAACCTTGATAATAAATTCAGCGGTAACTTAAGCGTTGATGTTTACGACCTAAGAGGTGCAAAAGTTAGTACGATTAACTTCGAAGATGTATCTGCTTCTAAAGTGGATGTTGATTTGACTGATCTTTCTGCTGCAATGTATCAATTGGTTATCAGACATGAAGAGTATATCACAAGAGCTAAAATCGTTATTACTAAATAATTTATTTCTGGGAAGGCACTCCCTTCCCAGATTTAATTTTCTTTTAGTATGATTTATAAAATATTGGACATGAAAAAAACAATAGGAATACTTAGTCTCTCTGCATTGATGCTTTCCGGTCTTCAAGCACAAGAGTTAAATACCTGGACGATCGGTTTACATGCCGGTAATCTATATGACCTTCCGATTACTGGACTTGATCAAGAATCGCTTGGTGCACATGATTTGGAAGGGCTAAATGGTGATAAAACCGATTTTGATATTGGTTATGGACTTTATGTTGAGAAGCAGGTTACTCCAACGTGGGGTGTTCAAGCTGGTTTCACAACGGGAGATATGACTGGTGCAAACGCTACCGAATATTATAACGCTACCATTACGAATTTTGATCTTAATGTTACGTATAATTTTACTAACCTACTTTTAGATCGTGATGAGACTAAATTTAGTTTATTTGGTAAATTTGGTGGTGCTGCAATGATGTATGAATCTGAGAGATTTTTCATCTCAGATGACTTTAACACTTCAGAAGGAGGTCTTAAACTCGACGAAAATGCACTTGTATTGAATGGTGGTTTTGGTGTACGTTATACAGTTTCAAACCGTATAAGATTGGAGCTTACTTCAATGTATAATCATATGCTTGAAGATGGTTTAGATGGATATAAATATGATGGAGCTTCAAGCGATCAGTTTTTAACCACTTCATTCGGTGTTGGGATTACTTTAGGTAAGAACGATAAATCGATGCACAATACTCCTAAGTTCTCTAAGAATTACTTCTGGGCTGCAGAAAGTACTCAAGAGAACATTCAACCTGATGCTGATTATATTGCTCAAACAGTAGAAGAAGCAATTGCAAACGTTAAGAAAATTAACGCAAATCAGAGTGAAAAAATCAAAGGATTGGAGGCTAGATTAAAAGCTCACAATGTTTTGATTGAAGATCTTAAAAAGAGAAAGCATGATGTTGCTGACATCAATATCTCGAAGACTGTTTACTTTAGAACAGCTTCAACAGTACTTGCTCCTGAAGATCAAATCGTACTTGCGGAAGTTGCTGCTTACTTGAAAGCAAATAAACAATTGAATGTTACACTAACAGGTTATGCTGATAAGTATGGTTCTGAAACATTCAATAGTGAGCTAAGAGCAAACAGAGCTAATGCAGTAAAAGATTACTTATTAAATTCGTTCGGTATTAAAGGAGATAGAATCTCTATTGATACTAGTATGGATATGGTTCAAGGTGACGATAGTCAACACTTGAATAGAAAGGTTGAGATCGTAGTAGCTCAATAATTTCACATAGTTTTTGGTTGAAGAAGGCTGTCCGAGAGGGCAGCCTTCTTTTTTTTTATTGCAATTTGAAGAGAGAGGATACGAGCAAAATTTAGTACATTGTTCGCTTAAAACAACGTTTCAAAATTATATACCATGCAAACAGGATTTTTACATCTACATAGTATGATGTCCTATGTAGTAGTTGGATTATTGGCTATCTCTTTTATTGCCGCTCTGGTTGGTCTGGCGAAAGGCCAACACAAAGTGTTTGACCACAAATTAGGATTGTTTACGCTCATATTTGCGCATTTGCAATTGTTAGTAGGTATTGGAATGTATTTCATGAGCGATAAAGTGGCTGCAGGCCTTAGTCGTTATAAATTTGAACATCCAACTTTAATGATTATAAGTATTGCTTTGATTACCGTAGCTTTTTCTAAAACAAAGCGAATGGAAGATCCAAAGCAAAAACAAAAATTGAAAACCATTCTTTACGGTATTGCTTTGGTTTTAATAATATCAAGAATCCCTTGGTTCTAGAGAAATAAATTGATCATATGGGCTTTGAATTTGAGCAACATATAAAGGAAAAAGTTGTTTTGGTTGGGGTTGTTACCCAATTGCAGACCGAACAAAAAGTTACCGAGTATCTAGATGAGTTAGAGTTTTTGGCTTTAACCGCTGGCGCTCAAACAATGAAACGCTTTACGCAAAAGTTAGAGAAGCCTAACCCCAAAACCTTTATTGGTAAAGGAAAGTTAGAGGAGGTTCAGCTTTTTGCAAAAGCGAATGATGTTGATACCATTATTTTTGATGATGAATTGAGTCCCTCTCAGTTAAGAAATATAGAAGGACTGCTGGATTGTAAGATCTTGGATCGTACAAACCTCATCCTGGATATATTTGCAGGTAGAGCGCAAACATCTTATGCCGTTACTCAAGTAGAGTTGGCTCAATACCAATACTTGCTTCCACGCCTTACAAGAATGTGGACTCACCTTCAAAAACAAAAAGGTGGTATAGGTATGAAAGGTCCTGGTGAGACGGAAATAGAGACCGATAGAAGGATCATTCGTGATAAGATATCCCAACTTAAGGAAAAGTTGAAAACCATCGATAAGCAGATGGCAACGCAGCGTAAAAGCCGGGGTAAGATGGTACGAGTTGCTTTGGTTGGATATACCAATGTTGGAAAATCAACCATAATGAATGCCTTAAGTAAGTCGGATATATTGGCTGAAGATAAATTATTTGCTACCCTCGACACAACAGTGCGTAAGGTAGTAGTAGATAATTTGCCTTTTTTACTTTCTGATACCGTTGGATTTATCCGCAAATTACCAACTCAACTGGTAGAATCATTTAAGTCTACTTTGGACGAAGTGAGAGAAGCTGACTTACTGTTACACGTAGTGGACATTTCTCATGAAAGTTTTGAAGATCATATTGAATCTGTGAATAAAATACTGGAGGAAATTAAGGCTTCTGACAAACCATGCGTAATGATCTTTAACAAAGTCGACAAGTTCACTTATGTTCCAAAAGAGGAAGATGACCTTACTCCAATTACACGTGAAAACCTTTCACTTGATCATTGGAAAAAAACTTGGATGAGTAAAAAGAATCATAAGAGCATATTTATATCTGCAACAGATAAAGAAGATATACAAATGCTTCGTAAGGATTTGTATTCTATTATTGCCGATATACATAAGATTAGGTATCCCTTCAGTCAATTTCTGTATTAGATTTATTATTAAGTATTAAGAAACTATTTCAATGGCTAAAACTAAAGTCAAAACTGCATTCTATTGCCAGAGTTGTGGTAATGTCTTTCCAAAATGGCAAGGACAGTGTTCACATTGTCAGGAATGGAATACGATTGTTGAAGAGGTAGTGGAAAATACAAGCGCTGTTCCTCAGTGGGTTAAATCTGATAAGGGAAGTTTAAAAGCTAAGCCTAAACCCATATCAGATATTGATATGGAAAGCGAGAGGCGATGGATGCTTCCGGATGTGGAATTAAATCGTGTGCTTGGAGGAGGATTGGTCCCAGGATCCCTCATATTACTTGGAGGAGAACCAGGGATAGGAAAGTCTACTTTGATGCTACAATTGGCTCTGCAAATTAAAAACTTAACCTGCTTATATGTTTCTGGTGAAGAGAGCGAGAAGCAAATTAAAATGAGAGCGGAGCGTGTCGAGGGAATGCAAGATAGTTGTTTGATCTATACAGACATCAATACTCAAAATATCTTGAAACATTGTCAGAGATTAAAACCTCAGATCTTGGTTATCGACTCCATTCAAACTCTTCAAACTCCTGTTATAGACGCTTCACCAGGTAGTATAAGTCAGATTAGGGAAACGGCAGCCGAATTGTTGCGTTATGCAAAAGAAACAGGAACGGCTATTATCCTAATAGGACACCTCACAAAAGATGGTATGATTGCTGGCCCGAAGATCTTGGAACACATGGTGGATGTGGTACTATATTTTGAAGGGGATAATAAGCATATTTATCGCATCCTGCGAGCTCGAAAAAATAGATTTGGACCGACTGCTGAGTTGGGATTATATGAAATGCGAGAGAATGGTTTAACTGTCGTTAATAATCCTGCTGATTTATTGTTAGGTAAAAGGGATGGACTACTTAGTGGTACTGCTATTTCAGCAACCATTGAAGGGATGCGACCCATGTTGATTGAAATTCAGGCATTGGTAAGTACGGCAGTTTACGGAACTCCTCAAAGGACAGCCACAGGATTCGATAGTAAACGATTGAATATGTTGCTGGCGGTTTTAGAGAAGCGTTGCGGATTTAAGTTGGGAGCAAAAGATGTATTCTTAAATATTACCGGTGGTTTAAAAGTAGGAGATCCTAGTATAGATCTGGCTGTATTGGTTGCTATCCTGTCATCCAATGAAGATCAGGTGGTGAGTTCCAAGATCGCGTTTAGTGGAGAAATTGGATTGACGGGAGAAATTAGACCTTCATCACGCGTAGAACAGAGGATTTCGGAAGCTGAAAAAATGGGATTTGATCAAATTTTTATTTCATCTTTTAATAAAGTGGATACCAAAAAGTATGGAATCAAAGTTCAAATGGCCTCTAGTGTGAATGAATTATATGAAGCTCTATTTTAACAGGGCTGAATTTCTTTGTTGAATTATTAAAAATTTAACATTGTAAGGAAGAAATTAACGATCTTTGCCAAAAAATAACTTAGTAATGAAAATCGCTATAGTAGGTGTAACTGGAATGGTAGGAAGCGAGATCCTAAAAGTTCTGGAAGAAAGACAAGTGGAAATTAGTGAATTGATTCCTGTGGCTTCGGAAAGGTCAGTAGGTAATACAATTGAATTCAAGGGTAAATCATATAAGGTGGTTTCTATGGAGGATGCTATTGCTATGCATCCAACTATAGCATTGTTTTCTGCTGGTGGTGAAATCTCAAAGAGGTGGGCTCCTGAGTTCGCTAAGGTAGGATGTGTGGTAATAGATAATTCATCTGCTTGGAGAATGGACGAGACAATTCCTTTGGTTGTACCGGAAATTAATGCAGATGTTATTACTTCGGATCACAAAATTATTGCCAATCCAAATTGTTCCACCATTCAAATGGTCCTTGCGCTTGCTCCATTACACAAGACTTATGGCGTGAATAGAATTGTTGTTTCAACTTATCAGTCAATTAGTGGGACCGGAGTAAAGGCAGTTCGCCAAATGGAGAATGAACGTAATGGGAAAACAGGTGAAATGGCTTACCCATACGCTATTGATCAAAATTGTTTACCACATTGTGATGTGTTCTTAGATAACGGGTACACTAAAGAAGAAATGAAATTGGTACATGAAACTCGTAAGATTTTAAGAGACGGTGATATCGGTATTTCTGCTACAGCGGTACGTGTTCCTGTAAAAGGAGGACATTCCGAAAGTGTAAATGTTAGATTCAATGAGGAATATACTCTTACAGAAGTTCGTCAATTATTAAGTAGCTCTGAAGGTATTGTTTTGCAAGATAATACTGACACAAATACCTACCCTATGCCATTGTACGCACATGGTAAAGATGACGTGTTTGTGGGAAGGTTAAGGCGTGATGAATCAGAACCAAAGACATTGAATATGTGGATTGTTGCAGACAACTTAAGAAAAGGTGCTGCAACAAATGCGGTTCAAATTGCGCAATATTGGATTGCTAAATTTGCAACAGTTTCAAATTAATACCTGTTAATGGTATCGCTGAAATTTATTTCTCTGGCTCGATTTTCCCAATAGATAACCTAGGAAAATTAGCAATAAAATGCCGATTGTTCCGAATAGCATTTTGAAAATCAATATGCTTATTACAATAAATAAAACAAAGGCTAGAAATAGTTTTAGTATAATCATCATAGTTAATTAAGAGGTCTCTACGGAGACCTTTTATTTTTTTCGGGTAATTTGCTGGATATACTCTTTGTATTCCTCCATAAGGAGTTGTAGGGACTCTATAGAACCCTGTAATTCATTCCTATCAAGATTTCCCAATTGTAAGGTGTCTCTGAAAATTAATTTTGTACCTGAAGTATCTAGAGCAAATGCCCCATGGATGATATCTCTGTTTTTCTTCAATAAATTTCTAAAAACAGTTAATGCATCCGACTCATCAATTTCAGCTATAAATTGCTCCATAATAAGTAATGGTGATGCACAGCTAATTACCAATTTATTAATTCCATTCTCCTCTTGGTTGATTATAAATAGGTTCTTTTCTTTTGATGTGAAAGTTGGTGTATAATTTAATTGATCCAAATAACCCTTTACTTTTTCATAGTGACTCTCCATTGTTAAAGCTTGTATTACAAATATGCTAAAAAAATTAGACATGCTAAAATAATTAGCGCGCTTATTTTTGTTAATTCAATTAGCGGAACATTAGAGCAAAAAAAAAGCTCCTACTGGAGCTCTTTTTTAAAACGTGTTACTTTTTTATAAATTGGTCTATAACCAGTGTTTGAATTTTGCCTTTTATCTCGTATTCTAGAATGGCATTTTCAAAAGGTTCCTGACCAAAAAGAGTATTTTCTACCACTTTAAACTCTTCTTCATCCTTTGCCTTTGTTTCAGTATAATAAGCTGTAATAATTAAGGTAGATGATAAGTCTCTTTCATCTGCTTCAGTGATTTCCGTTTCCACTTTTAACTTGTGTGGACCTATGATCAATGATTTAGCAGTAAAGAAGTGAAGTCTTTCACCTTCTATATAGATTTTATATTTAAATCCTCGTTTTTCAACTTTCCTTGCCTCAAACCAGTTGTTGTATTGGGCCTTTGTATAAGTGTATTCAAATGGTTGTGGTTGAAAAAGCTTACATGAGTTTAAACTCATCACAGATAGGAAGCATACTATGCTAGTAAGTTTAATTAAAAGTGATTTCATAAGGTTTAATTTATTTAATCTTGAAAATTAAAACTTTTCAGCAATAATTTGGCAGATTTTCTCTAGAAATAATTGATCTTCTGTAGAAAATGCATTTATCTCGCTAGAATCAATGTCAATTTGACCAATCATTTGACCACTTTTGAACATTGGCACTACAATTTCGGACTTTACATGAATGCTACAGGCTATATAATTATCCTCCTTCGTTACATCGTCCACTAAAAAAGTTTCTTGATTAACAGCAGCTTGTCCACAAATACCTTTGCCAAATGGGATTTTGATATGGTCAGTTGCTTCACCAACATATGGGCCTAAAATAAGCATGTCCTTTTCCTCCTGACTACATAAATAAAAACCAACCCAGTCATACTTGTCCAGTTTACTGTGGATTTGCTTACAAACGAATTCCATTGAGGCTGTAAAGCCAATACCAGATGTTTGACAAAAGTTGTTAGTTTCCTCCAATATTTGGTCAAAAATAGCTGTATTGCTCGTCATTTTAGTTCAGCATTGCAGTTAATCCTTCATCGATAGCCTCAACAGTTTTATCCAATAACTCAATGGTGTGGGTGTGTGGAATAAATAATGTTTCGAATGCTGAAGGAGCAAAGTATATACCTCTTTTTAGTACTTCATGGAAAAGTTGTTTAAACATATCTGCATCTGCATTACAAGCATCGTCAAAATTGTTCATGTTACCTGAGGTGAAGTGAAAGCTGATCATAGATCCAACACGATTAATGCAAACTGGAACTTGATGTTTTTCAAATACCGCTCTGAAACCTTTTTCCAGGTAGGCCCCCTTTTTTTCTAAATCATCAAAGATGGAAGGATTTGAATGCAATTCTCTTAATAGAGTAAGTCCCGCAGTCATAGCCATTGGGTTTCCTGAGAGAGTACCTGCTTGATAAACCGGACCTTCTGGAGCTATCATTGACATGATTTCTCTTTTCCCACCAAAGGCTCCAACAGGCATTCCTCCTCCAATTATTTTACCCATCGTGACAAGGTCTGGAGTAATGTTGAAATATTTGTGAGCGCCACCGGCAGACAATCTAAACCCAGTCATTACCTCATCAAAAATTAACAAAGCACCAAATTCATCACATAAGTCACTAAGCCCTTCTAAGAAACCTTCATTTGGAGGGATACAGCCCATATTACCCGCAACGGGCTCTATAATGATGGCCGATATTTCAGACGGATTTTCTTTGAACAGTGTACGAACACTATCCAGGTCATTGTATCTTGCCAATAGTGTATCCTTAGCAGTGCCTTCAGTAACTCCCGGAGAATTTGGGACACCTAGCGTGATGGCTCCACTACCAGCTTTTATTAAAAATTGATCGGCATGACCGTGATAACAACCTTCAAATTTTATAAACTTTTCTCTCTTTGTATATGCTCTAGCCAGTCGAATAGCGCTCATGCAGGCCTCAGTTCCTGAGTTTACCATTCGCACTTTCTCTACAGCTGGCATCATTTCACAGATCAATTCAGCAATCTCTGTTTCAATTTCAGTCGGCGCACCAAATGAGCTACTATTTGCAGTAACTTTTTGAACGGCCTCAACAACAGGACCCCAAGCATGACCTAGAATCATAGGTCCCCAAGAGCCTATATAATCGATATATTCGTTCCCATCAACATCTGTCATGATGGAGCCTTTAGCTTTTTGGAAAAATACTGGTGTACCACCAACAGAATTAAATGCTCTAACTGGAGAATTCACCCCGCCAGGGATGAATAATTGAGCTCGTTGGAATAGCTCTTTACTTTTATCGTACATAGTATCGATTTAGTTTTTTAATTTTTTAGCAACTGTCTTCGCAAAATAGGAAGCGATAAGGTCTGCTCCAGCTCTTTTAAATGCGATTAGACTTTCCATCATTGAGTCTTCGAGGTTGAGCCATCCTTTTTCAGCTGCAGCATGTATCATAGCATACTCTCCAGAAACCTGATAAACTGACACAGGAACATCCGATATCTCTTTGGTTCTAAGTACCATGTCCAGATAAGGCATCCCTGGTTTTACCATGATCACATCGGCACCTTCTTCAATGTCAAGTTCTACCTCTCTAATACCTACATCGCCATTGGCTGGATTCATCTGATAGGATTTTTTATCACCAAATCCAGGGGCAGAATCTAAAGCATCACGGAATGGACCGTAGAAACAGGAAGCATATTTAACAGCATAAGACATGATACCTACATTTGGGAATCCATTGCTTTCAAGTGCTTCTCTAATTTCTCCTATACGACCATCCATCATATCAGAAGGAGCAACCATATTGACACCAGCTTCAGCATGACTTACAGCCATCTGAGCAAGTACATCAACGGTTGGGTCATTTACAATTTCATTATTTTCAACTATTCCATCGTGTCCGTAACTGGAATATGGATCCAATGCAACATCAGACATGATATACATTTCAGGGACATGAGCTTTAATTGTGCGAATGGCGCGCTGCATTAAACCGTTTGGATTAATTGCTTCTGTACCTTTATTGTCTTTCTTTTCGTCGGAAGCTTTGGCAAAAATTAAAACCGAACGCAGACCAAGATCATAACATTCTTTTACCTCCTGAATTAATAGATCCAAGCTGAATCTATAGTATCCAGGCATTGAACTAATTTCTTCCTTTATATTTTCTCCTTCAATTACAAAAACAGGAACAATGAAATCACTCGCATGGAGATGATTTTCACAAACTAGTTCTCTGATTGCAGATGAATTACGTAATCTTCTTGTACGTTTATATGGAAAGCTCATAAGTATCAATAAATTTAAACAAAGGTAGTGTTTTGAACCCTTTCAAAAAAAAGATATTAGTCAGGTAAATAGGCTTTTTTAAGAACCAAAGTCCAGTAAAATATTACCAGATTTTTTTCGCTTTATTTGATCTTTTTCGAATAGAGTTAATAGAAATTTTGCAGCTTCGATGGTATCTTGATTGAATTGCTGAATTGAAAAATGATAGCGGCCGTCATTGTCTGAAGTCAAGTGATTTTCAATTGCTTCATTGTTCAGGTAAAAATGCCTTCCAACAGAAAAGTAATGCAGTAGATTACATCTGAACTTATGGTAAAACCACGAATTCACATTTAGTTGTTGGTACTTCTTGGGAAATAAAATTTCAATAGCGGAGTCAAACCTTTTTTTAGATTGTGCAGGTGCAGCAAAAGGTTTCTTATCCAAAAAGGCACCCATACTCTCAATAATTTGACAGCAAATTAAGGCAGAGTAATAGTTAAATTCACTTTTTTGGAGACGGGTAAGCTCCTCAATGAAATATTTCTGGATAAATTCTTCTTCTTTTAAGGAAGCCATCTTTTTGCCTCAAAAATAATCAAAAAAAGCACTCTCGTAGAACAAGAAAGCTATTTAATATTAAGTCCCCACTAAATATGTAAATGAAAATCTAAATAAATATGACTTATTGAAATTATCGATGTGCAATACATCACTATTCTGTATTTACATGTGTTATTGTCACAATAAATTATAAGGTAAACAGTTGTAGAAAAAATATTTCAAAAAAAAAGCATTGCACCTGTCGGCTTAATTGTCGAAATTTGGGGATTATTGCAAAAGCAAATGGATAAAAAGAGTTATATACCCTTCATGAATGCCTTTAATAGGTATCAGAGCCGAGAAGTTAAAGTAGGAAAAGTAGGAATAGGAGGCAATAACCCTATTCGTATTCAATCTATGACAACTACAGATACAATGGATACTGAAGCGACCATTGCAGAAAGTATTGCCATGATTGACGCTGGATGTGAATTAGTTCGAATTACTGCTCCTGGAAAGAGAGAAGCTGAGAATTTAAGAAACATCAAAGATGGACTATTGGCTAAAGGGTATGATGTTCCTTTGGTTGCAGATATTCATTTTACACCAGTTGCTGCTGAGGTAGCCGCAAGGATAGTTGAGAAAGTTCGAGTAAACCCTGGTAATTATACAGACAAGAAAAAGTTTAAGGTTATTGAATATACCCCAGAGACTTACCAGGCTGAAATAGATCGTATAAAAAAACGTTTCGCTCCGTTAGTTACTATTTGTAAAGAGGAGGGAACAGCAATGAGAATAGGGACCAATCATGGTTCCCTATCTGATAGAATATTGAGCAAATATGGGGATACTCCGGAAGGAATGGTAGAAAGTGCCATGGAGTTCTTGCGTATTTGTAAAGAAATGGATTATCACGATGTGATTTTGTCAATGAAGGCAAGTAATACACTGGTGATGGTGCAAGCCTATAGACACCTTATTGTGAAAATGCAGGAGGAGGGAATGAATTATCCCTTGCATTTGGGGGTTACCGAGGCAGGTGATGGAGAAGATGGTAGAATTAAATCTGCTGTTGGTATTGGAACCATGTTGTTAGATGGAATTGGAGATACCGTTCGTGTTTCCCTAACTGAGTCTCCTGTTTTTGAGATGCCCGTTGCTAAGCGCATTGTAGATAAAACTGCTATAAAAAAAGAGTATCCTTCAGTCGATTCGATACGTGAGGAATTGCCTTTCGATCCTTTCCATTTCCAAAGAAGAGTTTCTAGAAAATTAGGACAAATTGGAGGCGGGCAGGTTCCTGTGGTAGTTGGCGACATAGGAACGGTTGAATCATTAAGAGCAGCTTCCTTTTTCCCTTTTGACTTAAAGTATAGTGTGCCATTAGATAAATGGAACATTGGAGATTTTGCTAGTGATCTAATACATGTAGGAGCTGAGGTTCCTGAATTTAAGTTACCTGGATTTGTAAACTGTATTGTCAATTATGCAAAATGGACACCTAAGTTAGCATCTTGCATTCCTGTTTTTCCAAGTTATTCAGAATTTAAAATTGCCAAAACCTCATCGGACAAGGTGAACTTTGTTCGAGTGGATGCTTCTCAGTTGGAAGCCATTGATGAATTGAAAGAATTTGATTCTGTAGTTTGGGTTCTTTCATCGCATAATTCCAATGAGCTTATCGAAATGAGAAGATGGTTGATTGAATTAATGAATCAGGGATCAAAACAACCGGTCATAGCATATAAAGACTTTGAATTTATAGATGAATTATCTGCTCAAGTAGAGCTGTCTGCTGATTTTGGTTCTTTATTGGTAGATGGTTTTATTGATGGAGTCTGGGTGAAAGAAGGAACTGGGGCGGAAAAAGAAAAGTTAAATAAGATCCTATTTGGTATACTTCAAGCCTCAAGATCAAGAATTTCCAAGACAGAGTATATTTCTTGTCCATCTTGCGGTAGAACCTTATTTGATTTACAAGAAACTACTGCTAAAATAAAATCGGCTACTTCTCATCTGAAAGGAGTTAAGATTGGAATCATGGGTTGTATAGTAAATGGACCAGGAGAAATGGCAGATGCCGATTATGGTTATGTCGGAACTGGAATAGGGAAGATTACACTTTATAAAGGACAAGAAGTAGTAAAAAGAAATATTCCATCTGAAGCAGCAGTTCAAGATTTGATTGATCTGATCAAGGAGTATGGAGATTGGATAGAGCCTAAAGAATTAATTTCGTAATTGATAGCTTAATAATACAGGGAATGAAAGCAAGTTTAATTATTTTGATGTCGGGATGGTTGTTTTTTTCCTGTCAAAATCAGGGAGATAATAGCTCCAAAACCGAAAAAGACCACACAGAGATGAATGCAAGCAGTCGTCCAGATCCACACAGTTTTACTCAAGATGCAAGAGTTCGTCATTTAGGGTTGAATTTGGAAGTAGATTTCGAAAATAAAATAATAAGGGGTAGTGCGGAATATTCCATTGATGCCAATGGCGCAGATAAACTTTACCTGGATATTGATGAGATTCAAATTGATAAAGTTTGGTGGAAATCAGCTGATGGAGAAAAAGAATTGGAGTATAGCTTATCTGAAAAAGAAACGTTCCTGGGGCAGGCGCTTATTATAGATTTACCCAAAGGTGCTGAGAGCATTAATATCCAGTACCAGACTACTGAAGGGGCTAAAGCGTTACAATGGTTAGATGCTCAGCAAACAGCTGGGAAAAGTCATCCATTCCTGTTTACCCAGTCACAGGCTATTCTCGCTAGAACATGGATACCAATTCAAGATGGTCCAGGATTTCGATTTAGTTATAATGCTATAGTGCAAGTGCCTAAAGGAATGATGGCCCTAATGTCCGCGTCTAATCCAACTAAGATTTCCGAAAATGGATTGTATCGTTTTGAGATGAAGCAAGCTGTACCAGCCTATTTGATGGCTATGTCGGTTGGTAAGCTTGAGTTTAGACCACTAGGCGCTAGAACAGGTATCTATGCCGAAGCCGAATTGATTGATAAAGCTGCCTATGAATTTGCCGAGACAGAAAAAATGTTGGAGGCTGCTGAAAAAATTTACGGACCCTATTCATGGGAACGATACGATATGATTGTTTTACCACCAAGTTTCCCTTTTGGAGGTATGGAAAATCCAAGGCTGACTTTTGTTACACCTACGATTTTGGCTGGAGACAGATCGTTAACAGCTTTGATTGCACATGAATTAGCGCATTCGTGGTCTGGAAATTTAGTTACCAATGCCACATGGGATGACTTTTGGTTAAATGAAGGCTTCACGGTATACTTTGAAAGACGAATCATGGAGGAAATTAGTGATGAGGCTTATGCGAACATGTTGGCATTATTAGGTCATCAGGATTTAGTGTCTGAGGTGCACGATTTAGGTAAAGATTCAAAGGATACCCACTTGAAGTTAAACCTGGAAGGTAGAAATCCAGATGATGGTATGACTGATATTGCCTACGAAAAAGGATATTTCTTATTGCGTCTAATTGAGGAACACGTAGGTAGAGAGGCTTTTGATGCCTTCCTTAAGTCGTATTTTAAGGATAACTCCTTCAAAACGATGACTACAGAAGACTTCTTGGTATTGTTACAGGAGAAGTTGATTTCTAAAAAGGACTATGACTTCCTAAGAATCGAAGAATGGGTATATGGAGCAGGTATTCCAGACAACTGCCCAAAAGTGGTTTCAGATAAATTTGAGCTCGTTGAAAAAGCATTAAATGCCTTCCAAAATTCAGGAGAGGTGAAAGGGATTGATTCAAAAAACTGGACAAGCCATGAATGGTTGCATTTTATCAGACATATTGATGCGGAAATAGGCCTTGATAAAATGGCTAGTTTAGATAAGCAATTTAATTTCACTCATTCAGGTAATGCAGAAATTCAAGCTGCATGGTTTGAACATACTATAGAGAGGGGATATACTTTTGCGGATGATGCAGTGGAAGAGTTTTTAATTCGTGTTGGAAGGAGAAAATTTTTAATGCCTTTGTATAAGTCATTATTAAAGGCTGACCCTAGCGGAACAAAAGCTAAGACCATCTATGCTAAGGCAAGAGCGAATTATCACGCAGTCTCTCAGGAGAGTTTAGATGAATTGATGAAAAAATAATTGGTATATACGATCAATAAAAAAGCCTCATCCCGAAACTCCGGGATGAGGCTTTTTTATTAGGTCTAGAATTAGTTGCTTTTGGCTCGTAATCGTTTATACCATTTTATCGCAATCATTAGGGTAATAGATATTGCAAGTATGCCGATAGTTCCATATATCCAGCCAAGGTTATTTTTTAAAACAACAAGGAATACAACAGCAAATAAAATGATAGTTGATGCCTCATTGAAAATACGAAGCTTTGTACTACTCATAACGGGTATATCCTGTTGTAATTTCTTAAATAGGTTATGACAAACTAATTGATACATAACCAGTAATGCTATAAATCCAAGTTTCAAGTGCATCCATCCTTGAGTTAAAAAAGCAGGGGTAATCCATAAAAGCCAAGAACCGAAGATCAAAGTCAGGATCATGGATGGCCAAGTGATGATATACCATAACCTTTTTGTCATCAATTTGAGTTGGTCACTCAGTATTGTTTTGTCTGGCTCTTGTTTGTCCAATGCTTCTCGATGGTAAATGAAAAGTCGAACAATGTAGAAGAGACCAGCAAACCAAGTTACGACGAAAATAATATGTAAAGCTTTGACATAAAGTTGCGGCATGGGATCAATTTTTTTTCAATATAGGTATAATCTAAAAGATCAAGAATTGCAGAACAATATTCAATAATTCCGTTGGTTTTTCCGCATGTACCCAATGTCCGGCATCTGAAACTTCTATAACTTCATAATCCGGGAAATGTTCAGAGATTAAATCTTCGTCATCATCCTGGATATAATCGGACTTTTCTCCGTCAATAAATAATGTTGGGTTTTCAAATACAGATCCTTCACTTAAAGAAATGCCTATATTTTCAATGTTTTTAACCAACCCTTCGAGGTTAAATCTAAAGGTCAAATCTTCTTTAGTTTTCCAGTAAAGATTTTTTAACAGGAATTGGCGAACGCCACTATTGGCAAAATGTTTTTGGAGTATTGTATCCGCTTCTTTTCTTGATGAAATAGGGCTGTTATGTACATCTAGTAATCCGCTAATGATATCTTGATGATGAGGAGCGTAGTACTTTGGTGTAATATCAATGATTATTAATTTCTCAACCATCTCTGGATAAAGACAGGCAAATAACATGGCTGTTTTTCCCCCCATGGAGTGACCCATAAGGTGAATTTTTTTTATTCCATGGTGGTCGAGGTAGTATTTTAAATCTTCAGCCATTAATTCATAACTGTGCTCGTCAGAATGAAAAGAGTGGCCGTGATTCCTTTGGTCCAATGTATGTACTTGGTAATGTTCGGAGAACTTTCGAGCAATACTTTGCCAGTTATCCAACATGCCAAATAATCCATGAAGGATAATAAGCTTTTCGTCAGCGTCTCCGAAAATTTTAGCATTTAACAACATTAGTCTACTTTTAGGCAGTTGAGGTACATTTGAATAGTGTTTTGAAGTCCGAAATATAGGGCATCACAAATAAGAGCATGTCCTATAGATACTTCTTGTAATCCAGTCAGATTCTTTTGAAGATATTGAAGATTTTCAAGGTTTAAATCGTGACCTGCATTTAACCCTAAGTCATATTTTTGAGCAATAATTGCAGCCTTCCTATATTGAGCTATGGCTGATTCTTTGTCAGCGATGTAGTTTGAGGCATACGCTTCAGTATAAAGCTCGATCCTATTAGCTCCGGTTTTAGCAGCCCATTCAATTTGCTCCTCTTCACAATCCATAAATAGTGAAGTACGAATACCGGCACTGTTAAAGGTATCTACAACTTCTTTGAGCTGGTCAAAATTTGCTTTAGCATTCCATCCGGCATTTGAGGTGAGCACCTCTGGGGAATCTGGTACAAGCGTTACTTGTTCAGGTTTGACATCAAGAACTAAATCAATGAATTTCGGATTTGGATATCCTTCTATGTTAAACTCAGTACTGACAATTTGACTCAATTCATAAACATCTGAATACTTGATATGTCTTTCGTCTGGTCTGGGATGTACCGTTATCCCTTGTGCGCCAAATTGTTCGCAGTCTTTAGCAATTGTTAATAGATCGGGAGTGTTGGTGCCTCTGGCATTACGTAAGGTAGCCACCTTATTTATGTTAACACTAAGTTTAGTCATAGCCTTTTATATAGTATGCCGCAAAGGTAAAAAATACTATTGTTGGTATTTGAATTCGCATTTAATTTTTTTTGGTACGCTTTTTTCAATAGTAATAGTGTGAGAGTAATGATTTATCACAGTTTTCCAAAATTGGAATAGGTTATTCAGAAGGGATAAAAGATCTCTGAAAATCATTGAATCATGGAATTAGATAAAAAATATATCATAAATGATATTAAGCCATTATCTCCAGAAGATACCGGCCTTAAGGCTTTGGGGAGATTTGATGAGCACCGGGTTTATCACCTTCCAGTGGTGAAAGGGGGGAAGTTTCTAGGTTTGGTTTCAGAGAAACAAATTTTCGATTTGTATGATGCTCAGAAACCAATAAAAGAGAATGATGTGCCTTTTATTCGTCCCATTTTGACAATGAAGTCTCATATATACGATGTTCTTCACACTGCCGAGAAATTTAAATTAAGTATCATCCCTATTGTAGATAATAATGAAAATTATAAGGGATATATTTTAACAGAGGAGCTTTTGTGGTCTTTTGTTGAAAACACTCCATTGGTTGCTCCAGGAGGTTTATTAACACTTGAAATGGATAAAAGTGATTATTCACTTGCTGAAATTGCTAGAATCGTTGAATCCAACGATGTCAAAATTGTACAATCACATTTGCAAAATCACCCGGAACCCGATATGATATTTTTATATCTGAAATTTAATAAGATAGAATTGTCAGGCGTAATTCAGAATTTGACCAGATTTGGATACAAAGTAACTTATTCATATCAAGAAAGTATTTACGAAGAAGACATGAAAAGTAGGCTAGATTCATTTATTCGTTATATTAGCTGGTAAATTAGATTCGAGAGATCAGATATGTATGTTAGTTTCATACATTGAATTGATCATAAATGATTTAGCAATGAATATAGCGATTTTTGGAAGGAGTTTTGAAGAGGATGCTAGAGATTATATCCAATTACTTTTTGATGAATTGAGAAAGCTAGATGCTAAGGTCTCTATATTGGAGTCGTATAGCCATTATCTGCTTAAAAACATCAATATTAGTTTGCCTTATACAACTTATTCACATTATGAAGAGTTGGTAGGTAACTTCGATTTTGTCTTTTGTATTGGGGGAGATGGAACTATCTTAAATGCTGTGACCTATGTTAGGGATTCCGGCATTCCTATTTTGGGTATAAATACGGGTAGATTAGGTTTTATGGCCACCATCTCAAAGACTCAAATACAAAAAACACTGTACCAAATCATCAATGGAAAGTACCGTTTAGAGGAGCGAACCTTGATTTCCATCACCAACCATTCAGAAATATTCAAAGATCAAAATTTCGCAATCAATGAGGTAACTATCAATAGGAAAGATACCACCTCAATGATTAGTGTAATGACTTTAGTGGATGGGAATTATCTTAATACCTATTGGGCTGATGGATTGATCATTGCTACTCCTACAGGGTCCACCGGATATTCCTTAAGCTGTGGCGGTCCTATTGTGATGCCAGGGTCACAAAATTTTGTTATTACACCAATAGCTCCACATAATTTAAACGTAAGACCGCTAGTAATAGGTGATCACAACGAAATCCGAATCAAGGTTTCCGGAAGGACTGAGAATTTTTTAGTAGGTATGGATTCCCGAATATATACGCTTGATACAGGTTCAGAGTTGATTATTAAAAAAGCCGATTTCACAATTAAAATGTTGATCCCTAATAACCACGATTTTGCCTCTACTCTACGTAACAAATTACTTTGGGGATTAGATCGTAGAAATTAACTAAATTTTACGTTGCTAATGCCTATATTTGTGCCAGTTTTGGATTATTGACGTTACTCAACTAAGTAAAAGATAAACCCACAGGGGGAAAGATTAATGGAAAACCAGCAATCAAATAATAAAATGCTTTCAACAAAGCGCCTATTGATATGGGTGTTTGCTATTACTTGTCTGGTCAATGGATATAGGGCAAAAGCTCAAAAACATGAGTTTGGGGTATTTGTTGGCGGTGCAACATTTTTAGGAGATGTAGGCGATAATAATGGGTTAAATAGCTTGGCTTATTTTAAGCCAGCAGCAGGACTAATGTATCGTTTTAACCCAAACCCTTATTTAGGTATTAGGGTGTCGTATATGGAGGCGGAAGTTTATGGTGATGATTCAAAATCTGAAAATCCGCATCTCCTAAATAGGAATTTGTCGTTCAAATCAAGAATTTCTGAATTTAGCCTTATAGGGGAATTTAATTATTTCCGTCCTAGAAGGGGAAATAAATTATTCCACAGAACGCCTTATGTTTTTCTAGGTATAAGTTATATAAAATTTAATCCGGAGGGAAAACACAAAGGAACATGGTATGATCTTCAGCCATTGATGACGGAAGGTGACGATTATTCATTGAATGAATGGGCTATTCCTTTTGGTATGGGTTACAAATTTAATCTTGGGGAAAAATATTTGTTAGGATTTGAGGGAGGTTGGAGATATACCTATACAGATTATTTGGATGATGCGAGTACTGTATATGTGCCGGAAACTTCTGAGAATATTCAGTCCGATTATTTTAAAGATCCGGGAGGACTGGCGACTATTGGAGGGCAAAGAGCCAATGCAACGAATAACGATTTCTATTTTGTTGGTGCTATAACTTTTACTTATAAAATCAAGGAAAAGATTAATAAATGCCCAAAACCACGAAGGTAAGAATGGATTACAAAGATTGTATAGATAAAAATAATATTCCAAAGCATGTTGCCGTTATTATGGATGGTAATGGGCGTTGGGCAAAAGAGAAAGGTAAGCTTAGGATCTTTGGTCACAAAAGTGGTGTGAAGGCAGTTCAGGAAGTTGTGGAGGCCGCGGCTACCATTGGAGTCTCATATCTTACCTTGTATGCTTTTTCTACTGAGAATTGGAATAGGCCTAAATTTGAGGTGAAAGCCTTGATGGAATTATTGGTAAAGTCCTTAGAAAAAGAATTAAAGACCTTAATGAAAAATGAGGTTCGATTAGAAACCATTGGAGATATTCAAAGTCTACCAGGATCTGTAGCAAAAAGATTGCTGGAGGTTAAGGAGAAAACAAAAGATAATACTCGTCTTACACTAATTCTTGCGCTAAGTTATAGTTCTAAATGGGAAACAGCTGAAGCTTTAAAAAGCTTTGCAGCTGATGTTCAAAAAGGAAACATTTCTGCTGATGAGGTGACAGAAGAGACTTTTAGATCCTACTTACAAACCGCAGATTACCCGGATCCAGAGCTAATGATTAGGACTAGTGGAGAGAAGCGTATTAGTAATTTTTTGATGTGGCAATTGTCTTATGCGGAACTATTGTTTCTGGACAAATATTGGCCAGATTTTAGAATGGAAGATTTTTATCAGGCCATTTACGATTATCAAAATAGAGAGAGAAGATTTGGAAAAACAAGTGAGCAGCTTAAAAAAAGTTCGGATGTTTAAGAAAATATTGACGATACTTGGGTTCGGATTATTTGTAGTACAGGCAAATGCTCAGATTCAATTAGGAACAGCCTCAGAGATTAGCTATGGTAATCCTAAAGAATACATAATTGGTGGTATTTCAATTGCGGGAAACAATAGGCTAGATGAAGAGGCAATTTTGGTTATCTCTGGTATTTCTGTTGGTGATACTGTTAATATTCCAGGGGATGAAACGCAAAAATTGGTTCACAAGTTTTGGGATCAAGGATTGTTTTCAGATGTAAAGCTTAACCTTGTTAAGGTAGAAGGAAAGAAAGCTTTCTTAGAGATATACCTGGATGAATTACCAAGGCTTTCTATGTTCTCATTTAAAGGACTTGCAAAGCACGAAGTAGAGAAAATTAAGGATGAGTTAAACTTGTATAGAGGGAAAATCATTACTCAAGACCTGGTTTATAACTCTAAGCTAATTGTAAAGAGTTACTTCATTGACAAGGGTTACCTTAATACAACTGTAGATATAAAGCTAAGGCCAGATACCTCTTTGAGAAATGGTCAGGTTGCGGATATTCATATCGAAAAAAATAATCGTGTAAAAATTAATGGCATTAACTTTAAAGGTCTTAATCACTTTAGTGAAAAGAGGTTACTAAAGGCGATGAAAGAAACAAAGGAGAAAAATTTCTTTAGAATATTTAAATCTTCTAGGTATTTGGAATCAAACTTTGAGGATGACAAAGTTGCCATTATTCAATTATACAATGAAAAGGGATTCCGAGATGCAAGAATCATTTCGGATACTATTTACAATTATGATGAGAATACCATTAATATTGACTTAGTCATTGAAGAAGGAAGGCAATATTTCTTTAGAAATATCAATTGGATTGGAAATGCAAAATACAGCTCAGAAAAATTATCTGGGATGTTGGGTATAAAATCTGGAGATATCTTTGATGCAAAGTTGCTACAAGATAGATTACAACAGAGTTTTGCCGGTGATGATGTAAAGTCACTGTATATGGATGAAGGGTACTTATTCTTCAATATAAACCCTGTTGAAGTTCTTGTTGAAAATGATTCTATCGATTTTGAAATCAGGATTCATGAAGGAAATCCAGCGATCATTAGAAATGTATCGGTAACTGGAAACACTAAAACAAAGGATCATGTAATCTTTAGAGAGTTGAGAACCATTCCTGGAAGTCTATTTAGAAAGTCAGATGTAATGAGGTCTCAAGAAGAATTGATGAGACTTGGGTATTTTAATCCTCAAAAATTGGGAGTGAATCCTAAACCAGATCCTGCAACGGGAATGGTTGATATAGAATACACACTGGAAGAACAATCTACAGATCAGATTCAGCTTCAAGGTGGATGGGGAGCCAATTCATTTGTTGGAACATTAGGTCTATCATTAAATAACTTCTCAATAGGGAATATTTGGAACAAGGAAAAATGGGACCCGATACCATCAGGAGATGGTCAACGACTTTCTCTTCAGGCCACTTCAAATGGAGATTATTATCAATCGTATAATATGTCATTTACCGAGCCATGGTTGGGAGGGAAAAAACCAAATTCTTTGACGGTTACCCTTTCTCATTCTGTGTTCAATTCCTCGGGAACACTTAAAAGTACGGGATTACATGTGGGGCTAGGTAAGCGATTGAAAGTACCGGATGATTATTTCACTCTTCATCAAAATATCAGTATTCAAAGGTATGAATTAGAAAACTATTCGCTGTTACCAAATTTTAGAGACGGTCATTCCAATAATATAAATTATAGAATTTCATTAACAAGAAATTCAGTGTTTAACCAGTTCTACCCAAAGAACGGGTCTACATTTACTATTTCCGGAGAATTTACACCTCCCTATTCATTGTTTGATGGTAAAGACTATTCTACGATAAGTCCCAAGGAGAGGTATGAGTTTTTGGAATACTACAAAATGAAGTTTTCTTCTGACTGGTATACCAATTTATTCTCCGATTTTGTTATTCGTACACACAGTGAATTTGGATTCTTGAATTACTATAACAAGGAAGTAGGAGATTCTCCTTTCGAGCGGTTTCATTTAGGGGGTGATGGTCTATCTGGATTCTCACTAGATGGAAGAGAGATTGTCGCGTTAAGAGGGTATCCAAATCAGTCATTGAGTCCAGATGAAGGTGGTGTCTCGTATGTTAAATATACCATGGAAGCACGTTATCCTTTAACCTTGAATCCATCCTCTACCATTTATGGTCTGGCTTTTGCAGAAGCTGGAAATACATGGGGTCAGTTTGAAGACTTCAATGCCTTCGAATTAAAACGTTCATTGGGATTAGGGTTTAGAATTATTATGCCGATGTTAGGTATTTTAGGAGTTGACTTTGGGCATGGGTTCGATAATCTTCCAGGATCCAATACAAAGAGTGGTTGGCAAACTCACTTTATCATAGGTCAACAATTCTAGGCACTGTTCTGTTTAAACATTAAGATGATGAAAAAGTTAGCATTTTTATTTTTACTTATGGTTGGGCTGGTAGCTCAGGCACAAAAGTTTTGTTACGTGGATACAAAATATATTTTGGAGGAAATTCCAGAATATGGAGTAGCAATGGATCAAATAAATGAGCTTTCTATCCAATGGCAAAAGGAAATAGAAAATGAAAAGGTAGCTTTAGATGACTTATTTAAGAGCTATCAAGCTGAGCAGGTACTTCTATCTGCTAAGATGAAAGAAGCTCGAGAAGAGGAAATCATACTGAAAGAGAGATCTCTTAAGCAGCTTAAGAAGCATTATTTTGGACCGAAAGGTGAATTGTTCAACAAACAAGAGGCCTTAATCCGACCATTGCAAGAGCAAATACAAGCAGCTATAACAGAGTATGCTGAAATCCAAAACTATGCTGTAATATTTGATAAGTCTGGTGATTTGGTAATGGTGTATTCTAGTTCCAAATACGATAGAAGTGATGCTATTCTTCAATCTTTGGGGTATTAATAGTATTTCTTAACAAACCATTTATTAATCCGTTAGAATTTAGGCGAAAAATAAGTATTTTCGCAGGTATAAATAAAAAAGACAAGATGAAAAAAGTATTATTCATACTAACAGTTGCAGTTACTGTATTGAGTGCAACTGTTGTGAATGCTCAAGATAAGATTGGATTTGTAAGGTCTTCGGAGTTGCTTACGGCAATGCCAGAATTTAAGGTGATCGAAAGTGAGATAAACAAAATGGGTGATGAAGCACAAGCAACAATCACTAGTTTGGAAACTGCTTACGAAACTGAAATTCAAAAATTTCAGGCTGAAGAGGCTTTAATGACTGATATAGTAAAAGAATCAAAGTTTCAGTACATACAAGATATGAAGCTTAAGATTCAAGGATTCTATGAGTCATCTCAGCAAAAAATTATTGCAGAAAGAAATAATAAGCTGAATCCTTTATTGAAAAAGGTAAATGACGCAATTTCAGCCGTAGCTAAAGAAAATGGATATACTTATATCCTGGATTATGATGCTGCAGGACAAGCAGGTATTTTATTGTATGCTGACGAGTCTAGGAGTGTAATGACTTTAGTGAAAACTGAGTTAGGACTACTTTAGTCTTATTTTAAAGATATTTGAGCCGCCCCGGATACGGGGCGGCTTTTTTTTTGCCTGATTTTATTAGGTATAATAAAACTTATTTTCAAAAAAGTATATTTGTTGTTATGACAAAACAAGGTCCAATAGGAGTTTTCGATTCTGGAATAGGTGGCTTGACGGTAGCGAAGGCGATAAGGGAGTTGTTGCCGAATGAAGACTTGATATATTTCGGTGATACAGCTCATTTACCCTACGGAGAGAAATCTGCGGATGCTGTTCAGCAATATTCCAAAGCGATAACAGAATTTTTGATGGCTCAGGGCTGTAAAATGATTGTGATAGCTTGTAATACGGCTTCCTCATTGGCTTACGAACAGGTTTTGAATCAAGTGGCGGGCAATGCTTTTGTGATAAATGTAATAGATCCACTGGTAGAGCATATCGGGGATAAAGCATATAAAAAATTGGGAGTTATAGGCACGCGTGCTACTATTCGTTCACACGTTTATAGAAAGAAAATAAATGCCCAATTCCCTACCATAAAAGTGGAGGAAAAAGCGACCCCTCTTTTTGCCAGTATGATTGAGGAAGGTTTTCTTTCAAATCAAATTTCACAATCGGTTATTAAGAGCTACCTGAAAGAGGAAAGGTTGAAAGGAATTGAAGGATTGGTTTTAGCTTGTACACATTACCCTTTGATACAAAAGGAGATTTCTGATTTCTTTAATCAAGAAGTGGATATTATTGATGCTTCTACCTTAGTTGCCCAAAGGGTGAAATTATTTTTACAGGCGGAGGACTTATTGTCCGATCGAAGAAATGGAAACAGCAAGTTCTACATGTCTGTATATACAGATTCCTTTGCACGAAGTACGGAGTATTTTTTTGGAAATGAGTTGAATTTCGAGGAGATGGATCTTTGGAAATAAACAATAATAAAATTAATAGGGAGATATGAAACGTATTATCAGCTATAACGTAAATGGTATTCGAGCGGCCGAGAAGAAAGGTTGGTCAGATTGGGCAAAAGCTTCCAATGCAGACATCATCTGTTTGCAAGAGGTGAAAGCAAACCTGGATCAGATTAATGTTGAGATGTTTTCTGAATTGGGTTATCACTATTTTTGGTACCCTGCTCAAAAGAAGGGGTACAGTGGAGTGGCGATTCTGACAAAGGAAAAACCTAAACATGTAGAATACGGCTGTGGAATTGAAGCGTATGATTACGAAGGAAGGATTCTACGTGCGGATTTCGACGGTTATTCAGTAATTTCAGTCTATATACCTTCCGGAAGTAGCGGAGACGAAAGACAAGCCTTTAAAATGAAGTTTTTGGATGATTTTTACGCCTATATACAGGAGGTGAAAAAGGAGATTCCTAATTTGGTAATTGCAGGAGACTACAATATATGCCATAAACCGATAGATATACATAACCCAGTAGCCAATAAGAAGACTTCTGGATTTTTACCGGAAGAACGCGAATGGCTGAGCCACTTCATAGATAATTGTGGATTTGAGGATTCATTTAGAACCTTCAATGCAGATCCCGATTGTTATAGTTGGTGGAGTTATAGAGCAGCTTCAAGGACAAGGAATAAAGGTTGGAGAATCGATTATAATATGGTCTCCTCAGAAATAAAGGATAAAATCACAAGGTCCGCTATTTTAAAGGATGCGATACACTCCGATCATTGCCCTATTTTAGTGGAAATTGATTATTAAATATTCATTTTCTGATACTTGGGAAAAAGTTGAAAATATTTTTTTCTGAAGCCTTGTCAGTATATAGAATTGTATTACATTTGCCATCACATAACGCAAGCGGGCGTGGTGGAATTGGTAGACACGCTAGATTTAGGATCTAGTGCCGCAAGGTGTGAAGGTTCGAGTCCTTTCGCCCGCACTTAGAAAAGCTCAAATAGTTAGAAATAACTGTTTGAGCTTTTTTTGTTTTTGGTATTGCCGAATTCTAGCCGAGAACTTGTCGGGATTGAATTTATCCCCATGTTTGTAAAACTGACTTAACAGATGGTACAAGCCCTTACGATTGATTAATAAAAAAGTATATTTGAAAGAGAAATAAACGCAATAAATTATGTTTATTAACTAGTTGTGCAGCATATAGAATAAGATGAACCAGAATATTAAATTAATACCACTTCTAGAACTACCGACCAAAAAGGAAACACATAACAACGTATATAAAAATTGCTATTTTAAGTGCTAAAACGAAAGTATAAACATAAAATGAAGCAAAAGATATTTTTTATTATTTCTTTTTTTTTTCAGTTGAATGCCTCTTTTGGTCAAGTCATAGATGATTCTGAAAAATATAGACAACAAGAAATTATTTGCTATAATCAAATATTAGAAACTTTGATTCAGACAAGTATAACTTGGTGGGGACCTTGTATTATCCCTGCACCACCTTTGCCACTTGAAGCTTTAGAGCAACCAACTAAATTGGATTCCGCTAATTACCATCAAAAAATCTCAATTTACAAAAAAGAGATAAATGAATATGAATCATCTAAAATCACCACTTTTCATATTTCTGATTCACTTTTTACACTAAACTCATTTAGTAACATCAATCACGACTCTTGTGTTTTAAATAATAAAATGAATTATCTCAATACCAGATTCATTACCAGTTTTGATAACCTAATTAAAGACACTAATGCTGAAAATTTAAAATTTGAATCCAATTACGATGTAAACCTTGAGCTAATATTGAGTCGGATATATTTCGACAAAAATTTCTTATCTGGTACATTTTTCGTTAGGACTATAGATTTATTTGGTCATGAAACCACTAGATGTATTTCTGTAGTATTTAAATCATCAATATGGGAAATAGAACAATAGAAACGTTTGGTAACAGTGTATATAACAAACAGGATATTCAGTGGATTAAGAAAGTTTATTACTTTCTACTGCCCTACTTGCCATATACTAACCGTTAGATATAATTATATGCAAAGGAAGCTAAACTGGCAGGCATTCTCAAATGATTTACTTCCCATCAGAGTCACTCACAGAGGACTCTGATGTATTTCTTGTTATCCTGAATGTATATGATTTCTAATGGGGGATAGGGGAGGTGAAGTCCTGGAAAGCCCTTACGATTTATTAAATAAAAAGTATATTTGAAAGAGAAATAAACGCAATAAATTGTGTCTATTAACTAGTTGGCATTCATTAAAAACGAGAAATACATTATGAGAAAATTTAGTTTCGGTTTAATCATTTTTGCATTTATACTACTAATTGGGCAACTAACTGTAACTGACTATAGTGATTTAAGTTGGTCAAACAATGCAGGTAGCTATTTAGGGGTGCTTTCTATGATATGCGTAATTGTTGCAATGATTGGGTCTAATCATTATGAGAAAAAGAAGAATAATGTTAGAGGATAGATTACCGGACTAATAAAGAATAACGAAATGCCAACACTGTATATAGCAAATAGGGCGTTCGGTGATTTATGAAATTCAGTACTATTTTCAAATACCGCCAAATTGAAAATTTTTTCTTGCAAGAATAATTGATAATTTGAAGTGCTTACATGAGTTAAACTCAATTAAAATGAGAATAGGAAATAGAACATACGAAGTCAAAAAATCTGATTGTTGGCTAGTCTTCCCTTCAATGACATTAACTGTTAATATATGGACGGATAGTGAAACGACATATTTATTGACTGAACCAATAAGATTTAATAAACCTCAAAATTTAATTGCAACTCAATTTCAATCTCAATTTACCATTCAGGAAATTGATGACATAGATTCAACTCTGTTGGAAAATGACAAAGCAATTGAAATATGGAATCAAAAAGTGGTATTTGACACCCCTAGTCTTTTTAAAATACAGAATGTATGCATCTCAGGAGAGACAATAAATAATGAACTTGTTAAAGTTGATACTAAAACTTTATTTCTTGGATTTGAAGTTTGGAAAATGGAGGGGTATCAAAATCAAGTGAAAGAAATTGAAAAAATTTTAAAAGAAATATCAATTCCCTTTAACACGACAGATGAAGCGGGAAACGAATTAATTCGAATTGAAATAAAAACAAAGCCTGATAATGTATAAAAAGCATTAGTTGCCATTCGTACTAATAGTGTGACAAAAGGATTTTTTCAAGATCCTAGGGGAGCTTAAACGAACAATAATCAGAACTTAGTTTATGAAAAATTTGTCCCACAAATGTGGGGATAATCAAATAATTAAACCCACAACCTCCCCCTTAGATACTCAATTAAAGCTCCAGTAAGAATTGGTTTCAGATTATCACGTGGTTATGCCGTAGCATGTGGTGTATAAAAGAAATGCTCATGGGCAATTTTCCCATTAGTCACCTCGTATACACAAATCTCTTCCATATGTACTTTTCCTGCCTCCTTGTGGGTACAGTCCAGAGTCATCTTAACAGAAAATGCATTTTCTGCAATCAAAGGTTCCGATACTGTAATGGCATCTACCTTGAAGTTTTCGTTGAAATGGGCTGTTTTACCTCTTACCCCCATGATACCCTCTACATGCTCCATAGGAGTCCCTGCAGGCTCATCACTAATGATATTTTCAGCATACAGTTCGTCTATTGCGGTATCAAATTCACATGATCTACACAATTCTACTAACCTGTTGGCTATAGTTCCTACATCTCTCATGATTCCAAATATTTTACCTTTAATATACTGATTAAAACATTGAAAATCAACAGGTAGGGGGATTAATTTGAATTAATATTTTTGACTGTATAGATACATCCAATCCAGGTATTTATTTACATTTTGTAAAGCGAGATTTAGCGCTTCAGTTGAGCCCAACTGTTGAGCTCGGATACAATGAACTTTGGCTCTAATATTGGCTCTGTAACATTTGTAATAATTCAATAGCTGCAGGGTATCATCGGAAGCTGTGAGGGGAAATTCTTGAAAATAGCATTGTGTAAAGTATAGGCTAAAATCTGGAAAGCCTCTAACTTCCAAATCCATTGTTAGAAAAGCAATTTCATTCAATATATCAATCTGTCTGAATGTCGTATTAAATTCAATACAGTCAAAAAGAACAGGCTCTTTGTATAAGAAGATATTACCGCAATGTAAGTCGCCATGAAGGTCTCTTTGATAACCTGCGTATATTCTTTTTTCAAACAGGCTGCTGTGTTCATTTAGAAAATCGTTGCTATACCGGATCGATTGATGGACCTTATCAAAATAACCGACTCCTAAATGCTTTTTAATCCAGCTTGTCTGTTTTTGGATATCGTTGAAATCCAGTTGAGCTTTTTGAAGATTGAATGGAGTATTAATAGTAGGAGCTGATTGGTGAAAGAAAGCTATTTTCTGAGCCAGCAGCTTTATTTGTGAAGTATCCACCCTGTTATTCGCTAACTGATTGTCCATTTTCTTAGCTTCCTGCAGCTTTTTCATTTGGACAGCAAAGTCAATAATTTCACCTTTTCCCTCGCCTATAAATAGATGCTCTCCTGCTTTTTTGATGGGTACTACCTTTAGATATATATCCGTATACCGGCTGTTTAATTCTACTTCCTTTCTACATCCTGATTCCCTTTTTTGTAAACTGGAATAATCTAGAAAAGGAAGTTTAAGCCCTTTTTTGATTTTGAAAGCGTATTTATCGGTGATGATAACCCAGGAGATATGAGTTTCAATGAGCTTGCCTCGAATGGCTTGCCCATTGAATGTGCCAGAATGGAAGAGTTGCCGTATGTATTTATAGTGTGAGTCCATCTTGTATTAACCATTCAAGGGATGTCTTTAACATTAGTTCTAAATTATCATTGGTGGATTGAAGTATTAAATGGGGAGCTTTAAATGGCTCAAATTCGGATCGAATTTTTTCGTAAATAGGAAAATCAGCATCGCTATACTTTCTTTTTTTATTCAGTCGTTCTAGAATAATAGTCTGCTCGGCCTGGATTTCAATAAAGTGAATTTTGTGGTCTAATTTTGTGCAATTTTCAACGAAAAGATCTCTTAGGGAAGCCTTGTAAAAGGTAGCGTCCAATACAATTCTTTCCCCTTTTTTTACGCCTAGCATAACCTCACCCAATAAAACGTGATACACTTTGATTTTGGATGAAATACTGTAGTTTCCATCAAAATCGACATCCTTCCTGATTTTATCACTATTCAGATGTTTAGCCTTTAGTATTTTGGCTAAATGTTCTGCAAAATAGCTTTTCCCTGAGCCGGGTAATCCAAATACAATTACAATCATTTTGGTAATTATAAGGTGCAATCATAAAGGTAGTTAATAAATGATTAATTTGGTATTATTGTTTTTCTTTGCTGTAGTGGTAGGCTTCCAGTAGCTTTATCGTCTCTTGAGTATTCATAAAACCTTTGTATCGCCAGATCTGAGTCCCGTCTTTAAACAACAGAAGAGTGGGAACACTTTTTACCGTAAAAGCATCGGCAATCTCCTTGTTTTTCTCCGTGTCAATTTTTACTATTTTCAACCTATCGCCGAAGTGATCGGCAACATCCTGAAGAATGACGTCAAGCCATTTACAAGGTTCGCACCAATCGGCATAAAAGTCTACTAAAACAAAGGGGTGTGATTTGACGATGTCGTTAAAATCCATGGCTAAAAAATGATTAATGCTGATCCAAATAATAGAATACCGGCTAATAACAGGAATAGGGTATAGGGTAAAATTTGATTGGCTTTTAGTTTAGTAATCCCTAGCAAAGGTAGTGCCCAAAATGGTTGAAGCATATTTGTCAGTTGATCACCATATGCCAGTGCCATAATGGCTTTTGATAGATTTCCCTGAAGTTGGTCTATTGCCTGAACAATAATAGGTCCTTGTACTGCCCATTGTCCACCACCACTTGGTACAAAAATATTGACTAATCCAGCGCTTATAAAGGTATATAAGGGAAAGCTGAAATTGGTGGAAATGCTTACAAAACCCTCAGAAACTAGTTGTACTAAGCCGCATCCATTCATTATTCCCATGATTCCAAAATACAATGGGAATTGAATTAATATTCCTGCAGCACCGCCTATGGCAGCATTCAAGGCTTGAATATAACTTTGTATATTTCTATGTAATAGTAGAGAGCTCCCAAGCAGGAACAGGTTAATTTGATTAGGGTTGATTGACTTCACAAAGCTTGGACTCAAAACCAAACTTTTATACAACCAAAAGAATAATACAGATACTCCAAGAAATTTGATAAATATATTGGACTGGTCCAGTTTTTCAGCTCCATAGAGCTCTTTTACCTTGTTTGGACTGGTTGGTTTGTAGTCCAATTTAAGTTCGGGAACTTTTAGTTTAGTTTTTGTACTTAGAAAGTACATCAACAAGGGTAATATGATAATAACGGCCACAGAAACAGTTATATTCATGGTCGAAAAGATCGTCTGTGAATAATCTATGCTTTCCGGTAATAGACTTAATTGACCTTCTGGTAAAATCCCATGCATTAATTCTTTTAAATGTCCTGATTCTGCAACTTTTACTGGAGCCGATCCTGATATTCCCCCATGCCAAACCATGAGTCCCGAATAAGCTCCGGCGGCAACAAGTGGGTAATTAATGGGGATTTTATTTTTTTGAGCATACTCCCCAATCTTTCGGGCAAGAACTGCACCTACAATTAAACCTAAACCCCAGTTGAATAAACTTACCACGACAGCGACGACAGTTACAAATCCTGCAGCTTGCGCACCATTATTAATAATTGAAAGTGATTTATTCAAAAGCTTGTCAACCGATCCACTTAACGCCAGTACATGACCTAGTACTAACATTAGCATCATTTGGACTAGGAAGGTCATAAGCGGAACCCTCCACATGCCATTTTCCCATTGCGTAAGTATATATAGTACCCTATTCTGATCTGTCTTAAAATCACCAAAGATAAATGCCAGAACTATGGCAAGTAAAGTTAAGCTCCAGGCAATTGTAAAGGGGCTTGGAAGGGCTTTTCTAAACAAAATCTCAATACGTTGGGTAATGGACATAGTTATACGGGTAAATCTTGAGTACGATTGATGTGTTAAAATACAGATTTTTTATTCTAATCGTTTTGTTACGCATTTAGAATTATGGCCCTAGAGGTTTAACGAGTAGAATTATCGGTTAAACAAGGATAATTATTGTTTGATCCAAATGATCTTAATGAGGTTGTTTAAGACCTTACATTTGAAATATCAATTCTAAGTTAAAGGGGAATATAATATACCTTTTTATGCAATTAATTACCAATGAAATGGGACACGCGGGGGCTGTGTCCCATTTTAATTTAATGTGCTTCCAGCCAATTTTGACCTAGGCCTATATCAACAGTTAATGGAACGGTCGTTTGATGAATATGCTCCATAGATTCTTTAACCATTTCACTCAATCGCTCTATCTCATTTTTAGGTACTTCAAAAACCAATTCATCATGAACCTGAAGTAGCATCTTACTTTTAAACTTACCTTTTTCCAACTTATTATGGATATCAATCATGGCAAGTTTAACAATGTCGGCTGCTGTACCCTGAATAGGTGCATTGATTGCATTTCGTTCGGCATGCTGTCGTACCATTCCATTTCTCGAATTGATATCTCGAAGCCATCTTCTACGACCAAGTAAAGTGGTCACATATCCATTTTCTCTTGCAAAAGCCACCTGACTGTCCATATAGGATTTCAGCTGGCTGTAGGTTTCAAAATAGGTCTCAATTATTTCTTTGGCCTCCGACCTGCTTAATTCTGTTTGTTGACTTAAACCAAATGCAGAAACACCGTATATAATTCCGAAGTTAACGGTTTTAGCATTGGACCGCTGTGTAGCGTCTACCTCCTCAAGTGGCACATTGAATACTTTCGATGCAGTAGATTTATGGATATCTTCTCCTTTTAAGAATGCTTCAACCATTTGTTTATCTTCACTCATTTCAGCGATAAGCCTCAATTCAATCTGAGAGTAATCGGCTGCGAGTAACACCGTGTCTTCGTTAGGGGCAATAAAGGATTGACGGACTAACTTTCCTCTTTCCGTACGGATAGGAATATTTTGAAGATTAGGGTTGTTAGAACTAAGTCTTCCAGTTGCCGCTACAGCTTGATTGTAGGAAGTATGAATACGGTTTGTAATTGGTGAAACCATTTTAGGCAAGGCTTCCACATAAGTAGACCTCAGCTTTTGAATGGATCGGAATTCCAAAACCTTTTCAATGATCGGGTGCTTGTTTTTCAATTTTGATAATACAGCCTCCGAAGTAGAGTATTGTCCTGTTTTGGTTTTTTTAGCCTTTGGATCAAGTTGTAAGTGATCGAATAGAATTTCTCCTAATTGTTTTGGGGAGGCTATATTGAATTCCATTTCACTCAATTCATATATTTCCTTGGTGATTTGAATCGCTTCTTGCTCTAATGTCTTTTCCAGATCGTGTAAAGCTTCCGAATCCAGGCAAATACCATTTCTTTCCATCTTTGCCAATACGGGAACAAGTGGCATTTCAATCGTATTGAAAATCTCTTCAAGATTAGCTTCCTTAAGTTTGTCCTTGAAGATATTGGCTAATTGCCAGGTGATGTCTGCATCTTCACAGGCATAATCCAGCAACTGCTCCATTGGGACATCCTTCATAGATTTTTGATTCTTACCTTTTGGCCCTATAAGTGTTTCTATTGATACAGGTTGATAGGCAAGGTAGACTTCAGAAAGATAGTCCATATTGTGACGCATATCCGGTTCCAATAGGTAATGTGCCAGCATGCTGTCAAAAAGTGATCCCCCTATTTGAATACCGTATTTGGCAAGTACATTTAAATCGAACTTTAGGTTGTGGCCAATCTTTTCAATCCCTGGATAGCCAAAAATTGGTCTAAACCTGGTAAGTAAAGCTTTTGCCTGTTGCTCGTCTTCAGGTACAGGCAGGTAAAATGCCTCATTGTCTTTACAAGAAAAAGAAATACCTATAAGAGCAGCCTCTAATGTATCTAATCCGGTGGTCTCTGTATCGAAGCAAAAACTCTTTTGCTTGAATAGATATTCGATTAAGTTATTTATTTCCTGTTCCGATTGAACCAGCTGATAAGCATTGTTTTTATCACTTATAATAGTGGCTTGTACAGACTCGTCAATACTCGGTTCAGGGGCAAAAAGATCCAGTTGTGGTTGTTGTTTTATGTTTGGTTTTGGAGCTGCATGATTGGATTGATAATCCATTCCAATTACTTTTCTTCCAAGAGAGCTGAATTCTAATTCAACAAATAATTTTTCTAAAGCCTTTTTGTTGAAAGGCTTGTTGGCTGTTTTTTCTATTTCTAAATCCACAGGAACATCAATAGCAATGGTTGCCAGCCATTTGGACATAAATGCTTGTTCCTTGTTGTCTATGACTTTCTCTTTTTGTTTCCCTTTTAATTCTTCAACGTGCTCATATAAACCTTCCAGACTGTCGTATAGCCCCAATAACTTTTTCGCTGTTTTGTCACCTACGCCAGGTATCCCGGGAATATTGTCAGAAGCATCTCCCATCATTGCGAGATAGTCTATTACTTGTGATGGATCTTTTATGGCAAATTTTTCACAAACTTCTGGAATGCCCCAAATTTCAACTCCTTTCCCCATTCTTGATGGACGATACATGAATACATTTTCACGAACTAATTGCGCATAATCTTTATCTGGAGTCATCATAAACACCTCGAAATTATCATCAGCTGCTTTTAAAGCCAATGTCCCGATAATGTCATCCGCCTCGTAGCCGTCCATAGCGACAGTTTCAATATTCATTGCTTCAAGTAGTTTGTAGATATAAGGAATTGCTCCTTGAATACCTTCTGGCATCGCTTCTCTATGTGCCTTGTATTCTTCAAACTTTTCATGTCTGAAGGTTGGCTTCGCCGAATCAAATACTACAGCAAGGTGGCTTGGTTTTTCTTTGTCTATGACATCTAAAATCGTTAGTAGAAAACCATAGATCGCAGAGGTGTCAAAACCTTGACTTGTTAATCTCGGGTTTTTACTAAATGCAAAAAATGACCTATAAATAAGTGCGAAGGCATCAAATAGAAATAGTTTCTGTTTGTTCTGGGACATGCATTGAAATTTTTGGAAATGTGGTTGTTTTCCCTGTATTCGTAAAAACCGAAAGATAAGAAAATCGAAAGCGTGTGGAGGTATGTAAAGCTTAAATTTGAATGAATATCTGATAAATATACTATAGAGAGCGTAAATTTCTATATCTAACACCTTAATATCTAAGGCTTAATGACTTAGAAAGTAAAATTTATATGGTATTTCCGTTAAAATACGTTAAATTCGCTGAATTCGATATAGCACCTACCCGATTTCGGGCGGATATTTGCTGTGATTGAATTTCCAAACCAATATTGAATTTATGTTGAAGAAAATAATCCTTGCCTTTTTTGTATCATCCTTCGCTTTTGCACAGGATGATTTTTATTGTTCAACTCACAGTTTGTCCAATGCAGCTAGGGAGGCAAATCCAGAGCTTTTGAAGGCGTATGAGTCTTTAGAAATAAAGACGTTGGCTTATGAAAACTTAATGGCAAATGCTAAAGTTGCCGCTACAGGAACGAAAGTGATCCCTGTAGTAATTCATATCATTCATGACTATCAAAACGGTAGTAATATTGAGGATAGTCAAGTTATAAACGCTATTGAAATTTTGAATGAAGACTTCAATGAGGAGAATGATGACTTGTCGGATGTAGTTTCTTCTTTTAGTGGAATTACAGGAGATATAGATATCGAATTCCGTTTGGCAAAAATTGACCCTGATGGGAATTGTACAAATGGAATCACAAGAACCAATTCTTCTTTAACGAATACTGCGGGAGAGAATGTGAAGGAACTGATTAAGTGGCCAGTAAATAAATATGTGAATGTTTGGGTAGTAGAATCTATCGCTAGTGGAGCGGGAGGTTATACATATACTCCAGGCCATGCCCCTCCTTGGAATAACCCCGATGGAGATGCTGGAATTTTGGTTTTAAACCAGCAATTTGGTGGTATAGGATCTTCTAATGGTTCTGCTATGGCAAGACATACTTTATCTCATGAGTTTGGGCATTTCTTTAACTTAAAACATACTTGGGGGCCAACAAATACTCCAGGAGTAGCAACAAACTGTGGCCCTGATGATGGTGTATCGGATACGCCGGAGTGTATTGGAGCCACATCTTGTAACCTTACCAATATTTCTTGTGGGACATTGGATAATGTTCAGAATTTCATGTCTTATTCAGGTTGTCCTAGAATGTTTACAGTAGGACAAAAAAATAGAATGCGCTTCGTTATAGAAAATGGTAATTCCGGAGCCGCTTCAAGAAAGCTTTTATGGCAGTCATCCAATCTTATAGCTACCGGTACAAATGATGCGTATGCAGGAAGTGAATGTGCTCCTCTTTCAGACTTTTATATTAATAAGAAAAGAATTTGTCTTGATACTGAATTAGATTTTGAAGGATTTGCTTACAATGCTACTAATGTCAATTACGAGTGGACTTTTAATGGGGCTACTCCATCGACATCAACATTAAAAGATCCTTCAGTAGTTTATACACAAGGAGGGTCATACGATGTAACCTTGAAAGTAAGTAATGCGACAGGTCAAAATATTAAATCCATCACAAATTATATAATCGTAAAGGAAACGTTAGATTTTGGTGGAGCACCTTATATAAATGAAGGTTTTGATACAGATTTTATTGAGGGAGAATTTGACAATGCTGCTTCATGGGATTTGGAGCCAAGTTCAAATGGAGAAGGATGGGAAGTTGTTTCTATTCCATCTGCTGCAGGAGGAAAATGTATTAGAGTTCGTTCTAATGATTTCGATAACAGTTTAGAAAAAGATCAGGCTAACTTCTACAGCCCTGTATATGACTTTAGTGATTTTAGCGATGAGGATGGTCCAGCTACTTTATATTTCAAACGTGCTTATAGCATGAATAATTATAATGGTGAGGATCGATTCAGAGTATCAACTAGCACAAATTGTGGTAGAACCTGGAAGCAAAGGTATTCAAAGTCTGCAGATGATTTAGCTACCGTTGTAGGTACTAAATCCCTTTCTTGGGTGCCTGCTGATGAAGATTGGGAAACAGTTGCTGTAGACTTGCCAACTTTTATCCTTGGGAAGCCTAGTATACTATTTAGATTTAGTTTAGATGGCCATGATGGTAATTTCATGTATATAGATCAGATAGAAATCCATAATGGAGGATTGAGTGTTGAGGAAATGGAAGAAAATACTGTTTTTGAAATAGCGCCAAATCCTGCCAATGAGGAGACAATGATTTATATAGAGAATATTCAATCTACCGAAAGCACAATTTATTTGACAGATGCTCTAGGAAGGGAAGTTGCTCAGTATCATCTGGGAGAAACTTTAGAAGCTACAGTTCCATTAGCAGAAATTAAAGCAGATCTAAAGAGTGGATTGTATTATGTCCGTTTGAGTAACCAGATAGGTAATATTACTAAAAAGATAATAGTGTTGTAATAGTACTACCTTTTTAAAATAGATATCAAAAACCACTGAGATAATTTAGCTTCTCAGTGGTTTTTTTATTAAATACATGTTATAGCCCTTATATATGGTAAAAGGAATAATTGACAAATTGCATATAATCATTGGTATATATCTACTTTTGATTTGTTATTCGTGTAATTCACAAAATCAACATGGGAATAGTCACAATATAATTTTTAAAAACTATTCTAACGAAGAGATATCTATTCCGGGAAACATATCTAATAGTGAATTAGAATATAATTCTACTGTTAAAGTCATTACTTGTGATATAGAATTGACAAACTCAATTCACCGAAACAAAATTTCTGGTAAGCTCTTTGAACTTTTATGTAGGCAGAATGTGATTAATAAATGGAATATTTACGCTAATTCTGAGATTAGCGTTTATCCTTCCAATTGGAATGAATTTATTAATATTAGAAAAAAAGAGCTAAATCTCTATTTTATTGGTGAAACTGAGCTAATAAAATCCTGTAATAGCATTTTGATTTTATCTTTAGATGGTGATCAAGATGATTACAATATTATTAGAGACTTATATCTTTTAAATATTAATAAGGATAAAGTTCTGAAATCAATTACAAAAGTTTCAAGCTTTTATTGTTTTGATGGAAGTTGTCAAAGCACATACACACAAGTATTAAAGAATAAAACTTTAGTTCAAAAAAAGGAAGAAACTAGTACCGACGTTATCCTACCTGAAGAATTTATAGAACATAAAGTTTCTATATCGAAATTCTATTATGATGATGATGGATTTTTAATCAACTTGTAAAAAAAAAAGCCCTATCAATTGATAGGGCTTTTTTTTTGATTAAAAATTTGGTGCCAATTAGAAATTAAAGAACCTTAATTCAACGGCTTTTCTTTTCTTGATTTTCTTCTTTAGAATGATTCTATATTTGTTTTATAAAGTTTAACTTTGCACAAATTGGAGTAGGTATGGATTTGATTACTGAAAATCAACAAGAAATAGTTGAAGAGTTTGAGATGTTCTCAGACTGGGTTGAGAAGTATGATTATATCATTGAACTTGGAAGGGATCTTCCAGCTATAGATGATGCATGCAAGAATGACGATCATTTGATTAAAGGTTGTCAATCCAAAGTTTGGTTGCAAGCTAAAATGGATCAAGATAAGATTCGATTTACTGCAGATAGTGATGCTATTATCACAAAAGGGATTATTGCACTTCTAATAAGAGTTTGGGACAATCAATATCCATCTGACATATTGAAAAGTGATCTTTCATTTATCAATAAAATTGATTTGAAAGAGCATTTGTCAATGACAAGATCCAATGGGTTATTGTCGATGATTAAACAAATGAAAATGTACGCCTTGGCTTTCGAAAGTCAACAAAACTTGGCTAATTTATGATGACAGAACAGCAAATGACCGATTTGGGAGAGGAGGTAATAGAGAAATTACACACCATTTTTGATCCTGAAATTCCAGTTGATATCTATGAGTTGGGATTAATCTATGATGTTCAAGTATCGGAAGAAGGGGACGTTTTGATTGAAATGACGCTTACTTCGCCAAACTGCCCGGTTGCCGAAAGTTTACCGGTTGAGGTAGAGGAGACGGTAATGACCCTAGAAAAGGTGAATAATGCTAAAGTAGAAATAGTTTTCGATCCACCTTGGGATAAAGATATGATGAGTGAAGAAGCTCGTTTGGAATTAGGCTTTATGTAATATGAGTGAAATAGTCAATAAGGTTGATCAGAAGAACCTCCTGGTTTTCGATCTTTCAACGTATTTTCCACAAGAAAGAATTATTGATTTTGATATCAGTGACTTCCTGATTGAAGGATTGTTATTACGGGAAAAGGATTTTAGATTACAATGTAAAGCATTTGATTGGACAAAATTTAAAGATCATCACCTCTGCATTCATTGTTCAACAGGTGCTATTTTACCGGCTTGGGCTAGTTTGTTAATTACAAAACATGCAAGTCCATTTGCTAAAACAATTACAAGAGGTACTAAAGACAAATTTTTGGAATTGCATTATCAAAAGGTATTGTCCAACCTGGATGTAGATCAGTATAAAGAGCAACGGGTGATTATCAAAGGATGTTCAAATGTTCCTGTTCCGGAACAGGCCTATATTGAGGCTACACGAATACTTTCAGATATAGTAAAAAAATTGAGTTACGGAGAGGCTTGTTCACAAGTTCCTCTTTAGAAATACCAATCGTACAAGAAAGCTCCACTTATTAGGTGGGGCTTTTTTTTTATAATAAAGCTTCATTGAAAAGAGTAATTAATCCACTGTCATTTCAGAGATAAAACAGTGGCTAATATAAGTTAAGGTTTATGAAAATTTAATACCTTAGCGTCCTACTAATAATGCGCATAACGTAAAAGCAAGAAAGCTTGTTTTTAATCCATTTAATTTAGAATTATGTTGAGAAAGTTGATAAGCATGGCACTTGTTGCTGCATTTGCTTTACCTATGACTGTAAAAGCAGATGAAGGAATGTGGCTTCCAATGTTCCTGTCAAGGTTGAACCATGTTGATATGCAAAAGGAAGGTTTAAACCTTACTGCAGAAGAATTATATAGTATAAACAACTCAAGTTTAAAAGATGCTATCGTAAACTTTAGTGGTTTTTGTACAGGAGAAATGATCTCTGATCAAGGTTTGATTTTAACAAATCATCACTGTGGATTTGGAGCTATTCAATCTCACAGTACTACCGAGCACGATTATCTTACAGATGGGTTCTGGGCGATGAATAAAAGCGAAGAGTTGACAAATGAAGATATGTTTGTGCAGTTCTTGGTTAGTATGAGCGATGTAACTTCAGATATTTTAGCTGAGGTAAACGATGATATGACCGAAGCGGAGAGATCTAAGGCTATTCGTGCTAAAATGAAGGAGTTAAAAACTTCAGCTACTGAAGGGAATAACTACGTATGTGAAGTTAAGGACTTTTTCGAAGGGAATGAATTTTACATGTTCCTGTATGAAAAATATACAGATATAAGATTGGTTGGAGCACCTCCATCATCTGTAGGTAAATATGGTGGTGATACGGATAACTGGATGTGGCCAAGACATACAGGAGACTTCTCTATGTTTAGAGTATATTCTGCACCAGATGGATCACCAGCTGATTATGCAGCAGAAAATGTACCGTTGAAGCCTCGTCATCACCTACCAATTTCATTGAAAGGTGTAAAAGATGGTGATTATGCTATGATCTGGGGTTACCCAGGAAGTACAGATAGATATTTGTCTTCTTATGGTGTTGAGCAAGCTATCAATATTTCTAACCCATCTGTAGTAGATGTTAGAGATCTTAAATTAGAGATTATGGATAAGCACATGGATGCTGATCCTGCAACTCGTATTCAGTATGCTGCTAAACATGCTCAGACAGCTAACTACTGGAAGTACTTTATTGGACAAACAAAAGGTCTTAAAAGACTAAATGTATTTGAGGACAAACAAAAATTGGAAAATGATTTCCAAAATTGGGCAAATACAACTCCAGAGCGTAAAGCTAAATATGGAAATGCTATCCAGTTATTGAAGGAAGGATATGCTACTACAGATAAAAATGTAAAAGGTGGTGTTTACTTAAGAGAAGCTGGAATCAGTGGTTCTGAATCTCTATTGTTTGCATTCCAAATGGGTAGAATGATGTCTGCTTTAAATAACGACGAAGTTCCTGCTGAGCGTAAAGAGATGATTAAAGCTGGTATCGCTGAACAAGTGGATGCGCACTTTAAGGATTTCAATATGGCATTGGATAAAGAATTGTTCTCAAACATGATGAAGAAATTCTACAATGACATTGACGCTAGTCAACACCCTTCATTCTTTGCAGATGTAACCAAAAAATTCAAAGGAAGCTTTAAAGACTATGCTGATGCAATGTATGCAAGTTCTGTTTTTGTAAGCAAAGAAAGCGTGATGGAGTTTGTTAATAGAAAGGATAAAAGTGGATTGTTCGGATTCTTGAGAAAATCAAATGCTAAGATTTTAGAAAAGGATTTAGCACAAGTAGCTTCTGCTTCTATTATTGAATTGTACAGAGCTCAAGGGGGTGCAAATGTTGAGGCAAATGCTAAAATGGAAAAGGGGTACCGTTTATTTGTTGATGGTTTGAGACAGATGAATCCTGATAAATCATACTATCCAAACGCTAATTTTACTATGCGTTGTACCTATGGTACAATAGGAGATTATTACCCAGCTGATGCAGTTCATTATGACTACTACACTACAATGGAAGGGTTGATGCAGAAAATGGATAATAATAATCCGGAATTTGTAGTTCCTCAAAAATTGGTAGACCTATATGAGAATGAAGATTATGGTCAGTATGTTGATGCTGATGGTAAACTACATGTATGTTTTATCTCTAATAACGATATCACTGGTGGAAATTCTGGATCTCCGGTAATCAACGGTGATGGTGAGCTTATCGGTACTGCATTTGACGGTAACTGGGAAGCTATGAGTGGTGATATTGCATTTGAGCATAACTTACAAAGAACAATATCAGTTGATATCCGTTATGTATTATTTATCATCGATAAGTATGCCGGAGCAACTAACTTAATTAATGAAATGACTATTGTAAAATAAGGTCAATTTCAAATGATTTATTAGGAAGAGGGGATGTAATTTTTATTACATCCCCTTTTTTAATTTTGATTAGAAGATATTAATTATCTTTCATCATGCATTTTAATTATAGATGAATAAAAAAAGGAAAATGTTAAAGAAAATATGGATACTTGCAACCCTGGGTGTTGCAATAAACACAGTTTCGGCACAAGATGGAATGACCACAGAATTGATGTGGGATTTAAATAGGGTAGGAGGAGAAGTGTTGTCACCTGATGGCAAATATGTAGTGTATGGAGTCTCGAAGCCAAGTATAAGTAAGAACAAGTCTGAAAGGAACTTATTTAGATTGAAGATATCCGATGGTCTAAAAGAGCAAATTACCTTTTCACAGGGGAGTGAACATTCAGTGATGTTCCGTCCTGATAAGAAGAAGATGGGATATATCTATAAAAGTCAATGGTACGAATCAAATCTAGATGGAACAGAGGAACAGCAGGTAAGTAATGTGAAAGGAGGGATTCACTTTTTAAAGTATTCCCCAGATGGCAAGCATGTATTATATGCCCGAGATGTCAAGATGGGGAGTACTAAAAATGAAATTCATCCGGATCTTCCAAAAGCAGAGGCTCGAATAATAGATGATTTAATGTATAGGCATTGGGATTCATGGACTGATGAAAAAAATTCTCATATTTTCATTTCCCAGTATAATGAAGGTAGATTATTTGGTTTTACTGCAGACATTATGAAGGGAGAGAAGTTTGATGTTCCGACAATGCCTTTTGGAGGTGCAGAGGATGCTATTTGGAGTCCCGATGGAAAGAGCGTAATATATGTATGTAAGAAGACCAATGGGGTCGATTATGCAGAAACTACCAATACGGATTTGTATCAATATGTACTGCGTTCTGGGAAAACTGTGAACCTTACCGAAGGCATGTATGGCTACGATACGCAACCTTCATTTTCTCCGGGAGGGAAATATTTGGCATGGACAAGTATGGCTACAGCAGGATATGAATCGGATAAGAATAATATTTTTATTCAAAACATGGAATCCGGAAATAGGTTAAACCTGACCGCAAATTTTAATCAAACAATAAGCAGTTTTGTTTGGGGTAAGGATAAATCCAAAATATATTTTGTAGCACCGCTGGAAGGTACTTATCAGTATTTCGAATTGGCGGTAGGTGACGGTAAAACCGTTCCCAATAAAAAAGCTTTAAAGCAAATATCGTCTGGAGACTTTAATTATAAATCGATTCATTACAATGGAAACCAATTGATTGGTTTACGTCAAGATATGAATCATGCTTCTGAAGTATATACTACACATATTTCAAGTGGTAAATCCGTAGCGCTTAGTCATGAGAACGATGCCATTTATGATAAAATTACATTGAGCAATGTCGAGAAACGCTGGATAGAGACTTCCGATGGCAAGCAGATGCTAACTTGGGTAATTTATCCACCTGATTTTGATGAAAATAAAAAGTACCCTACTCTTTTATATTGTCAAGGGGGCCCTCAGTCACCAGTGTCACAATTTTATTCTTACCGCTGGAATTTCCAATTGATGGCTTCTAAAGGGTACATTATTGTCGCTCCTAACAGAAGAGGATTACCAGGTTTTGGTGAAAAGTGGAATAAAGACATCAGTAAGGATTGGGGAGGTCAACCAATGGATGATTACCTATCTGCTATCGATGAGTTATCCAAGGAGTCTTATGTAGATGAAAATAGGTTAGGAGCCATTGGAGCATCTTATGGAGGCTATTCGGTATATATGCTTGCAGGAATCCATAATAAGCGTTTTAAGACCTTTATTTCTCATTGTGGTTTATTCAATTTGGAGTCTTGGTACGGTACAACGGAGGAGTTGTTTTTTGCTAATTATGATATCGGAGGACCTTATTGGGGGGATAAAAAATCGGATGCTTATGAAAAATTCTCACCTCATAAATTTGTAGATAATTGGGATACACCAATATTGGTAATTCATGGAGGGAATGACTTTAGGGTGCCAATTAATCAGGGAATGGAGGCCTTTCAGGTTGCAAAAATTAAAGGGATCAATAGTAGGTTCCTGTATTTCCCGAATGAAGGGCATTGGATTCTTAAGCCACAAAACGGATTGTTGTGGCAACGAGAGTTCTTTAAGTGGCTTTCCGAAACATTATAACGTTCAAATAAAAAAAAGGCTCCAAAAGGGGCCTTTTTTTATAATAATCCAAATTCATACTCTTGTTGTTTCGCCCATTTCAAAAATTTAGGTAGTGCGAATAGGACTTTTTCTTTTGCTTTCTCACTGTCATGCATCACAATGATAGAGCCATTTTCGACATTTTCTATAAGGTTGTTTAAGCAGTCTTGTCCGCTTAGCTTAGGGTCGAAATCTCCACTTAACACATCCCACATAATGATTTCCTGATCTTTCAGTAATTTTATCTGACTAGATTTAATTCTGCCATGGGGTGGTCTAAATAAATTGCTCTGGATTAATTCAGCACATCTATGAAAATTATCTAAATAGGCCTCCGTAGAAGTTTTCCAGCCGTTTAAATGGTGGTAGGTATGGTTCCCAATTTGATGTCCATTTTCGACTAAGCTATTATACACTTGTGGGAATTTTTGAATTTTATCACCTATGAGGAAAAAGCATGCTTTTACGTCGTGTTCACCCAAAATTTTTAGCACCTCGTCCGTGATTCCAGGACTTGGCCCATCATCAAAAGTGAGATACAATATCCTTTTCTCCCTGCTTTTATGCCAAGTAAGGCTCGGGTATATTTTACGCAGTATGGAAGGTGTTTTGACTGGATATATCATTGTAAAAAAAAAGCTTGCCCTTATGGACAAGCTCTCTATTTGTTATTTTTTTAAACCTGATAAGGTTTCAGCAAGTCGAGATTTTTGATCTGGGTCGTATCTGTTAATCAATCTTCCTACAGATTGTAAGAAGTAATTAGCTCTTCTGGTTTCAGATCGTAAACCAGCTTTCTTACTAGCAGACATGCTTTGATAATATTTTAGTTCATCTGCATAATCTTGCAATATTTCAAAGGCTAACTCTCGTCCCTTTTCATCAGCTCCAGCCATATAGTAGTTTTCAGCTAATGGAATAGAGTATAAAGAATGTGGAATCTTGGCAGAAGGAGTTACAGCAATTACCTGATCTAATACTTCGATTGCCTTTTCTATTTTGCCTTCTTCAATCAGCTTTGATGCTAATCGACCGAAAATGTTTCTGAAATTCATAATTAACCTCAGATTAGTCTCATCAAGCATTACGTCATCTTCATGCATTCTACCCCATTTGTATTTCATCACATTTTCATACAGCTTGTTGGAGTTTACACGGCCCATTTGAGCTTGAGTTTCTTCTTCTGTATTCTTAATTGGGACAAACTTATATACCAATCCATCTAATTGGAAGTACTTATCAAGGAACATGAAATCCTTTGCCGAATTTCCAATGGTTATTGCAAAGTAAATTGGTCTTTCCCAGTTGTTCGTAGCAATCATATCTAGGATAGCCAGGTGTCTTTTTTCCAGCTGATCCATATTGATATCCCATTCTAAGGTATCCAGGATTCTATGGTAATCTTCTGGTTCTACTAAGCCACTTTCAATAACTTTTTGCCTATCAACAGGAATGCTGATTTTTTTACTTGGGAAGTAATTTACAGACATGCCTCTTTGAAGTCGAACCTTGGTAAATTCTTTATCACTCTTAAGGAAATCGTTCATTTTATCGATGTCCACACGCTTATTAATTGGTTTTGCATGAATAGCGAAATCTCTCGTTCCTTGCTTATATAGGTCGTAATGCATTGAAATTGGCACCCCCTTTCCGTCATAAGCATCTCTTTTCATTTGGTCAATATACCAATCGGTGTTAAGGAGACTAAGATTTACAATACGAACATCTGTTCTTTTCTCTTCTACTTCCTGTACATACCATAATGGGAAAGTGTCGTTGTCTCCCATGGTGAATAGAATAGCGTTCTTATCACAGGATTCTAAATAATTTAGCGCGAAATCTCTACCTGTGTATCTTCCAGATCTATCGTGGTCGTCCCAGTTTTGAGAAGCCATAAGCCCTGGAACTGCTACTAAGCAGGCTACAGTAGTTAATATAGCCATTGGTTGTGATTGAGTTTTCTTAGCAATGAAATCCCAAATTGCATAGACTCCTAACCCTACCCAAATTGCGAATGCATAGAAAGATCCTGCATAGGCATAATCTCTTTCTCTCGGTTGAAGTGGGTGCTGGTTTAGGTAAATTACAATGGCTGCTCCAGTTAAAAGAAATAATAGGGTGACAATCCAAGCGTCTCTTTCATTGTTCTTATAGTGAAACAATAGTCCAATAAGACCCAATATTAGAGGGAGGAAGAAATAAGTATTTCTCGCAGGGTTGTCTTTGTACTTTCTTGGTAGGTTATCTTGTGGCCCTAGTCTTGCTTCGTCTATAAAAGGAATCCCACTGATCCAGTTTCCATTGGTAACATTCCCATGACCCTGCATGTTGTTTTGGCGTCCAGTAAAATTCCACATGAAATATCTGAAGTACATGAAATTAAATTGATAATCCACCAGATAGCGTACATTTTCACTTAAGGAAGGTTTTCTATCTTTAGGGCCATCGAACCCTGACCATTTTTTATACTCTCTAACATGGTTTGATTTTGAACTATGCATTCTAGGAAAAAGTCCAGTAGATGCTTTTGCATAAACACGCTTGGTCCCTTTACGATCATCCTTAATTACGTACTTTCCTTTTGCTTCACTTTTTTCCCAAACAGGCTTACCATCTTCAATTTTTGTGACAGGAGAGTTAAAATAGTGACCACTTACTAGTGGAGTTTCTCCATACTGCTCTCTGTTCAGGTAGGCTAATAAACTTACCGCATTTTCTGGGTTGTTCTCGTCGATAGGTGTATTTGCATTTGATCTGATGATAAGAACAAAAAACATAGAATACCCTATCAGTAAAAATGTAAGAGATAAAAGGGTTGTATTATAATTGAAATGCCCTGTTTTTCTAGTGTAGTTTAATCCGTATACTATCAGACCCACTAATAACACGAAGAAAAATATGGTTCCGGAATTAAATGGTAAACCAAAATCATTGACAAAAATCAATTCGATTTTCCCTGCTAAGTTTACTATCTGCGGTATAAGTATATAGAATATCAATCCAAGTAAACCTATAGATAAGGCATTGATTTTGATGAAATTTATTAGGCTGATCTTCTTGTTCTCGTTGTTTTTGAAGTAGTATACAAAAACAATTGCAGGAATTGCCAATAGGTTAAGCATGTGTACACCAATAGAAAGACCTATCATAAATGAAATGAAAATGATCCATCTATCGTTTCCTGGTTCTCCAAAGGAACCTTCCCATTTCAGGATAGACCAAAATACAATAGCTGAGAAAAGTGCAGACATACCATATACCTCCCCTTCAACAGCTGAAAACCAGAAGGAATCAGAAAAAGTATAACATAAAGCACCTACTGCTCCACTACCAAGAATCGCCCATAGCTGGCCTTTATTCATTTCGGCAACTGGTTTCTTGATGAATTTTTTCGCTAAGGCTGTAATGGTCCAAAAAAGGAATAAAATGGTAAATGCACTGGATAGTCCAGACATCAAGTTGACCATATAAGCTACGTTTTCAACATTTCCTGCAGCAAAATTTGAGAAAATATTAGCTATCAAAAGAAAAAGAGGTGCTCCCGGAGGGTGTCCTACTTCCAATTTGAATGCAGTGGCAATATATTCTCCACAATCCCAAAAACTTGTAGTTGGCTCTATTGTAGAAAGATACACAACCGTTGCGATAGCAAAAACGAGCCATCCAGTCAAATTATTTAATTTTTTATAGGTATTCTGCATCATGCGGAAATTATAGGTTTGTTGCGAATTTAAAAAAAATAAAAATCCGATTTTATTTTCACATATAAAAGTTGTTAATAAAGTTTAATGGGAAGAAATATAAAATCTGATTAGTATGTAGTCTCTTCGAGATTTATCAAGGAGATAAAAATGGATTTTTTTTTAATATTTATTGGGTACGTTTAAATAAAATTCTATTTTTGCAACCGCATTGACCCATGGTGTAACTGGCAACACGTCTGTTTTTGGTACAGAAGAGTCTAGGTTCGAGCCCTAGTGGGTCAACAAGTTAATGCAATGACCCATGGTGTAACTGGCAACACGTCTGTTTTTGGTACAGAAGAGTCTAGGTTCGAGCCCTAGTGGGTCAACAAAAAAGTCCCTATTGATTATTTCAATAGGGACTTTTTTGTTTATTAACTGTTTCCTTTGCTCTACTACTTTCTTGATAAATTATAAAAATGATTGGCCCTGCACCAAATGACTGGTTTAATCTGTTACAATTCTTTTGAAGGATTGTTATTTTTTCTAGATTTGAAGAGTTTTATCAAGAGTAAATTGAAAAATTATTGAAAAAAAAATTATTATTTAAAATAGAATTGAAATGAAAAATAAGATAATATCATTTTTGACTTGTATTTTTCTAAGTTTACAAGTATTAGGTCAAAATGTAATATTTGATTGGGGGGTTAACATTGGTGGTAGTTCAGGTGATTTAGCAGACTTAACTACAGTTGATAATGCAAATAATATTTACGTTACTGGTTTGTTTACTGATACAGTTGATTTTAATGCTGTAGATACTTTGACAAATAATTTGAATGGAGTCGGGGTCACCCGGTTTCTTTGCAAAAAATCTCCAGAAGGAAATTTACTATGGGCTAAATCTTTTGAAATGCCAAACGCATACCTCAAGGTGAATTCAATGGAAATTGATGGAGAGAATAATATTTATTTATATGGAACTTTTGCTGGGGTTGTGGATTTTGATTTAGGAGTTGATACCTTTAATTTATCGACCAATAATTCTTCTATTTTCATATGTAAATTGGATTCTAATGGTATTTTTAAATGGGCTTATGATATTGGAAATAATTTTGTTCAAATAGGACATTCTATGACTTTGGATGGTTTGGGCAACATATATTGTGTAGGATATTTTAATGGTGACTCTGACTCAATAGATTTTGACCCAGGTATTGGAGAAAGTTATTTGTCACCTACTGTAGGTCCTGAAGCTTTTATATTTAAAATTGATACTGCAAGTAATTTTGAATGGGCCAAACAAATCGAATTGGGTAATTATAGTACTATTTATAGAATAAAGGCTGATGATGATGGGAATTGTTATTTATCAGGTGATTTTCTAGGAACTGTTGATTTCGATTTAGATACTGGTGTAGTTAACTTGACAAGTGGACTTGTGCGTTCAATGTTTTTATGGAAAATTAATAGTAACGCAGATTTATTATGGGTTAAAAATATGCCAATAAATCACAATTTCACTAGAATAAATTCTATGGAGATCGATTCGGATTTTAATGTTTATGCAATAGGAAATTTAACCGGCTCTCTTTTTTATGATTATAGTACGGATACTTTGTCTATGGTGTCCTCTGCGTCTCCAGGGATGGCAGATTGTTTTATAATGAAATGTGATTCTTCAGGAAATACGGAATGGATTAAGACCCTTGGAGGATTGACGGTCGATTTTGGTGTTGATATTGCTATAGATTCAGAAGATTATATATATGCTGTTGGAATATTTTCTTATGAATCATTTTTAAATCCCTCTTCTACTTCAGAAAGTTTGATTTCCAATGGTGGATTTGATGGCTACATTAATAAATTTGATTCGATTGGTAATTTCGTTTGGGCTAAGCAAATTGGAGGTAGCGGAGAGGATAAAATTAATTCTATTGAAGTTGATAATTTGGATAATATAATCACTGTTGGTCAATTTAAAAATACAGTGGACTTTAATGTTGGTCCTGGTGTATTTAATTTAACATCGGCTGGAGATAGGGATATTTTTATTCAAAGGTTGATACCATGTGTAAATAGTCTAGATACGATTGATATAACTAGTTGTGGTAGTCTGAATTCGCAGAGTGGGAATCAATATTGGATTAGTTCAGGTTCATATTTTGATACGATCATAAATTCAGAAGGATGTGATAGTGTGTTATTCGTCAATTTGACTATTCAAAATTCCGAATCTGCAATGCTGGTTACTTCATGTGAAGAATTCATTTCCCCAAGTGGTAATTATGTTTGGACTTCTAGTGGTGATTTTTATGATACAATTCCTAATTCAATTGGATGCGATAGTCTTATTACAATACATTTGATAATTAATGAAAGTAGTGAAGAAACAATTACGGAATCAAATTGTAATAATTATTTGTCTCCTAGTGGTAATTTCATTTGGACATCAAGTGGAATTTATATGGACACAATCTCAAATAGCTATGGTTGCGATAGTATATTAACAATTGATCTAACAATTTATAATAGTACAAATTCCTTTGTGTCTGAAACATCATGTGAAAATATGGTATCTCCAAGTGGTGATGAAGTATGGGGGGTGAGTGGTGTTTATTATGATACTATAATGAATGCCACTGGTTGTGATAGTACGATCACTATTGATTTGGAAATTATAACTAACTCTAGTTCATCTTTACAAGACACATCTTGTTTTAGTTATATTTCACCTAGTGGAATTTATAATTGGAATTCCAATGGTACCTACTTTGATACATTAACAAATTATAAAGGATGTGATAGTATCATTACATTGGATTTAGTGATTACTAATATTGATACATCCATTGTTCATGTAGATTCTTTCTTGATTTCGAATGCAGGAATTGCTCAGTATCAATGGTTAGATTGTATTGATAATTATGAACCAATTGTAGGTGAGGATGATTTTGTTTTTTTATATTCTAGTAATGGTAGTTATGCAGTCGAAATAACTAAAAATGGATGTGTTGACACTTCCTCATGCATTGAGTTCTCTAATATTGGGTTAGAAGAATTACAATCATTGAATGTAGTATTTGTTTCCCCCAATCCAAGTAAAGATGTATTTGAAATTAACTTTAATGAGCTTACAAATGTAAAACTTGAGGTTTATGATGTGATAGGCGAACTCATTTATGCAGATGATAAAATCAATAAAGAAAACTATCAATTGAATTTGAATGTACCGATGGGTGTTTATTTCTTGAATGTACGTTATCAAGGATTATCTAAGCAATTTAAACTATTGGTGAAATAGAGAAAAATAGAAACGATATTAGCCCCTATTCGAGTGACTATGAGGGGGAGTTAATAAATTTATTGACAGAACCGTGGGTAAATTTTGTGAAACCTTAAAAGTTAATATATTTGATACACTTCTAAATATTCATCACTCGGAGGGATTTTATTTAGTAGCAGCATTTGTGGATAAATAGGTAGAACAAGGCCTTTAATTGAAATCAACATCCTAATCAAAAGCCATTCTCATTATAGGGTTTTTAAGAGAAGGCGATAACTGTATATATGATGATAAATAACAAGATTATTATTAATTTATTAATAACTCTACTTTTTTTGGGATGTACTCAGGAGAAATGGTTAACACATCTCAACGTTCAAGAGAGTTATGAAATAACTTATTCTGAGAGCTGGGAATTATTCCAGAAAGCAAATGCTTTGGGTTTTGTATCACCTAAAGAAGGTGAAAAGGATGGGTTTCAGGAAAATGTGAATATAATAGTTCAGGATTTAAGTCAACAACCAATGACTTTAGAAGAGTATACGGAACTTTCAAAACAACAGTTAAGTGCAGAACTTGGAGATAATTCTATAACTTCTCTAGAAAAGATTAGTTTTTCCGAAGAAAGAGCAATGGAGATTATTTATGACGTACCAAAGGATCCAAAGTCAGGTATTAATATAGACCTAAAATATAGGCAGGTTTGGTTTATAAAGAATAATAAAGCCTATTTATTTACTTATACAGCTGAAAAGGATCAATACGAGAATTATTCGGAAGTGGCTATGAAAACTATAGAAAGTTTTAAATGGAAGTAGGGTAGTTTATCAAAGGTGTTGATGAAATAAAATATATCAGATATGGAAGAACTGAACAAGGAAAGCAACGGTACAAATGTAAAAGTTGTGGTTGTACTTTTCTGACTGTAGTCTTCCGAAAAAAAAGTCAAAAAAAAAGTCGGATAAATAATTTATCCGACTTTTTAAATGTTTTAATACCGATGATTAAAATGGTAAATCATCTTCATATTGTTCCGTTGGAGCTTCATCTCCAGATCCAGCAGGCATATCTTCTACCTTGCTAATTCTCCAGGCATCTAAAGTAACAAATACTCTAACTTCAGAAGAAGAATCTTTTTGCCATTCTCTACCTCTAAGGTTAAAGAATACTTCAATTTTGTCTCCTGGTTGGAATCCGTCAATTAAATTAACTCTGTCTTGTACAGATTGAAACTGAATTACCTGTGGGTATTGTTCTTGTGTTTCAATTACAAATTCTCTTTTCTTGAATCGCTCGCTGATTTCTTGTACATCGCTTACGCGTTTAAGGATTCCCTCAACTTTAAATGGCTCCATATCTATCGTCTCTAATTTCTGTTCAACTTGTCTATCAGTAAGCTCATCCAAGCTTCCTTTACTCGATTGTCTTCTAGTAGTTCTTTAGCAAAATAATGCAATTGTTCCCTCATTTCCTCATCCTCAGAACAATTATCCAGAAGATTGCAAATCTCGGAATTTTTTTTCCAATTATCAACTTCTTCTGCAGAAGGAACACTTTCAACATTCCCCAATTTACCCAGGTCATTTCCGGATAAAATGAATGAATTACGTATCCTTAAAGGGATAGCGTCAATTCCAATACCTTTAGTTAGAATAGGTTTTACTACTTCAAATAAAGCATTATCTGAAGCTCTGCAGTAGGTGTCTCCTCCCATTCTACCTACCAAGTCAATTTTATTTGGATCAATTTTTCCTAAATCATCCAAAATATTTTTATTGATGTGTGCATGCACCACCTCACATATTACCAAATTTCCGGCTCCTCCCTCTTGTCCAAGAGCAATTACCTCTTTTACGATACATTCAAATTGAACTGGAGATTCAGCTACTCTAAAGGGTTTTATCTTTTCTGAGGGCAATGGTGTAAATCCTGCCTTTGAAAATTCATTAATGCCTTCGTCGTATTCTGTGCTAGCTAAAGATGTTTGCTGGACTATATCGTATGAGACAACATTAATCACCACCTCTTTTGTTGCTATTGCATTTTCCAAACTGTGTTTGGTTGTATTGTTTCTAACACGCCTTGCTGGTGAAAAAATCAGAATAGGTGGGTTAGCACTAAATACATTGAAGAAACTAAACGGGCTTAAATTTGGATTCCCATCTATGTCCATTGTACTTGCCAATGCAATAGGTCGGGGTCCAATAGCTCCTAATAAGTATTGGTGCAATTCCTTCGTGGCAATATTTTTTGGATCGATGCTAAGCATAATGATTGTTTATTTCTTGAAGATTTTCGGGAAAATACAATAATATCAATTAGTTCACAAGGGATTTCTCCAGGATTAAATCCATGTCTATTGTTTTTTTCAATAGGTTCGTATTGGCAATCTTTACGTTAATTCGGTCACCCAATCTAATTTGATGTCCAGACATTTGCCCTTCAACAACGTAGTTTTTTGTGTCTGCAATATAGTAATCCTCCTTGATGGATCTTAAAGCAACCATCCCTTCACATTTGTTCTCTATAATTTCAACATAAAGTCCCCATTCGGTAACCCCGCTAACTACACCTTCAAATATGATATCTTTTTTGTCTTCTAGGAATTTAACCTGCATGTATTTGGTAGAACTACGTTCAGCATCACTGGCAATTTTTTCCATACTCGAACTGTGCTTACAAGCAAATTCGTATTGGTCTGCACCTGGGGATGATCCGCCTTCTAAATAATGCTGAAGTAATCTATGTACCATCACATCCGGATATCGTCGAATAGGGGATGTAAAATGGCTATAATAGCTAAAGCCAAGACCATAGTGTCCTATATTAGCAGTGCTATATTTCGCTTTACTCATAGAGCGCATAGCAAGCGTCTCCACCATTTGTGCAAAAGGAGAGTTTTTTACTTCCTCCAATAGGCTATTCATGCTATTGCTTAGCTGACTGCTTTCTGTTTTTAATTCGAATCCAAATTGATTGACAAACTGAGAGAAGGACGTAATTTTTTCCGGATCTGGTTTGTCGTGAATACGGTAAACAAAGGTTTGGCCACTTGGATCTCCATTTAGTTTGGCACCTATATATTGGGCAACCTGCTTATTAGCAAGTAACATATATTCCTCTATAAGCTTATGAGCATCCAATGAGTGTTTGAAATACACCTTAATAGGGTTAGCTTCCTCATCTAGTTTGAATTTCACTTCCGCCCTGTCAAAAGAAATTGCTCCTTCATTCATTCTTTTTTCTCGCATAATCTTTGCGAGTTTGTCTAGCGTTAGTAGCTCTTCGGCATAATCTCCAGCCTTATCTTCTATCACCTTTTGGGCTTCCATATAGGTGAATCTATGATCTGAATTGATAAGGGTTCTACCAATCCACCGCTTCTTTACAATGGCATTCTCATCCAATTCAAATACAGCCGAAAAACACCTTTTAGTCTCCTTAGGTCTTAATGAACAAAGTTTGTTGGAAAGACTTTCGGGCAGCATAGGTACTACTCTGTCAACTAAATATACAGAAGTAGCTCTTCTAAAGGCTTCCTCTTCTAAAATATCACTTTTGTCTAAGTAATAGGATACATCAGCAATATGAATTCCGATTTCCCAATTTCCATTTTCCAATTTTTGGAATGAAAGAGCATCATCGAAATCTTTAGCATCATCAGGGTCAATGGTGAATGTACAGATGTCTCTAAAATCTCTACGAGTCTTTAAATCTTCATCCGTTAAGTCTTCGGTGAATTTTTCGGCTTCCTTTTCCAACTCCTTATCAAAGGTGGCAGGGAGTCCAAATTCTGCTAGGATGGCATGTATTTCTACTTCATGGTCTCCAGCATCACCCAATATTTCTATTACTTCACCAAAAGGATTTTTGGCCTTTTCCGGCCAGTCCAATAATTTAACTATAGCCCTTTGACCATTTTTGGCTCCATTCAATTTACTTCCATGAATGAAGATATCTCTACCTACTCTTTCAGTAGTTAAAAAGGCATTTCCATTTAAGGTTTCAATAATCCCTAAATAGCTTGTTCTTGCACGCTCAATGATACCAATTACTTCTCCTTCTGCTTTTTTTCCTTTTCTTTCGTTTCGGAAAATTGCAATTTCAACTCTGTCACCATTCAGTGCTCTGTTGAGGTTTTTTGAAGAAATGTAAATGTCCGGGCCATTTTCATTTAAGAAATAGGCTGATCCAGACTTGATCAAATCAATTTTACCAATTAATCGTTCACTCTCATTTTGCTCTACAATGCGATACTTGTTGTTTGCACGCTCTTGTATAAGGCCTGAAACCACAAAATTGCGCAAATGAAATCCTATTAGATCTTTCGCAGCTCGGTCTCTTATTTTTATCCCTTTGGAAATTTGTTTAGAGGAGAATGAATGATTGGGGTATTTGTATAGGTAAGCCAGTATTTTATTTTTCAAGCCTTTGTCAGGTCTACTTTTGTGAAGCTTACTTGTAAACTTTTTTCTTTTTGTCATGTTTTGTTCGTAATAGCTATGCTATTGATTCTGTTATATAATACAATATCAAATGGTTGTGTAAAGTGTTAATTGCTTTAATTTTCATTAAATATCTACTGCAAAAGTAATGGATTTCATTAAGATAGCATATCTATAGCGTTAATTTTATGTTAGAAGCTCCAAAGTCAAAATAATAAATAGCTTGTTAAATTATGTTTTGGAAGGTTTATAATAATACCAAATTGGAATGTTTTACGAATTGATAATACCAATTTGAATACAAAATGACGTATAGATATTTTGAATTAATTTTTTCAAGATCAAGGCAAAAAACACAGATATAGCAACCGTTATAGCGAGTATTTTTAACGAAGATATTGGAAATATTGAACGAAATATATGCGATGTTTTGTGTTTAATTTGGTATCATTCATCATCCATTGATATCATTGACCTCCATGTACATTAATAATTGCTAATTGAAACAAGCATCTTAACTGATTCGTATAGTTTAGAAGGAGAAACCGTACTTTTGCCAAAAACAAATTTGAGGTGGGAAAGAACAAATTAAAGAAATTTGCTGAAATGGAAGGTTTTGCACATGCCATTCAGCCTAATTTAGAAGAGTTAGATAAAGGTTTTGACCTAAAAGGAAATTGGAATAAAGATTTTTTTAAGAACGATCACCCCATTGTTTTGGAATTGGGTTGTGGAAAAGGTGAATATACGGTTGCATTAGCCGAAAAGTATCCGGAAAAAAACTTCATTGGAATTGATCTTAAGGGATCCAGAATGTGGAATGGAGCTAAAAAAGTTCTTGAAAAGGGGCTTGATAATGCCGCATTTCTACGTGTTCACATTGAGGAGATAATTTCTTGTTTTGATAAGAATGAGGTGGATGAAATTTGGATTACTTTCCCAGATCCACATATAAAATATAGAAGAAGAAAAAAGCGTTTAACACATCCAGTGTTTTTAGATAAATACAAGCAAATTCTAAAGCAGGAGGGTGTTGTTCACCTGAAAACCGATTCAGCATTTCTTCATGGTTATACCCGCGGAGTACTTGAAATTCTAGAACATCCAATTTTGGACTGTACACACAATTTGTACGAATCAAGAAAAGGATGGGAGCTATTGGAAATAAAGACCTATTATGAGAATCTATTTTTCCAAAAAGGATTTCCTATCACCTATATCCAATTTAAGCTGAATAGAGATTAATCCCAATGTCTAAGTCGCCAAATACATATCAAAGAATTTACGACATAGTTCGTCAGATACCTTATGGGCGAGTGACCAGTTATGGAGCGATTGCCAGATGTATAGGTTTAGAAAGATCTGCGCGTTTGGTTGGCTGGGCCATGAAAAGCAGTCATGGCTTGAATATTCCTGCCCATCGAGTGGTGAACAGACTAGGCGTTTTATCCGGTAAACACCATTTCCCGGGAACTAATTTGATGCAGGAGCTATTAGAAAGTGAAGGCTTAAAAATAGAATCAGATCAGATTGTTGATTTTAAGGATTTTTTCTGGAACCCTATGGATCATTTGAACCTCGATGAACAGGGCGAACAGCATTAATTTGAAATCAATTCAACAGCTTTGTTTTGTAGTTAAATAAGTTTATTAAAAACAAGTAGGTCTTTTAATTTTCTTAAGAAATTTTGACATTGTAGATACAGCTATTATTAGTAACTTTGTCCGAATTATTCTACTTGTCCGATGAAAATAAGCAAAGACCAGATAATAGACGCTTTAAAAGGCGTAAAAGCTCAAGGATCACAAGAGGACCTTGTGAAGTTGGGATCGATTAGAAACATTGTCATTTTTGGCACAGAAGTGATGTTGGATGTTATAACTACCAATCCAACTTTACAAGCCAAAAAGAAATTGGAGGTAGATGTTCTAAAAGCAATCCACGAAAATGTCTACAAAAAGGCAGTTGTCAAGGTTAACTTGATTGTGGAGAAGAAAGAAGAACCAGTTGAGCCGGCTAAGGCTAACATACTTCCTGGAGTGAAAAATATTGTAGCCATAGCCTCTGGTAAAGGTGGTGTTGGTAAATCTACATTAAGCGCCAACCTAGCTTGTGCTTTAGTAAAGCAAGGTTTTAAGGTTGGATTGGTAGATGCAGATATATATGGGCCTTCCATTCCTATCATGTTCGATGTAGAGCAAGAAAGACCATTAGCCATTGAGGTTGATGGTAAAAGAATGATAAAGCCAATTGAGAGTTATGGTGTAAAGATGTTATCCATTGGATTTTTCGCCGAGCCAAATAAGGCAGTTGTATGGAGAGGGCCAATGGCTTCCAAAGCATTAAACCAATTATTACGTGATACCAATTGGGGAGAGCTTGATTTTCTTTTGATAGATCTACCTCCTGGAACAAGTGATATTCACCTTTCCCTGGTTCAAACGGTTCCTGTAACAGGAGCTGTTGTGGTAAGTACTCCTCAACGAATTGCTTTAGCGGATGCTAAAAAAGGAGTAGACATGTTCCAAATGGATGAAATAAAAGTGCCAATTTTAGGCTTAGTGGAGAATATGGCTTATTTCACACCCGATGAATTACCTGATAATAAATATTATATCTTTGGGAAGGATGGGATTAAGAACCTTGCTGAGGACTTAAAGATCCCATTTTTAGGAGAAGTTCCTATTGTTCAAAGTATACGTGAGGCTGCGGATGCTGGACGACCAGCGGTATTGCAGGAAAACACAACAATTGCGGATTCATATTTATCGATATCAGCCGCAATAGTTAAGGAAATCCAGGAAAGAAATAAAAACTTAGATCCTACAAAAGTATTGGAAATTACCAATATGGATGGATGTTCGTAAATTTGTATAGTTATGATAACTTCTGAACAAGTATTATTGGAGAAAGTAGAGAAAGCACTTTCAGAGGTCCGTCCTTATTTAATGTCTGATGGTGGAGATATTTCTTTAATAGAAATTACTGAAGACTATGTAGTAAAGGTAGAGCTTCATGGGTCGTGTGTAGATTGTAATGTAAATCAAATGACGCTAAAAGCGGGGGTTGAGTCTACAATAAAAAAGTACGCTCCGGAAATTTTACGTGTTGAGGAAATAAATGCCTAATTGGATTGATCCAAAGATTATGACAACAAAAGAACAATTAGATCGGGTAACGATATTATTGGCTGGAGACTCTGGTGATGGAATTCAACTTGCTGGGAGTCAGTTTACCCAAACAACTGCACTGTTTGGAAATGACCTTAGTACATTTCCAGATTTTCCAGCGGAAATTCGGGCTCCAATGGGAACTATAGCTGGTGTCTCTGGATTTCAGATTCATTTTGGTAGTTCCGAAGTATATACGCCCGGTGATTTGTCTGATGTCTTGGTAGCATTTAATGCTGCAGCTTTGAAGAAAAATCTTGAAAGGCTGAAGGATAGAGGAATCATTATTTGCAATACGAGTGGGTTTGATAAACGAAACTTAAGGTTAGCTCAATACGAGGAAAATCCATTAGATGATGAGGCTTTAAGAGAGAATTATCAAGTGATAGAGATAGATGTCACTAAAATGACACGGGATGCTTTAGCCGAGAGTGGATTAAGTTCAAAGGATCGAGATAGATGTAAGAATATGTTCGTTCTTGGGTTTATCTATTGGCTGTTTGGAAGACCTATGAAAGGAACAGTAGATTTCCTTGACAATAAATTTAAGAAGAATCCCGGAATTGCTGAGGCCAATATAAAAGTGCTCAAGGCAGGGTATTATTATGGAGACACTGTTGAAGCTATACCGAGTACCTTTGAAATAGGACCGGCGAAAATGCAAAAAGGGGTTTACCGGAATATAATGGGGAATCAGGCTGCTGCAATTGGATTAGTTGCAGCATGTAAAAAAGCCGGCTTACCGCTATTCTTTGGAGGCTATCCTATTACGCCTGCTACAGATATATTACAAGAGTTAGCAAAGCATAAAAATTACAATGTTAAAACCTTTCAGGCGGAAGATGAGATCGCAGGAATATGTGCTGCTATTGGAGCTTCTTTTGGGGGGTCATTAGGAGTCACAGCTTCTTCAGGTCCAGGTATTGCATTGAAAGGTGAAGCCATGGGATTGGCAATTATGTTAGAATTGCCTTTAGTTATTATCAATGTACAACGTGGAGGGCCATCTACTGGCTTACCTACAAAAACAGAACAATCCGATCTTTTTCAAGCTATGTATGGTAGGAATGGAGAGGCTCCTATGCCTATTTTGGCAGCAGGATCACCTAAAGATTGTTTTGAGACAGTATATGAAGCTTGTCAATTAGCTATTGAGCACATGACACCAGTTATGGTGCTTTCAGATGGATATATTGCAAATGGTTCAGAGCCTTGGAGATTTCCAAGTGCGTCAAGTTTACCTGAAATCAAGACTAAATTAGTTGATAAAAATACAGCGGACAGCTTTAAGCCTTATAGCCGAGACGAAAACTTGGTTAGAGAATGGGCAATTCCCGGAACCAAAGGTTTTGAACACCGTATAGGTGGTCTGGAGAAAGAATTAGAGACTGGAAATGTATCGTATGACGCCAAGAACCATCAGGCCATGGTGAGTATTCGTGCAGAAAAAGTGAATAAAATAGCTTCTTTAATTCCTTCAGTTACACCAGATAGTGGTGAGTTGAATGGTAAATTGGCGGTGCTAGGATGGGGATCTACTTATGGAGCTATAAAAACAGCCGTTCGTGAGTTAATCCTGGAAGGTTATGATGTAGCACACGTTCATTTGAGACATATTCATCCAATGCCAGAAAATTTGGAAGATGTCTTAAGTTCGTATGATCATATTTTGATTCCAGAATTGAACAATGGTCAGTTAATAAGAATGATTCGTGAAAAATTCTTAATTGATGCTAAAGGGCTTAGTAAAGTTGAAGGGAATCCTTTTGCGTCAGGAGAAATAAAAGAAGCGATCAAAGAATATTACCTATGATGGAAGTAAAATCACAAGAGGAGAATTCAGAAAGACCTGTGTTGAAAGCTAGGGACTTTGCCTCAGACCAAGATATAAAGTGGTGTCCGGGATGTGGTGATTATGCCATTTTAAAACAGATGCAATCTGCACTACCGGAGATAGGAGTCGCTAAGGAAGATATTGTTTTTATATCTGGTATTGGTTGCTCTTCAAGGTTTCCATATTATTTGAGTACATTCGGAATGCACAGTATTCATGGTAGAGCAACAGCTGTGGCCACAGGCCTAAAGGCTGCTAGGCCAGAATTGAGTACTTGGATCATCACTGGTGACGGTGATGCGTTATCCATTGGAGGGAATCATTTGATTCATATCCTAAGAAGAAATCCAGATGTGAATATTATGTTGTTCAACAATCAAATCTATGGTTTGACAAAAGGACAATATTCACCAACGTCTGAATTGGGGAAGGTTACTAAGTCTACTCCAATGGGTAGTATTGATTATCCTTTCAATCCGCTTTCTGTTTGTTTAGGTGCTGGTAGTACATTTATCGCAAGAGGAATGGATAGAGACCCTAAAATGTTGAAAGAATTAATTCTTGAATCTCATAAACATAAAGGGACTTCCCTACTTGAAATTTATCAAAACTGTCCGATATTCAATGATGCAGCTTTTTCTGCCTTTACAGATAAAGAAACAAAGAAAAAGGACACGATAAACCTTAAACACGGAGAACCTTTAATTTATGGAGATCAACTTCATTTAGGGATAAAATTAGAAGGGGTACACCCTGTGGTTGTAAATATTGAGGAAGAAGGTATAGAAGGCCTGTGGATACACGATGAGAGGGATAGGACCAAAGCCTATATGTTAACTCAATTATTTGATGATCCAAAGTTAGGTGGACATTTGCCAAGACCATTTGGAATCTTTTATAAAGAAGATAGACTTTGCTATGAAGAGGCAATGCAGCATCAATTGGATCACGTTTTGGCTTGGAAAGGTGAAGGTGATTTAGATGATCTTTTAGCAGGTCATAATACCTGGGAAGTGGAATAGTATCCTTCCGAAAAAAATAGTTTTAAGGCTCCATCTGTAGATGGGGCCTTTTTTTTTACCTAATTGCTCTAAGTACCATAACTTGGTAATACAAACGATCTTCTTTTTCTTGCGATTCACTTTTCCTGGATTTACTACCCTTATCAAATAACGTTTTTGACTTTAATAAAAATTCCCGATTCCATAAACTAATCTGGGCAGGACTAACTTCAAATTTTTGGACTAAATATTAAATCGTTTGACGTTCTTTTAAGGATTCCAAAACTACTTTGGTCTTGAACTTCAAGGTAAATTTTCTTCGTGTCATATCTGTAAATTTAACGTTCTTTTTATGAACTTAACTTACCCTCCTAATTTTGGGGGGATGATCATATGAAGAGACTATTCACCTGATAGTCCGGGTAATATTTTTTTTGGCAATATAATTAAAGTTAAATAAAGGGGTAATCTTGTAGAATAATTACCGTCTTATATTTGTTTTGGAATGTTATAATATTGTATATATTCGTGATAATAGAAAAGAGAATATAAGCAATTCAAATAGAACAATATGAATGTTTTTGTAACAATCAAACCACATTTACTTCTCACGTAAATTTTCCAGTTCAACTTGTAATTGATGCTTCTTTAGATTGATTTAATCTCTAAAGAAATTGTATGGTTGGTCTTATCCGGTGCAGATTAAAGAAGTTAGGAAAATAGAAGATGTAGCATCCTACTATAAAGGTATGGGGGTTTTAACAACTTTGTCATATTTCCTAAAATTAGAAGATCTTATATTTGATAATATAATTTCTACGAATGGGAAAATAGCATTAATCGATTTAGAAAACTCCTTCTGTTTAGAAAAACCGACGAATAACGCCTTTCAATTTTTACTGAGCTCAGATGTTGGTAAGAAATTTTACAATTCTGTAATTAATAGTGGAATCATTCCGCGGTATACTGTTGGAGATATTTTTAAACATGGTAACAGTGATGGTTCATTGAGTATACAGGACATTGGTCCAAACTATCATATACCGGTTTTGAATTCAGAACCTCAGCAAATTAATAAACATATAGATTCATTTTTTAGTGGTTTCGACAGTAGTTTTAACTATTTTCTCAGCAACAAAAACATTTTAATTGATTTTATAGAGAAGTGTAAGAAACAGTATATAAAAACTAGAATATTATACAGACCAACAGAAGTTTATGCAAAAGTACTAAAGGAAATGTTCCGACCGTATTATTTAACTTCATATTCTAATAGAGATGAATTATTAAATAGTTTGTATAATGGGACTCTACAGGGTATTCCAAAAGATGTCATTAAAAGTGAAATAAGTCAAATATGCAAATTCGACATTCCATCTTTCAATAAGGTGTTCTATAGAGACAATGCTATCTATGATTTTGGGATGAATAGGGTGTGCGAAGACGCTGAAAATGATTACCTTCTAATTCGAAATATCATAAATAATTCAACATCTGATGACCAGCATTTTCAATCGAAAATTATCAGAGACACCTTTAAGATATTTTTTGATTATGATCCTCAGCATATAGATATAACGGCTTATTTAAGGGAATATACTAGTCCTGACGAAACCTTAAAATCCCTATTGCAGTACCTTTGTAGTAGACTAAGCATTAATGATACTGGAATTTCATTAATCGATATTGTCTCGGATGCTAATAACTATTGGCAACCTGCAGTTGTTGGTCCTGGGTTAAGTAGTGGCTTGGACGGTATCGCAATGGTGTTTTTTACTTATGGTTATTTATTTGATGAAGAGGAGTATACAGAAATTGCAGTACAAATTTTGAATCAAAGTTATGGTTATTTTAAAACCTATTTAAACGAAGATTCTTATTTTGAAACTATAAGTCCGATTTTGGTTAGTCCAAATCATTTTCCAATTTCCATACTTTACTTAAATGAACATTTCCATAATGTATCCGGACAGCATGTGATACCATATCAGGAATTAAAAAATAATGTGTCCCAATTTATTAAAAAGAATGTACATCGAGATGTATTCTATGATTTTCTGGTAGGATCTTGTGGCCTTTCATTTTTATTATATCAGCTATATGAAAAGTACAGTGATAATGATTGGAAGGAATTGTTTAAAATTTGTGTAGATCATATAAAGGATAATGCTGAATATTCGGGAGAGTATGCTTTTTGGAATGTGAAAAATATGCAGAAATTGGGAGGCTTCTCTCATGGTAATTCATCCTTATCATTGTCTATGTTGTTGGCAAGTAAATTGTTGGGTAAAGATGGGTATTATTCTGTTTTTGAAAGGGCATTAAGATATGATCGCAGCTTGTATAATGCTGAGAAAAATGGTTATCTGGATTTACGATATATAGAAAAAGATAAATTTTCTTTTTCATGGGCACATGGAACAGGGGGAGTAGGCCTTTCTCGATTACTTGTAAAAAATATGGATATAGATTATTTCGGAATAGATAATGAGATACAACTTTGTAGTGATAAATTGAATGAAATAATTCAATCTGGATTTGATAGTATTTACAATTATAACGGTGGATTTATAGGGATATTTGAAGTATCTCAATTATTGAATGATAGCCTCAATTGTCCTGAGAAAATTAAAAAGAATAATATCGTTTTTGAGAATTTTTTAAGAAAAATACACCTGAATCCCAGTATGTTGTTGGGTGAAAAAAATCATCTACATTTATTTATGAATCAGGGATTGGCAGGGCTTTCTTATTCTATTTTAAGGTATATTAAAAAGGAAGAAATACCTTTATTTTTAACCTTTGAAATAGATCAAGCATTTCATTAATTAATTTAAAAAAATACAACATGTTAAAGTCATTGGTTACCTCATTATTAATTGCATTTTTTGTACTTGATAGTTATGCTCAAAATCAATTAGAAATAATTTGCGCATCGCGAATTGATACTAGCGATAGTGAGATGCGAATGGTTTTCGATGCATATAGTGAATACTTTTACGATAAACCAGAAAGAGTATATGATGTGAAAAATTGGAATACTGATGAAATGGAAAAACATATGCTTTTCGATTTTAGCTATCAGCATTTATTTTCAAATGTTCTAAAGGGAAGAGAAGATAAGTTCAAATTATATGTAATGTCGATTGAGCCCATCTATGGAACCGAAAAATATCAAATAAAAGCACTTCTTCAATGGGGGGAAGGGCTGAAGACGAACCGTAGCATTAGTCTAATTCATAAAATAACGGTTAAATTTGAGAATGAAGATTTGGTTTTCGAAAATAATTTTGTCGAAATGACCAAAAATTGGAAACGAGAAAAGATTGGTCGAATCACATATTGTTACCATCCTGATTATAGGTTTGATACCTTATTAGCTTCCAAGGCTAATCATTTTATTGATTCTGTATATAATTTACTTCAACTAGATCTTCCAAAAACGGAGATAAACTACACTTTAGCCAGGGATTTTGATGAATTCGCAAACCTATTAGGTTTTGATTATTATTCATTTCAATTTACTAGTGGGATAACAAGTACATGGGATTCTGATATAAAAACAATGAAAGGTCCATTTCATGCCCATGAACTTGTTCACTTAATAACAAAATATAAATCTGATTTCATTCTGACGGAAGGTTTAGCTGATTATTTTGGAACAAAATTAACAGACAATAAAGGGTATTTATCTCACCAAAAGAAACTTATTGATCACATTGGGGAATCAAAATCTTCTTTGAAGGATTATTTTGAGGGTTCTATCCCTTGGATGGGTTTTAACCATAAATATACTTTAGGTGCTTTACTTTGTGAGTATATCAATAATGAATATGGATTAAGTAAACTGATAGAACTTCTTAAGATTGATACTCAAAAAGAATACACTTTGTTGGGAGGAATTGAGAAGGTTACAAATTTAAAAGAGGAAGAATTTTTTATAGAGTTTGGATCTTTTTTATGCAACTTGGAATTTGAATCATTGTAAGGGGCTGGAAGTTTATCTATTGAACAATTGAGGTTCAGTTGTATTTAGCTGGATGGGGTTATATTTAAGTGCTTCTGGAATTTGTTTAGAGAGACAGAGGTCCCTTTGTTTAATGGTAAACGCATTTAGATTTTTTGCAAGATATTCTTGTTCTGTTTGTCCTGGACTAGGGATTAGTAGTAGTCTTTTTTTGAATGGGATAACATCCATTAAGGTGGAATAGCCAGATCGGCAAATTATAAGTTTTGCTCTACTTATTTCGAATTGAAGAATTGTACTATTGGCAAATGGTATGTACCTAATATGACTTGGGAAGGGGGTAGCCTGTGTTCCTTTGTTTAATTTTCCACCGACAACTACAAATTGAAAGTTGCTTAATTTTGTTATTTGATCAAATACCATTTTTTCTAATTCAGTTCTATGCGGTTCAATTCCCGATAATAGGACTAAAACAGTTTGTTCTTCGGTGATTGTATTTGTAGGTGTTAACCTACTTAACCATCCAATATAAGTGCTATTTGCAATCTTTGTTGGTGGGTGGGATAATTTCCCGGCAAGATTATTTTTATCATTCTCCACATCTGGAATCCAGATTTTATCAAAGGATTTCATGAAATATTGATGCAGTAAGGTCGCAGGATTTTTAAAAGATCCGAATGGACTTTTAATTTGGATTTGATGACTTATATATATTGATTCAATATCCTTGTGATAGATTCCTAACCTGTTGTCTGAAATGATTAGGTCGATCTGGTATTTTTCGACTAAACTATTTAAGTGTCGTCTCTCTTTTTTGAATTTGAGGAGTAATTTCGGGAATTGAAACAAAACACTCATCCAGATAGGAAGATTACGCCAATACTTAATATTATAATCGGGTAATCTTTCTAATCTAAACTGTGGAAGTTCTTTACTTAGGTAGACGTATGCATCGCCTGAGCTAGCGAGTACGATCTGGTGACCTTTATTGCTCAAGTCTTCAGCAATTGGAACACAACGAGAGGCATGTCCTAATCCCCAGTTCAAGGGGCAGATTAATACCTTTCGTTTTTTCATAATTAGATCATTAATTTCCAGATAATAGCCAGAGTACCTACGGTAAAACAGTAGTAAGCAAAATGTTGGAGTTTAGCCCTTTTAACAATTCTTATCATCCACTTACAGGCGAATAAACCCGAAATAAATGCGGCTATAAAACCAATGGTCAAAGCCATGCTACTTATCGATTCGGTACTTTGAGCCTGTTCCATTTCCATATAGTCCTTTACCTTTAGTGCTACAGCACCCAAAATGGGAGGTAAGACCATTAGAAAGGAAAATTTAGCTGCTTTTTCTCTATTGACTCCCAGAAGTAGGGAGGTAGCGATGGTTGATCCACTTCTGCTGATTCCTGGTAAAATGGCAATTGCTTGAGCAATACCAACAATTCCAGCGGTTTTGAAGGTTATTCCCCCCAATTTTTCTTTTGCCCTGGTGGTGAGAAAAAGTAAAATACCAGTTATCAGAAGCATGTATCCTACAAGTAGAATTTGTCCTTCAAAGAAGGATTTTATCTCATCTTCCAGAAAGAATCCAACAAGACCAACAGGGATCATTGATAATAAAATCTTTGCTGAATATTTTGTTCCTTCATTCCATTTGAAGGCTAGTAACTCTTTTAGAATAGACAGAATGTCTTTTCTAAAAATTACCAGAGTACTAAGAGCGGTCGCACCATGTACTACAATACTAAATAATAAAGGGTCTTTAACTTGAACATTGAGTATCTCTTTCCCAAGTTCGATGTGCCCGCTACTACTAACAGGTAAAAATTCAGTTAAACCTTGGATAATACCCAAGATAAGTGCCTCTAATAATCCCATGCTTATTTTTTATCGCGATAGAAAATTGCGATCATGTCTATTATCAATCCAGCAACAATCAGGATGGGAGCCAAGGTTATTCTTGAAAAACTAAAAATTTCTGGATTATAGCTTACGCCATCGGCAGATCCTCCTCCTTGCATTAGAAGGAAACCCGAAAGGCTTATAGCGATTCCGAGTAATAATATTTGGTAATTCTTTTTTGTGAATACAAAATCTTTGTTCTTATCCATGTTTATAATTTTAAAGGTGTAAGGCAGCGCTTTTAAGATTAAGGTATTTTCTAATCGAGAAATAAGTGCAAATCCATGAGATGATAATTCCTGTTGATAAAATAATTCCGGCAATCGCTCCCAGGTATTTTATGTTTTCCAATAAGGAGAAACTCAATATTTGTTTTTCAAGAAAAATTAAGGCTCCTCCAAGCATTAAGCAGGCAATGATAGATGATATTACTGCTTGAAAAAAACTAGACATTAGAAATGGTTTTCTAATAAAGCTGCTAGTGGCTCCAACCAATTGCATTGTTCTAATCGTAAATCGTTTAGAATAGATGGCAAGCCTTATGGCGTTATTTATTAAAGAGATTGCAATTAGTAAAAAAAGAGAGCAGAAGGCAAGAAGGGCTAGACTAATTTTTTGAATGTTTTTACCTATGGTATAGATTGCTGACTTCTGATAAACTACGTCCTTTACAATTTCATTTTCTAATATGTCTTTTTCAATTTTGCTTAAGTTTTCAATATTTACAAAGGCAGATTTGAAATTAATATCGACGGCATCAAACAGAGGGTTAAAATCCAACAAGTCCAGGAAATTTTCCCCTAAGTACGGCTGCATATTTTTTGCAGCTTCCTCTTTGCTGATATGTAGTATAGATTTTACTTCTTTCATTTGTCGAAGCGTCTTTTCAAAGGCTCTTGTGTCGACTTCTTTTGCGGCTGGGTCTAGAAAGGCTGTAAATGTAATTTGTTCTTTAACTTGATTGGAAAAAGAATAAGTAAATAATAAAACAACACTTAATAAGCCAACCATAAATAGTACTAACGAAATACTTACTATAACAGACAAGTAAGCAGTTCGAAGTCTATTTTTATTGAATGTATCTTTTTTAGAATTCATATGTCGTTAAAGATTGTAAAAATAAATTAAGAAATCTTTATTCCGAATAGAAATAAGCTTGAATAACTACTTAAAAATTAAGAATTACTCATACAAATCACTACTTGGCGTCATAAAAATAAAAAAAGCCTTGGTTTCAAGGCTTATAAGATGTTTTTTTCTTTTTTAATTATTTCGAATTCGAAAAGATCTTGAAGATGTTTGACTAGTTTTTCTTTTACTTCTTCTTCATCGATTGGCTGGTTTAGCTCAAGGTGAAGTGATGTCACGGCCTTGTCTGTAATTCCACAAGGGACAATATTGTTAAAGTAAGAAAGGTCAGAGTTTAGATTAAAGGCCAGTCCATGCATGGTCACCCATCGACTCGCTCGAACTCCCATTGCACATATTTTTCTTGCCTTAGGATTATCCCAGTCTAACCATACTCCCGTTGAACCATCAATTCTACCTGCATCTAATCCGTAATCTTTTAAAGTTAAGATTACAGCTTCTTCTAGAAAACGAAGGTACTTATGAATATCAGTAAAAAACTGATCCAAGTCAAAAATAGGGTATACTACCATTTGACCTGGGCCATGGTAAGTGATATCTCCTCCTCGATTTATCTTATAAAAGGAAGCCTTCTTTTCTTGAAGTTGAAGGCTGTTTATCAATAGGTTTTCTTCACTACCACTCTTTCCTAAAGTGTATACATGTGGATGTTGACAAACGAGTAAATAATTTTGCAGGATTGTCTTTTCGGCTTCTTCACGATTGCGATTCTCCGATTTTTCATTTAATAATCCTCCAAAAATTTTCTCTTGGTAGTCCCAAGCTTTCAAATAATCTACTACTCCTAAATCTTGTAGAATAACCTTTTTCATACCGTCCTTTATTTGGCTAATTCGGATTTTAAAAAGTCTATAACTTTTACTTCAATTGGGTCAACGTCTCTTATTTCAGAGAGATAATAGGAAACCCAATCTCCAAAATGTATCCAGTATAAACTATTTTGTATTTGGTTTTCCCCCATTGATTTAATCGAAATAGGGGTTTTTGTATACTTTCCAATTATTTCTAGACAGATTTCAGTTCTTTTTATGAGACGTTCACTGTCCGAATTGTTGGTTAAGAAAATTACCTGATGATTTGAATTTTTAGTCCAGCCTACTAGCTCGTTATGATTCATCTCTGGGATAATGTGATGCCAGAGAAGAATTTTTGCGTTCTCGTTTAACTGTTGCCTAAAGCGAATGGTGATTCCTTCATAGCCATCCATTCCATATAGGATAGGAGTTTTTCCATTTAAGGATTTAGCAAGACTTAATGCTTCTGCTTTTATGGTAACTTCATTTTCATTTATAGACTGAATGCTTTTTTCCCAGTCTTTTTTGAAGGTTGGAGAAATAATGTCATGAAAACTCAATACATGCATTAATCCAGTTAGAGAGTAAGCTAGCATTGCTCTAGGTTGATTTCCACCTGGAACAATCATGTTATCTATGCCTAGTCTTTTAGCTATTTCTGTAACTTCTCCACCGGAGCTAATGCAACATATTTTAGCATTAGCTTCTATAGCCTGGTTGAAAGCATGCAGAGTTTCTTCTGTATTTCCAGAGTAAGACGAAATGATTACTAGTGAATTTTCATCCACAAAGGCAGGGATCTCATAGGTCTTATTGACCGTAATAGAAACCTTAGCGTCCAACTTAGTCAGGTCTTGTACAATGGTTCCTCCAATACCGGAGCCGCCAAGCCCGGATATCAAAACATTGTTAATGCTCCTATCGTAGTTGGTGAATTTTGCCTTGCTAGCTATGGAAGTAGCCTCTTTTAATTGTTGCGCAAAAGAGCCGATTATTTCTTTCATCTATGAATATCGTTTTACTGGGTAATATGTATTCCGCCCTAGTCCTTGGCCGTTTTTTAAGCGGAACAGGACAAAGGATGGCAAGTTACGAAAATATCCGTTTATGGAAAGGTGAAATAAAGGATTATATTCAATTAAATATGCTTGTAACTAGTACCATTACGAGGCGGGATTTAGATGGATTTCATTTAGTTTCTTATATTTTTTATTGGTTGGTTACCAACAGAGAGGTAGTTTTCTCTGTTGATGGTTAGTATTGCTAATTTGCATTTTAAATTCAATAGAATTTAACCATTTAGATAAGCAAAATTATACGGTAGATTATAAGAGGGTTGCGGTACTTATCGTAGCCCTTATTTTTTGCTATAATTGGAATTCTTAATTGAATGGTTAATGATGGAGGCTACTTTACCAAAAGTATTTCATATTTTTGCTTTTTTAATAGCATAATAGCCTAAATCACATGGAGTACAGGTATCAAGATATTGAGAAGAAGTGGCAAGCGTTTTGGAAGCAAAACAAAAGTTTTGCAGTTCAAAATGGAGGGGATAAACCCAAGTTTTATGTATTAGACATGTTCCCGTATCCTTCGGGTGCAGGATTGCACGTAGGGCATCCTCTTGGGTATATTGCATCAGATATTTATGCAAGATATAAGCGCCTTAAAGGCTTCAATGTACTACATCCAATGGGATTTGATGCCTTTGGACTTCCTGCTGAGCAATATGCTATTCAAACTGGTCAACACCCATCTGTCAGTACCAATCTAAATACCGATCGATATGTTTCACAATTGAATAAGATTGGGTTTTCTTTTGATTGGGATAGAACGTTTAAAACTACCGAGCCAGATTATTACAAATGGACTCAATGGATATTCTTGGAGTTGTTCAACTCTTGGTATAATAAAGAAACAGATAAGGCAGAAGCTATTGATAGCTTGGTAGCAAAATTTGAAGAGGCCGGATCTGTTGCTGCTAAGGGTGACGGATCTTTTGAAGGGAAATTTAACTCTGAAGAGTGGAATGGATATTCAGAAGAGGAGAAAGAGGCAATACTTCAAGAGTATAGGTTAGCTTTTCGTTCTTTAGGAACGGTTAACTGGTGTCCGGAATTGGGAACTGTTTTGGCCAATGATGAAATCAAAGAGGGATTGTCTGAGCGAGGAGGTTATCCAGTAGTTAAGAAAAAAATGTGGGGATGGTCTATGCGTGTATCAGCATATGCAGATCGTCTTTTGAAAGGATTGGAAGAGTTGGATTGGAGTTCAGCACTTAAAGAGCAACAAAAAAATTGGATAGGAAAGTCTCGAGGGGCTAAAGTTTTCTTTGATATTAAAGATCATAAAGGGTTATCTATTGAAGTATTTACCACTCGACCTGATACTATTTTTGGAGTTTCATTTATGACCTTAGCTCCAGAGAGTGAATTGCTGGAGAGTATCGTTACTGATGAATATAAAGAAAAGGTTCAGGCCTATGTTGAAGTAGCTAAAAATAGATCTGAAAGAGAACGTCAGACTGAAGTAAAAAATATCACGGGAGTTTTTACAGGTGCTTATGCCAATCATCCTTTTTCTGGAAATCCAATTCCAATTTGGGTTGGGGATTATGTGTTAGGATCCTATGGTACTGGTGCAGTTATGGCGGTTCCAGGACACGATAGTAGAGATTTCGCTTTTGCTCACCATTTTAAAATTCCAATTATTCAGGTTATCAGTAAAGATGGATCTGAGGAGGATGTAATGGAAGAAGCCTTTGAAGAAAAGGGAGGAGTTTTGATCAATTCTGACTTCTTAAATGGCCAAAAGGTAAAGCAGGCTACAAAGACGATTTTATCTGCATTGTATGATCGAGGAATCGGTGAAGCGCGAACAAATTTCAGGTTGAGAGATGCTGCTTTTAGTAGACAAAGATATTGGGGAGAGCCAATTCCAATTTATTACGAAAATGGAATAGCTAAAGCAATGGATATGGATTCCCTGCCATTAGAATTGCCAGAGGTAGATCAATATAAACCTACAGCGACAGGTGAGCCTCCTTTAGCAAGAAGTAAAGATTGGTTCGTTAATAACAGCCCAATTGAGGCGAGTACAATGCCTGGATGGGCAGGTTCATCTTGGTACTTGTTCAGATATATGGACGCCAAAAATAAGGAAGCCTTTGCTTCAAAAGAGGCTTTGGAGTACTGGGAAAATGTTGATTTATATATTGGAGGATCAGAACATGCAACTGGACATTTAATCTACTCTAGATTCTGGACTAAATTCTTATATGATCGTGGTCACCTGGTGGTAGAAGAGCCTTTCAAGAAATTGGTAAACCAAGGGATGATTCTTGGTAGAAGTAACTTTGTTTATAGGGTAAAAGATACCAATACCTTTGTGAGTTATAACCTTAGAGAAAGCTACGACACTGTGCCTATGCATGTAGATGTCAATATGGTAAAGGACGATATTCTAGATCAAGCCGCTTTTAGAGGGTGGAGAGAAGATCTTTCTGAAGCTGAATTTATTCTTGAGGATGGTGCCTATCATTGTGGGTTTGAAGTTGAAAAGATGAGTAAGTCGAAATTCAACGTTGTAAATCCGGATGTTATTGTAGACGAATATGGAGCAGATACTTTACGTATGTACGAAATGTTCTTGGGGCCTATTGATCAAAGTAAACCGTGGAATACAAGCGGGATATCAGGAGTGTATAATTTCTTGAAGAAGTTTTGGAGATTGTTTCACAGTACAGGTGAATTTGGAGTTTCTGAAGTTGCCCCAACAGCTGATGAATTGAAAGTTTTACATAAAGCGATCAAGAAGGCTCAAGAGGATGTAGAAGACTTTTCATTCAATACTTCTGTAAGTAACTTCATGGTTTGTGTAAATGATCTGCAAAAAATGAAATGTAACAAGAGAGCTATTTTAGAAGATCTGATTGTTATAATTTCTCCTTATGCGCCACATATCTGTGAAGAATTATGGGAGAAACTTGGTCATGAAAATGGAGTGTTAGAGGCCAGTTATCCAGTCTTTAATGAAGCCTATTTGGTGGAAAGTCTTCATAAGTACCCCGTCTCATTTAATGGAAAAATGAGATTTACGATTGAACTTCCAATCGATATGTCTAAAGAGGAAATTGAAAAGGCAGTATTGGCGTATGAAAAAACACAACAATACCTAATTGGAGGCTCTCCAAAGAAGATAATTGTAGTTCCTAAACGAATAGTAAATTTCGTTATATAGCTAAGAATCATATAGTTTGCGTAACTTTCTTCCGATGGTTCGGAGGGGGGTATGTGGAAGATTAACAAAAGCTCTGAATTTATATACAAATTCAGAGCTTTTTGTGTTAAAAGTAGTTCAAAGTCTTTGTGAAAGTTGAATTTGGAATAGCTTTTGTCTTTACTAGTATGGATATAATACAGTACAACATGTTTAAAACGGTATATATAGCTTTTTTGTTCTTTTTTATTGCTCTTGTAGGTGAAAGTAAGGCGCAACAGTCTGCTTTTAAAGTAGGGGAACGTTTAGATTTTAAGTTTAATTATGGCTTGATAAATGCTGGGTATGGCTCTTTAGCTATTGAAGGTACGCGTGATATAAATAATTCAGTAACCTATCATATTGTTGCCAAAGGACGGTCTGCTGGTTTTTTTGATATGTTTTTTAAGGTGAGAGATACATATCAAACTTTTGTTGATACCAGTAGCTTATTGCCTTTAGAATTTATAAGAGATATTGAAGAAGGTAAGTATAAGGTGAAGCAACATGTTATTTTTGATCAGGAAAAGAAGATTGCCAAAAGTGAAGAGGATACTATCGATATTAATCCAATCACACAGGATTTGATTTCCTTTGTCTATTACCTACGTAGCTTAGATCTCACTAAGATAAAGAAAGGAGATGAGGTACCTATTACGATTTATTTGGATGACGAATTGTTCGAAACGTACTTTACATATATTGGAGACCAAAAAATAAGAACCAAATTTGGACGCGTGAACTGTATGACCTTTGTCCCTGCTCTGCAAACCGGAAGAATGTTTGAAGAGCAGGAAGATTTAAAGGTTTGGGTAACTAAAGATAGAATGAAGTTACCTGTTCGAATTAAATCTGACCTAATGGTAGGTTCTATTAGAATGGACTTAATAGGCTATGAAAATCTGGTTGCCGATTTTAATCCTAAATGAAATAATTTATAGTAATGTTTACCCTGCAATTTGTATAATTCATATAAATGAAAAAAAATTCGTAAGATTCTACTTTTCCCAATAAAAAAATGACAAAATTCAGTCTAGCTCTAGCTTAGATTTGATAAATTGCGAGTGCTAATATTTTATCAAAAATGGACCTAGAGAACCAAGAGCTTTTAGAAGTACTTAAGAAATTAGATAAAAAGTATAGTGATACAGGACAAGACCTCACATCTTATTTAGAGGGTTTGTATCATGCAAAATATCTTAATTATTGGGATTATATTGCCCAAGAAACATTGTTGTCACTTCAGAGACCAAAGACTAATCTTCCTGATGAAGAGGTGTTCATTATGTATCACCAGATTACAGAATTGTATTTTAAACTGACTTTACATGAGTTAAAACAGCTACGTTCCAAGGAAAATATTGATGGGAAATACTTTCTTTCCAAAGTAGGGAGAGTGAACAGGTATTTTGAAGCCTTAACGAGTTCTTTCGGCGTAATGGTTGATGGAATGGAAAGAGAACAATTTTTAACTTTCCGATTAACACTTCAGCCAGCAAGTGGTTTCCAATCTTCTCAGTATCGTCTTATTGAGATAATGTCTACTAATTTCTTGAATCTGGTATCTAAGGATCACAGAGCAAATTATACTGCAGATTCAGATATCGAAGAGATGTTTGAATATATTTATTGGAAAGAAGGTGCCAATCATACTTTGACTGGTAAGAAAGCTTTTACAATGGTTCAATTTGAGGAGAAGTACAACAGTGATTTCATCAAAATGGCCAAAGAGTCAGAAGGAAATAATATTTGGGATATCTATAAATCTTTGCCTGAAGAGGATCAGAATAATCCTGAGATTATAGAAGAAATGAAATGGTATGATGTGCATGTAAATGTAAATTGGCCATTAGCTCATTATAGATCAGCAGTAAAATATCTAATAGCAGAACCTCATGCTATAGCAGCTACAGGGGGAACGAATTGGAGAAAATACTTGCCTCCAAGATTCCAAAAACGTATATTTTACCCAGAATTATGGTCTGCCCAAGAGAAAGATGACTGGGGGAGACGTTGGGTTGACAGTGTAGTAAATGAACATACGTCTAAGAACGAATAAGTAGAATGAAGCGTATTCCATACCTTTTGTCCCTTTTGGGAATTCTTATCATGGTCTCCTGTGGAGGAGAAGGTGATCTATCCAATGAAATCAGTTTAAGCACATCAATTGCTAAACCAGAACTACCAAAGGAATATCTTTTTGGTTATGATTTAGACTCTTTTAGTGTGGTTAACAATGGTATTAAGTATGGAGAGTCACTTGGCAAGATTTTAAATGAACATGGCGTAGGGCATTCTACTGTGCATTATTTAGCAAAGGCCTCAAAGGAGGTTTTTGATGTTAGGGATTTTAAAGTTGGAAATAATTACACCATTTTAAAATCTATAGAAGACAGTCTACCTCAAGCTGAAGTGTTTATCTATCAAGAGGACAAAGTGAATTACTATATCTACGACTTTAGAGATAGTATTCAGGTAAGTCATTTCAAAAAGGATATTGAAGTAAAAATAAAAACAGGATCTGGGGAGATTACATCCTCTCTTTGGGAAGCTGTTTTAAAGGCTGGTTTGTCTCAAAAATTAGTATTAGAGCTGGCGGATAATATCTATCCCTGGTCAATCAATTTCTTTAGCGTACAAAAAGGAGATAAATTTAAAGTCATTTATGAAGCTAGGTACGTTGAAGGTGAATTTATTGGTATTGGAGAAGTGTTAGCTTGTAATTTTCATCATAATGGAAAGGATTATTATGCTTTTAATTACGATGGAGCAGGTTTTGAAGACTTCTACGATAATAAGGGAAATAACCTTCGAAAATTCTTTTTAAAGGCACCTGTATCTTATACCCGAATATCTTCAAAATTCACTAAAAGAAGGTACCATCCAGTACAAAAAAGATGGAAGGCACATAAAGGTACCGATTTTGCAGCGCCAAAAAATACCCCAATTTATTCCACAGCTGATGGTGTAGTTACTAAGGCAGAATATGGTAAGTTCAATGGTAGGTATGTGAAGGTTCGACACAATAGGACCTTTACTACTCAATACCTTCATATGAATAAAATCGCCAAAGGCATGAAGCCGGGGAGGAAAGTTCGTCAGGGTGAAGTAATTGGATATGTTGGAAGAACTGGACTGGCAACAGGCTATCATGTTTGTTACCGTTTTTGGAAAAATGGAAGACAGGAAGATCCATTTAAAGTGAAATTACCACCTTCAGAACCTATTTCTGACAAGTTAAGAGCGGATTATTTAGCTAAAATGGAACCATTAAAATTGGAGCTTGACGCCTTAAAATATCCAAGGGAATTAGAACTTGAGGAAAATGAGGAAGAAATAGCAGTAGCCCTATAGAAGTTGGGGGTGAAAAAATAAAAAGGGCCTATCTGTTGAAGATAGGTCCTTTTTTATATCAGTACATCAATAAAATTGTACCGCTAATAGCTTTCTAATCCAAAAGTAAATCATTTTTCCCTGCACAGAAAAAATAGTTGATGAACTTATTGAATTTAGGGATGAATGGGTTCAGATTGAGGTTTAGCTGTTTATCTCCGTAAATCGATTAATATTCTTCATACTCCCGAAGATAACTAAAAGGTCATTTGCCCTAATTGTTGTCTGAGCATTTGGAACTCCTATAGTATGCTGGATAGATTGACCATCTTCATTAATTGTCGGTCGTATGATAGTTACGAGATTCAGTTTGTATTTTTCACGCAGGTTGATATCGTCTATAGATCTGTCAATAATATTTGGCGGAGCTTTAATTTCAGCAATTTCGTAACCATCAGGAAGCTCCATAATGTCAATGACATTTGGATTTAAAAGTTTTTCGGCTACGCTAATTCCAACTTCATTTTCAGGAGATAAAATTTCGGTCACTCCCATTCTTTGAAGAATGCTTCTTTGTTCGTCACCCATTGCACGAGCGATGATTCTTTTTACCTTTAGTTCCATCAAATTAAAGGTACATAATAGAAGGCCTTCAAAGTTTTCACCTATAGCCACAATTACAGCGTCCATATCTTCAATATTCTGTGCAAGCAGATTTTTCTTATCTGTAGCATCACAGGCCACTGCAAGAGCGACATTGTCCTTAATCGCTTCAATTTTGGTGATAGACATATCAATAGCAATTACTTCTGCTCCTCTTTCTGAAAGCGTTCGTGCGATTGCTGAACCAAATTGTCCGATACCAATTACTGCAAATTTTCCGTAGGCCATTTTTGTTGGATATTTAAAACAAAGTTAAAAAAACCTTTGAATTAGGATTCAGTATATCAAGAGTTCTATTTATTCAAGTACTTTTGTAGTTGAAAAACGGATAGGAATGAAGAAGTTATTCTATTTAAGCACCTGTGATACTTGTCAGCGAATCATAAAAGAGGTAGGAATTACTGAAAATGAATTTGCATTTCAGGACATTAAGAAAGAACATATTTCAAGTGAGGATTTGGAACTGGTGAGAAAACATGTTTCAGCATATGAAGAACTTTTTAATAAACGTTCTCGTAAGTATAAGGCGAACGGACTAAAGGATAGGCAGTTTTCAGATGAAGAGTGGAAAGTGCTTATTTTAGGCGAGTATACTTTTTTGAAGCGTCCTATTGTCGTATCGGAGAATGAAGTTTTTATCGGGAATTCAAAAAAGACTGTGGAAGCATTAAAAATGGCCTTAGGATATGCTGAATAAAACAGCATTATCTCATTTAGCCCTTTTTGCGGCGAACCTTATATACGCCATAACATTTACGGTTGCTAAAGATGTGATGGGAGGTTATGTTTCCCCAATTGCTTTTATTTTGATGAGGGCCACCGGTGCTACTATAATGTTCTGGATCATCCACCAACTATTTATAAGGGAGAAGGTGGATAAAAAGGATTGGAAATGGTTATTTCTTTGCGGATTTTTTGGCGTCGCTTTCAACCAAATGATGTTTTTTAAAGGTTTGGACCTGACAACACCTATAAATGCAGCAGTGACGATGACTTCTACCCCCATTTTAGTATTCCTTTCTGCCATTTATTTAGGGCAGGAAAGATTGAACCTGAGAAGGGGAATAGGAATACTTTTAGGGGCCGTTGGGGCAATCACTTTGATATTGATGAGTACAAGTCAATTACGGGCTGAGAATCCAACATTGGGGAATTTTCTAGTATTTGTAAATGCAATTTCCTACTCTATATATTTAGTGCTGGCAAAACCGCTGATGACAAAGTATAACCCAGTTACAGTAATCAAATGGGCTTTTACCATTGGTTGGGTAATGATTTTGCCCTTTGGAGCTCAAGGCCTGTCAGAAGTAGTCTGGACAGACATGGGGCCTAATATCATTTGGTCTATTGTATTTGTAGTTGTTGGTACTTCCTTCTTAGCGTATCTATTCAATATTATAGCACTTAAGAATCTACGAGCCTCTACGGTGAGTTTTTATATCTATCTACAACCACTTTTGGCAACTGTTATCGCATTGTCAGTGGGATCTGATAGTCTTAGTGCTACAAAAGTTTTGAGCGGTGTGGCTATCTTTATAGGAGTGTTTTTGGTGAGTTACCAAAAACCTAAATCAAAGCGGTTAAATTTAGAAGATAAAGAGGAGTTAAAATCCTGATTGTGATTGATCAGGTTTCAGTATATTTGCACAAAAGAACCAATCTTATGGAAACGAAACAGGTGCCCATTTCAGTATATGCAGAGTCCACTCCGAATCCGGATGTAATGAAATTTGTTTGTAACAAGGCTATTAACCCTGGAGACAGTATAGAGTTTAAAAATATTGAGGATGCTCAAGAGGCTCCCTTATGTGCTCAATTGTTTAATTTCCCATTTGTAAAAGAGGTTTTTCTAGCTAAAAATTTCATTTCAATTACTAAATATAATATCATCGAGTGGGATGATGTAGTAATGGAAGTACGTGAGTTCATTCGAGCTTTTATCGCAGAAGGAAACGAAGTGATAAAAGAAATTACAGCGGTTGTTGAAGAAAATACTTCAGAAGAGGCTAGCCTTCCAAAAATGGTTGATGCAACACCTAAAACTGAGATAGAAAAAAAGATTGTAGATATACTTGAGGAGTATGTTCGTCCGGCGGTTGAGTCAGATGGAGGGAATATTAGCTTTAGAAAATACGATCATGGTATTGTAACCGTAGCTTTACAAGGTGCATGTAGTGGATGTCCATCTGCATCGGTAACCTTAAAACAAGGGATTGAAACCATGCTGAAACAAATGTTACCAGGACAAATTGAAACGGTTATAGCTGAAGAGCTATAAATGTAGGATAATACAATAAAAAAGCCCCTAAAAACAACTGTTTTTAGGGGCTTTTTTATTGCTTTTAACTAAGCTTCTTTTACAGTTAGCTGCTCAATGCGCTTTTCGTAATCTTTACCTTGGAAGATTCTTTGTACGTATACTCCAGGGGTGTGAATCATGTTTGGATCTAATTCACCTGCAGGAACTAGTTCTTCTACTTCGGCAATAGTGATTTTACCACCAGCAGCCATCATAGGGTTGAAGTTACGGGCAGTTCCTTTATATATTAAATTACCTGCTGTATCTCCTTTCCAGGCTTTTACCAAGGCGAATTCTGCTTCGAAAGCATGCTCCAACAGGTATTTTTTACCATTAAATTCACGTATTTCTTTTCCTTCGGCTACCTCTGTTCCAACACCTGCAGGAGTAAAGAAGGCAGGTACGCCTGCACCTGCAGCTCTACATCTTTCTGCCAATGTCCCTTGAGGGATAAGATCTACTTCCAATTCACCTGATAGTAGTTGTCTTTCAAACTCAGCATTTTCACCAACGTAGGAAGAAATCATTTTTTTGACCTGCTTTTGTTGAAGCATTAGTCCAATACCAAAATCATCTACCCCGGCATTATTTGAAATACACGTAAGGTCTTTTGTTCCCTGTTCAACCAATGCAGAAATACAATTTTCAGGTATTCCACATAGTCCGAAACCGCCTAACATCAGAATATCACCGTTTTTTATATCTTTTATCGCTTCCTGAGCGTCTTTAACTACCTTGTTAATCATACTTTAAAAGTTAAAAATCAGGTTCATCATTCATATCTAATTCCGAATTGTCTTCATTCTGTTGCTCGAATAGATCACAATCGGTAATAATGGTCATTTTTGTAGATGGCACTTCAAATGGTTCTTGTGAAATGTTAAGTCCGTAGTCTTTATAGGCTTTTTGCATGTATAGCGCCCAAATAGGTAATGCCATGTTTGCTCCTTGTCCTAAATCAGTCCTATCAAATCGAATAGCAGGGTCATCACACCCAGTCCAAACACCTGTGATTAGGTTGGGAACCATTCCAATGAACCAACCATCCATATTATTTTGTGTGGTACCTGTCTTACCAGCTATATCATTTTTAAATTGATACCTAAACCTCAATCGAATACTTGTACCATGTCTTGTTACTCCTTCCATTAGGTTCAACATAGTATAGGCCTTTTCTTCGGATAATACCTCTGTATAGTTTGGCTCGTAATTATACAGAATCGTACCGTTTCTATCTTCAATTTTGGTAATAAAGATGGGGTCTACATGTATCCCTTTATTAGCAAATGTACTATAGGCTCCAGTCAATTCGTATAAGCTCAATTCAGGAGTTCCAAGACAAATAGAAGGGTATTCAGGAATTTTACTCTTAATCCCCATTTTTTTAGCCAATTGAGCTACTTTCCTAGGGCCTACTTGCTTCATTAGGTAAGCTGAGATGGCATTTACAGATCCGGCTAATCCCTGACTTAATGTAAGTTCTCCACCGTATTTCTTATCACTATTTTGCGGTTCCCAATCTTCGTCTAATCCCCATTCTTCTTTTTCAAATACTACAGGGATGTTTGGAATTTTGGTACAGGGTGAATATTTGTGTTGATCTATCGCAGTAGCATAAACCATCGGTTTAAAGGTTGATCCAACCTGGTGTTTTCCCATATATACATTATCGTATTGGAAATACTTGTGATTGATTCCTCCTACCCATGCTCGAATGAATCCAGTTTGTGGGTCCATGCTCATCATGCTGTGGTGTAGAAAGTACTTATAATGTATAATGGAGTCCATTGGACTCATCAAGGTGTCTACCTCTCCTTCTAAGGTGTAGATCTTCATTTTGGTAGCTTCTTTGAAACTAGCGGCTATTTCTTTTTTTGATTTTTTCGCCTTTTTTAATTTTCGGTATCGTTCGCTTCGGCGTTTTGCAAGGTCTAAGTTTTTATTGATGTCCTCTTTATTGAAGTCAGCAGGAAATGGCGCTTGCTTTTTTCTTTTCCAGCTTTTCATGTGTTTGTAAAGCTGGTTTTGTAAAACTTTATTGTGTTCTGCTGTTGCCTCCTCTGCATAGCGCTGCAACCTCGAATCTATAGTAGTGTAAATTTTAAGCCCGTCACTGTAAATATTGTATTCTGAACCATCTGGCTTTAGGGTAGTTTTTACCCAGTTCTTCATATAGCTTCTTAAAAATTCTCTGAAATAAGTCGAAAGACCTTCGTGATGACTTTCGCGGGTAAATTCAATATCCAGGTCGAGTAGTTTTAATGAGTCTGCATATTGCTGATCAATGAGCTCATTTCTTACCATTTGTTGAATAACAACATTCCTTCTCCCCTTACTTCTATCTTGCCATTTTTTAGGGTTGTATAAAGAAGGATTTTTAGCCATACCAACTAAAATAGCAGATTGTACAATAGTAAGTTTATCCGGTGTAGTGTTGAAATATATTTTTGCTGCAGATTTGATACCAACCGCCTGGTAGAGGAAATCAAATTTGTTGAAATACATTGTAATGATTTCTTCTTTGGTATAGCTCCTTTCTAGTCGAGCAGAGATAACCCATTCCTTAAATTTTTGTTTTACTCTGTCAATAGGGTTTCTCGATACCTTATTTGTAAAAAGCATCTTTGCCAATTGCTGAGTGATGGTACTTCCTCCTCCTGCATTTTGACCAAGGATACCTTTAACGATAGCTCTGGTTAAGGCTCTTGCATCTATTCCTGCATGTTCGTAAAAACGTTCGTCCTCTGTAGCTACTAAGGCATTGACCAGATGAGGGGATAAATTTTCGAAGCGAACGGGAGTTCTATTTTGAAAGAAATATTTCCCCAATACTTTTCCATCAGAGCTAATAACTTCAGTAGCAAAATTGGATTCTGGATTTTCAATTTCTCTGAAGGTCGGTAATTCCCCAAACCAGTCTTGTGAAGCACAAAAAAGCCCGGTAGAAATAAGAACAACTGGACTCAATAGTCCCAGCCAAAACAATATGATAGATCGTTTGATCCATTTCTTTTTTTTAGGAGACTTTCCCTTAGGGCTGTTATTATCCGCATTATTTGTACTCATATTACAACGCTTAGTTCAGTACTTCTATTGTTAGGCCAATTTGTTCTATTCCTTCTAGTTTTGCTTCTCGCATGCCTTGTCTCAAATCCAATTTGTATTTTCCAACTTGGTCTAATTTAGGTGGAAATAATAACTTGATGGTTTTTAATTCTCCCCAACCTTTACCTAACCATTTCCCGTCTGGTTGAGATAAGTAATACTGCATTGTGTCTGTGCGGCTATTACCATCTGGATAGGTTAATGTGGAGAATAGAAATAAATTCCTATAACCATAATTGTTATTGTGTTTCAAGAAAATATGGGAAGCATAATTTCCCTGTTCAGATATTTCAAATTCAAATACCTGTGAGATATCCTCAGGCCAGGAATCTCCAGTAGTATTCATCGCACTATGAACCTCTTTGGGGCCACAGGCGATCAATGAGCTGATTAATAATAAGCAAATGGCCAATTGTCGCATCATGCTAATTCTCGTTTTGTTTGTTTTGGCCTTTATTGTTTGGGTTGTTTGGTCTCGGTCTACTCTTAGATTTTCTTCTATGAGGAGTATGATCTCTTTTTAATGCACTTGGTGTGCTTGTTTTAGATCCGTTTCCAGATTTGTTCTTTTGAGCAGGTTTTTTTCTGGATTTTAAGGCTTGTCCTTCAGAATTAACCGTTCTTGCACGTTTCTTTTTCTGTGGACTTTCCTTTCCTTTATCTTTGTTAGAAGGTTTAGATTTATCAAATCTATTTAGACTGTCTTGACCAACAACACTTTCAAATTCTTTGAATTCGTCAACGATTTCAATTTCCTTAAATGATTCAATCGTATCAGGAATTTCTCCTTTTTTATTCTTGCTAAGAATGTCTTTTACCTTATCAATCTTAAGTTCTACCCATGTTAATTTGTCTCCATCAGAATAGGTGTACCACATTTTCTGTTTGAAAATATCCATTTTTTGGAAAGTGGCGTCACCTGTACGTGTTTTTAGTTTGACATTGGTATTTGGGAAAGCTTTAAGGGCATCTAAATAAGAATCTAATTCATAATTTAAACAACACTTAAGTTTACCACATTGTCCTGCTAATTTTTGAGGATTAAGGGATAGTTGTTGATACCTTGCTGCCGTAGTGTTTACTGATCGGAAATCAGAAAGCCAGGTGCTACAGCAAAGTTCTCTACCACAGGAACCAATTCCTCCAAGCCGAGCAGCCTCCTGTCGGGCACCAATTTGGCGCATTTCAATTCTTATCTTGAATTTCTCTGCCATTACTTTAATCAACTCTCTAAAATCTACCCTGTCATCAGCAGTATAATAGAAGGTTGCTTTGGTATTGTCTCCTTGAAATTCAACGTCAGATATTTTCATTTTTAGTTTCAAGTCACCAGCCATTAACCTAGTTTGGTACATGGTATCTTTTTCTCTAGATCTCGCTTGAATCCATTTGTCAATATCTTGCTGAGTAGCTTTTCGGTATACCTTATTAATTCGGTCACTATCTGCAGTGATTTTCTTTCTACGCATTTGTAGTTTTACGATAGAACCTATCATAGATACGGTACCAATGTCGTATCCAGGATTTCCTTCAACAGAAACAATATCCGACTCGTAGAGGTGGATGTTATTAACGTTTTTGAAAAATCCTTTTCTTCCGTTTTTGAAGCGGATTTCTACGATATCGTTTTTTTGATAGTCTTGATCAACCTTACTTAACCAGTTGAATACAGACATTTTCTGACTTGAGCTAGCGCAAGAGGTGCAACCTCCTCCTGTACCACACGACGAACCTGTCTTGTCGTCAGATGATTTTACGCTACATCCATTACATCCCATAATACGAATCAACATTTAGTTTATGATGTAGTTGCCTGGCAATTTTAAAGGATGTGTCCATCATAACAATTTTCGCATTGGCATTTCTTTCGATATGCCGGGCCGCCAAGGTCA